>Ga0208828_1000037_pt1 | contig 59046 bp, 66 predicted proteins | sample Kivu_160m_FD_185487 | JGI IMG/M metagenome (GOLD analysis project Ga0208828, IMG submission 185487) | Freshwater microbial communities from Lake Kivu, Western Province, Rwanda to study Microbial Dark Matter (Phase II) - Kivu_160m (SPAdes)... | ecosystem: Environmental > Aquatic > Freshwater >... | reverse complement strand
CCCCAGAACACGTGACTGATTCTCCGATTCTCGTCGTAGAGTACCCACGACGCCTGACTTGTGTCCTCGTCCGCTATCGGGCCGGTACAGTCGCAATAGCTCCATATCTCATTGGGATTGCCGCTGTCTGCTTCGTCGCCTCCCGCGTGGATTATCACGATGTGCTTGTACGGGTGAAGGTCCACGTTTCTCTGAGTGATGACGTAGTTGAGTGTGTCTATGATGTATGTGTCGGCGCGGTCAGGGTCGTCTCCTCGTTCGTTTCCGGCTTTCGGGACTCCGTATGCGGACATAGTGTCGGAAAGCGTTATGACGTCTTCATTGATCGTGTAGTCGATGTACATCTTGCCATAGGACGATCTTCTGAACCACTGATCGACAAGGTCCACCAGCGACCTGATCTCAGAGATCGAACTCCTGAACCTAACATCTGAGAATTGAACAAGCAGGACAAGAGTATTCTGAGGTCCTAGAACAGGTCTGGGCGTCCATGGGGTTATTGATGAGGGCTTCGATTCCGTCAGCATCTCGGGCAGACCTGTCGACGGAGATACGCCAGAGGCCATGGCTCCCGCTGTGAACTGGGCTATGACAACTAAGCAAAGAAGGATAGCGGGGGCAGTTCGCGATTGGTCCGGCATGAGTCTCATGCGGTTTCGGCTCTTCATGTCCTAGACCGGTATCAGCAAGGACGCGTAGAGAATCGCACCTAGGAATATCAAGTATCCAAGAACGTAGACGCTCGTTGCCATGGGCTCCTTGTTCACATCGTCAAGGTCTATGCCAAACGGTTCCACTCTGGCGAGTACCCTGTAGAAGATGCCGGCGAAGACCATTGAGATCATGAACCCTGCGAGAAGCGCGAGGAGTCTGTAGCCCAAGACTAGCAGCGGGCTGACGGTCGCACCAAGGCCTGATGAGAGTCCAATCGGCAGTGGTGCCATGACGGAGCCAACAAATGTGAGTGAGAGAAAAGTGAACATCCCAGCGGCGAAGAGCGCCGTCGGCAACGGTTGCCGTTTGATGTTCTGCATTTCCGTGATGCCTGGAGTTAATCTATCCAAGATTCTGAGTCCGGCTAGCCCGAGACCGAAACACACTATGAACGTGACGAAGCTACGTATCAGGACCCACGCCAAGTTGGTCAGGAACACTGTTGGATCGAGCCAAACGGGAGGGATCGACAATACTTGGAACATGACAATCCACCGTGAGCATTTTGGCAAATGGTTCTGTTGTTTCCTATAAATCCCTTGGCCATGCCCCCGAATGGGCACACACTCTGCTCGGCTATCGCAGCTTCTGGCACTTCGGGCAGATGTAACTTGTCGTGCTGCCGGTCTTGATCTTGACTATCGTTGTCTTACATGCGGGGCACGGCTTGTCCGGCTTGTATGCCACCAAGAAATGTTCTGGCCCATACTTCCCGAAGCGACCATGCAAGTCTCTCTCATACTTCAACCCGCCGAGTCTGATGCTTTGATTCAAGACCTCACGTGTGCTTCGATGGAGAGCTTTGATGTCCGACTCGGTTAGCGTGTTGATGGCGCGAAGCGGGTGGAGTCTGGCCTTGAACAAGATGTCTTGAGCATACACGTTGCCAATCCCGGCGGCATTCTCTTGATCTAGAAGAAAGCTCTTGATCGCTCCCCGCCGCCCCGATAGTAGGGAAGCGAACTTCTCCACAGTGAATTCATCGTCTATCGGAGAAATCCCCAGCTTGCTGGTCATCTTGTGCTTAGGCAGTTCCTTTTCGGAAGCTAGATGTATGTACCCGAACCAGGAGAACGTAGTTGTCAGTCTGGTCTTGTCGGAAAAAGTCAGCCGCAGTTGATACTTCTTTGGTAGGGTGGTGTCATTCTTGTGATAGAGTAGGTCTCCCCCCATACCAAGGTTCAGGAGTAGGTTGTCGTCCGGGCGCAGCTCCGAAAAGAGCCACTTCCCGTGCGCGCTGGTTTCCTGGACTGTCTTGCCCACTATCCTCCGGAACTTCTTGACTGGCATGTTGAGGCATTTGGGCTGAGTCAGGTCAAGGCCCGTGATCCTTTTGCCTTTGAGTTGTTTCGTCATCTGCCTCGCGAGGTTCGCGATTTCAGGAAGCTCTGGCATGAATCCTTCACAATCCTCCATCAGCCCAATGTGGTGGCGAGGGGGAACATACCACTTACCCTTGCCTTCCTGTCCGTAGCTCTTGGCCGAGTTCTTGTAGTATGGGGGGTCAAGCGTACCCCCAACATGCGCTTCTGGGCTCAGGGAATTCAGGCAAGGGGTAGAGCCTGCAGTAGCAGCGGTGTCAGGAGCGATTGCCAGCGAGCCATTTGAGACGGTTGCCATAGGCCCCCGGGGCAGAACGAACAGGCATTCCCCGTGGCAGACCCAATTGCATGACGGTAGAATCGAATCGCATGGCATTTGCGACGGACAAATGCTTCCCGGTAGGGATCAATGACACAAACATGGGTGTTAGGCGCCCTAGAAAGATCGGGTGTACCGCACAGTGTACTACAGCGCCTTGCACCCTATTTCTTATCGTGCTCTCCCATCTGGGTGATCAACCGGTACCGTTGAGAGCCCCCGGGGGAAATGGGACAGGTGCTGTTCGCGGTCAAGCCTAGGTGTCTCGCCTCTCCCGGTGAGAGAAGTCCTCAGGGTGGACCCCACCTCTTCTTGGATGGACCCCACCAGCTGGGCTGTCCCGGCGGGAGAGGTGCTCCCTTGAAAGGCGCTGAGGCCTAGCGCGCGGAGCGGTAGCTTAGGGTTCTTTCAGGTCTGGGCTCCTGATAAGAAGGGCCTTGCTGTCCAGTTGTGGACTGTTGGTTGGGAGTTCTTACGGATTCTGGCGCTGCATTATGATTGGCATTGCCTGGGGTGGATTCTAGTGATGGTCATCATCGGCCACAGTCACAGTCACCTCTGTGTCTGTCACGACCCCTGAGTTTCGCTTGGAGATTCTGTGGTTTCGACAAAGAGACGAGGTGTTGGATCACGTCGCAGGATCCGGTGCCGGGAGGAGCGCACAGTCACGAAGGTTCAGCGCTGTGACCACGAGTGCCGGCCGCGGTTGTTGGTAGCCCGGGGGAGATTCGAAATCGGGCTTTCAGGTCTCCCGTCGGCAGGTTTCTTCTCCTTCGAGCGGGATCCAGAGCCATCTAGTGGCCCTCGTTGGTCTGGCGCCATTGCTATGCTTGACCGCTACACCACCGGGCTACACGCACTTGAGAACGCATGTGTCCGTAAAAACCTTGACCTCTCGATTTGCTGCACAGCTTTTCGTCTTCGAATCAACAGTTGGAAGTGAAATCATCCGCGACAGACTGTCTCACGTCTTTGTCTTACGAGGTCGTTGAAATCCTCAAGAGAAATCACCATTCTCGCCGACAGATGCGCGTTTTTCGCTCATACTAAACCTTAAAAGCGGAAAGTGCGTGTAACGAAATCTGTCGCAGCATATTCGCGAACAAGACCCGATCCGGGAGAACTCTAACTCAAGATGGCGAATTCTAGGAAGATTCACAGTCCGTTCCTGCCCAAGAAATTCTTCGTCACAAGTGGAGTGGCAACGAGCTCTGTCTCACCACTCAACGCGTTCGATGCCGCTTTGGGAAAGGCGAAGATTGGGCAATGTAATCTCGTGAATGTTTCATCGATTCTGCCGGCTGACTCGATGATGGCGGAGAGTGAGGAGATACCTGCAGGGACCATAACGTTCGCGGTCATGGCAAGAATGGACGGGGATCCGGGTGAGACTATCGGGGCGGGCGTTGCGTGGGTCTGGGGCACTACTACTTCCGGTCAACGATACGGGATGGTTGCAGAGGCTCATGGCTACAAAGACAAGGAATCAATTGACAAGGAACTCAAGTGGAAGCTCCAAGAGATGGCCAAGATAAGAGAGCTCAACATTGAGAGTATCCAGACGCGATCGGAGTTCATCGAAGTCCCAAAGGGCAGGTATGGTAGTGCGGTTGTGGCTCTCGTCTACTGTCCCTGGAGCGAGCCTTCTATATAGACTCTGCAGGTCTGCCCAGTGTCTCTAGGGAAGTCTTAAGACCGTTTCTACTTGAGCCTCGTGCAGATCTCCGATGAAACTCACGGCCTTGCAGGTGGCAACCACTGCACTGAACGCCGCGCTCTATGCCGCTCTAGGCGCGCTTTGGACGCTACTGCCGCTCACGGTGTTCGGCGTGAGGTTCTGGCCTCAAGTCTTCGTCCCAGGCGCCTTCGCTGTTCTGTTTGGTCCCTGGGTCGGCGGGATCGGCGCCGCAGTTGGAGTGTTCATTGCTGATGTAGTTTATGGTCACCATGATGCGCTGCTGAGTCTTCTGGTTGGCGTCCCTTCGAACTTTGCATGTTTCGGCATCCTCGGGTACTTGACTCGGAAGAATGTCAAGGGAAACGCAAGACTTGTCATGATTGCAGGAGGAATCGTGATCCCGATTGCCATCGTTGCTTATGCGCTCTATGCGCTTTCAGGATCGACGATAACCACTTTGGCTACGCTTGGTGCTGTGGTAGTGGCTTTGGTGGCCGTCCCGTTTCTGGCCCGGTCATCTTGGGCAAATGTTGAGGCCGCGTCGTCGATTGGACTTGGAGTTGGGAGTATCCTCATAGGAATCGGAATAGTGGCATACAGCTCCGTCTTTGTCATGCCTCAGATCTTGGGGCTTGGCTCCGGACCGCTGCCCCTAGTGTTCGCAATCGGCGCAACGCTCTGGACCTACATGTCGGAGATTCCATTCCTGTTGGCCTTTACGCCTCCAATAGTCAAAGCCGTCGAAGCCGCATTTCCGAGTCTCAGGATTCTGCGGACACCTAAGAGTAAGAATGCCGATGCCTGAAGCAAGGGCCTTCTCACCTGCCGGGATCTCGAGCTTCTTCGAGATCAAAGACAGGCGGCCCGATGGCCGAGCTTTTGAGAACCCTGCGCGTGCTGGTGCTAGGGGAGGAGGCCTCGTGATCTCACGGGGTATCATTACAGACCTCCGTCTGACGCCCGCACGTAGATCGAAAATCGCTGTGCGAATAAACGGCAGGCTTGCTCGCAACGCCAAGACGACTGCCATGACAATCTCGAGACTGCTTGCACTCAGTCGAGAGAAGTTCCTCGTGGCGGTTGATCATGATGTTCGCGTCCCCATTGGTGCAGGGTATGGCGCCAGCGCTGCGGGAGCTCTTTCGGCGGCTCTTGCTTTCGCAGAAGCCGCGGGCTTGGAACTCTCAGCAAACCAGCTCGGAACAGTCGCTCATCTCGCTGAGATCGCCAACGGAACCGGACTCGGAACCGTAGGGCCGATTCTTACCGGAGGTTTTGTAATCACGAGGAAGGCAGGCGCGCCCGGCATTGCAGTGATAGACAGGCTTCCCGTCTCCCCGAGACTCAAGGTTGTATCCGCCTGTTTTGGGTCAATATCCACCAAGGCACTGTTGCGCTCAAAGAGAGCCAGGGAAAGAGTCAACGCGCTCGGAAAGTCAGCGCTCCGGAGGATTACGAGAAACCCCACGCCACGCAACTTTATGGAAGCATCTGAGGAATTCGCTGTCGCACTTGGTCTGATGGATCGGCGAACAGCACAACTTCTGGGCTTGATGAAGGACGCAGGAGCGATCGGCGCCGCTCAGAACATGGTCGGTCAGGCTGTCCACGCAATCGCCGAGGAGGACGTGGCTCAGCACATTGTGAACCTCGTGAAGGAGCGATTCTCGGGACTGGCGACTTTCTCGTGCGACATCGACTTCGCGGGAGCACGTCTCATATGACTAGGCCAAGAAGGCTCTTCCCGGAAGTCGCGGTCGGAGGAACATTCGATTCCCTTCACAGGGGCCATAAGATTCTGCTCAGAACGGCGTTTCGGGCAGCCGACAAGGTCCTAATCGGAGTCAGCAGAAACGGCTTCGTGCGCCAGCTGAGAAAGGGCCACCGAGTTGACCCTTATCCGAAGAGAAGACGCGAGCTACTCCTGTTTCTGAAGAAGGAAGGTCTTGATGGGAGAGCAAGGATAGTGCCTCTAGATGACCCCTACGGCCCTGCGATCAACGATTCAACAGTCCGCGCGCTTGTGGTAAGCAGAGTGACGAAGAGAATGGCAGGTAGGATCAACAGTATCAGGAAACGCCGCGGACTGACACCACTCCGCGTCGTATCTATCAGAATGGTTCTTGCTGAGGATTTCGAGCCTATCTCTTCGACGCGCATTCGGGCCGGGGAGATCGATCAGGAAGGCTATCTCGCGCGTAACCACAAGATGCACCGCGCTAGACCTCGTCACCAGTAGCAGGAGCTATCTGCGCTTTCTTCTCTTCCTCCTTTTCGCAGGCAGGCCGTCGTACTTCTCAAGATCCTTCCTAGAAGCTCTCTCAACGAGCAGACGGCGACCTTCAACCCTGACTCTAACCCTGACTAGCCTTCCAGTGAGCGGGAAGGCCGAATCGCACGTCAGCTTCGTCGGGAGGTAGATCCGCGGCGATTCGTAGGTTTTCCCGTTTCTTCCTCTTTTCCTCGTCGCGACGTAGTTTGCCAAGACTTCGATCAATTCACACATCTCACGACAGTTCGCATTTTCCGTTCCAAAGTGTGAGGCAATATGGAACGCATAATGGAACGGACACATAAATCAGTGATTTGGTGCATGCTGTCAAGGTTCTGGGCAATTGTGCGGGGATTTTGACAAGATTAAAGAAGGCTAGGGCGAGGATATTGGGCGAGTGGTTAGGATTGTTGAAGGTGAGCGTTTTTGTGACGAACCTCTCAGGTGAGCGACTTTGGGATGTCGAGAGGGAGTTGCCGAGCCAGATTCAGATAGCCGTGAATATCAACATGCTCGGGATGGAGGAACGGACCGATGGGAGCTTGCAGGCTCCGTTCGTCTTCACAGTTAACTTCACGCCCGCGATTGCTCAGATCAGCATAAGAGGACGTGCAAGTGTCCGGGGAGAGAAGGACGAGGTTCAGAAGGTCCTTCAGGAACACAAGCAGCAGAAGTCGCCGCCCGTGCAGATTGTGCAAGCCGTCTCAAGCACCGCAATCGCAGAAGCAATCCTGATCTCGAAAACGATCGGAATTCCTCCCCCACTGCCTCCGCTTCCGGGTCCGTCAGCTCGGCAAGCGCCCGTCAAGACCGAAACGAAATACACCACGTGATCCAACAAACTGGAGCGTTCCCGAACAATCCAATAAATCGGAGCCACGAAAGTTGCCTCAGGATCCTAGCTGCCGTGCGAAGTCGTCGATCAGATTCGAACTAGCTTCCCTCGCTCAACGGTGTCTGCCCCGAGGAATGTGCCAAGCTCCTCGACTGCATTGGAAACCACCCGGGTCGTCTCCGCAGAGAGTGGAACACCGCCTTCGATGTAGAGCGTATTGATCTTCAATTGCCTTCGGCGCCGATCCATTGTTGGGTCTATCCGGCCGATCAAGCGATCGCCATCCAGGATAGGCATAGAATAGGGGCCATACCTCCGCTGGCGCTTGGGTACATAGATTTCCAGTCGGAAATGAAAGTCGAAGATTTCTTCTGCTCGCATACGATCGCAGATCAAGTTGTCAAATGGCGAGAGCAGGGTAGTGCGTGGACACCACTCCTCGTTAACCTCGTCAAGCAGAGATAGATCATCAACATGCATGTACCACTCGCCGTGCCACGATTTCTTGCCCTCCCGGATCTCGACGCGCGTGATGAGTTGTCTGGCTTCAAGGTCAGCTAGTACTCGGTCGAGGCGTGGGTAGCAGCCGCGAACGTAGTGCTGCCGAATGTGCGACAAACGTGCTACTCCCAACGCCCTCAACGATTTCAGCGTTACAAGATCCGCAAACTCTTGATCTCGCACTCTCCCTCGCGGAGCCCAATCCGGCAGGCAACGCTCCGTGAGGTCCCACAACTTCTGGCCTTTCGCGCGCCCCGCGATCATGACCTTGCCTTGTGCCCAAAGCAGGCTGAGCATCTGGTCTACGTTACGGCCTCCGGTCCATCCCGTCGAGTGCCAGCCCACAACGGACTTGTCCTCGAAATCTCGCGACCGAAGCGGGCCTTCTCGTCGCAGTCTCGTCAGGACGTGAGTGCGAAGTCTCTTGTTCCTCTTCATCCATGAACGAGTCCTTCGAACCCAAGCTGACCTGCCTGTCAGAAAGTGGCGTTTGAGTTCGTTGAAGATCGGATAGTCCTCGGTCGGTATGATGGATGCGCCGTGGGCGAAATCCTCGAATAGCCTCTGTTCCTTCCAGAGAAGCTCGTCAAGAGTCTCTCGATCGTACCGGCCAAGTCGACTCCACAGCACGAGGAGGTGACTCGGTGCGACAATCTTGGTAGGATCAAGCTGAACGTAGCCTATGTCGCGAATGACTTTCATGATGCCGGTCTTGTCTGGGGTGATCCGTGGGCCCGCGAGATGCTGCTTCATGAGAGCAACTCGACGAGCGATTGTGGGCGAGATGACCTGCATGTCGCCTCAGTACTGTGGGTCGTCTTCATAACGCATGCAGGGCTGCTGATTCCACCGTTCCTGGCTAGGCCAGTTCTCCTTTGGGTATCTCAACGATCCTTTCGCGCCAGTATCGTGCCAGCGTCTCTAGCCTGTTGGAGAACTTGTCGCTCAGCTGTGCCGGCTCATTCCTTCTCGCACGACTCAGAAGGCCACTTCTCAACAGTGACTGCCAAGTCTGACTCAGAGTCCTGGCGGAGCAATGCTTCTCGCGAATCAGTCTGGGTGCCAAGTCTTTGTAGAGCTCGACTCTGCTCAGCTTGCTCCGGCTCATCTCACGAAAGATTGCCTCGGCCAGCTCTGCCTTTCGCGGGTTGTATGGGAACAGTATGCTGCAGAATATCTTGAGATCGCCTATGCTCGTTCGATCTGCTTCGATCTTGGGAGTCACGAAGCCGTGTTTCTTCATGTACTCCGCCCAGTACTCCTTGTCCTTTGTCGTCTCAGGAATCGCCACTCGCAATTACCCCATGGTATAGAATGGTGGTAGGTCGCATAAGCATTCCCATATGGGGTAAGTGGGGTCTCCGGCACGTCAAGACATGGTGACCGCCTGCTCGAGGATGGATCAAAGCCGCTGAATTACCCCATTTTGGATAATAGTGGCATCGGACCACAAGATGACAGAGTCCACGAGACCACGATCAGCAATCGCTTCTCGTGCTCACTGGACTTTCTCAGACAGGCGCCTGAGCCAAGATGCGATCCTGCTCGAAGGCGAGTCAAAGTGCGCCCTCGTGTCTTGCACTTTCTTCACCACGTGCACGACCAGACGATCCTTCTTCAGGAACCAATCTTCGATGCGGTACGTGCTGTCAAGGCCCGCCGATGTCATTACTCGCTTCAGTTCCGATAGCACGGCTGACCGCAACCGGTCTTGGTTTGCCAGGTAGGCGAAGTATCCGTGAGCTCCAAGGAAGAGCACCGGTGTGACATTCAATCTGCCTAGGAAGACTAGGTCTGGATGAGAACGTGGTGCATCGTGTGTTCTTTCGAACACACAAACCGGAACACGCCGAGGTACCCACAGCATATGGCGGAGCAGCATGCCGAGGCCTGGTCTTCCAGCGGCGTTCGTCTGTCTTAAATCCTATTGCGACCATCGAAAGGATGCTCAACCCTTCCCCGAAGCAGAAGGTTTGGCGATGATCTCGCTCACATACATGTCGAAGAAGTTGTTGGAGTGTGCGGGCCGGACCACCACCGCTGTATCTGCCCCTTTGCCGGTTCCTCCGATGGCGATAATCAACTGGTCAACAGGTATCTGTCCTGCGTCTGCTGCCATGACTGTGATCTCTAGGCAGACCTTTGTTCCGTCGCCGAACAGTCTGAGAGTATCTGCCATCAGTTCCAAGGGGCCTATCGTTCCACGCTTGGTTCTCATTGCTCGTTCGACGCCTGAGAACGCATGCCCGGCTGTTATGATCTGAGCACCTGATGCGAGGATGGCCTTCTCGTTCTCAGGAGTCATCTGTTGTTCTCCAGGAGTCGGGAAGCCAGTGTGATGGCGAACTACGATGAGCTTGAATCCCCTGAAGATCTCGCACGCTCTCAGGCCCGTCCCACCCGTTGTTGAAGCGACGACAACGTTCCGGATCCCCAGCGATTCGGCCCTTTCTTTCGCGCGGACTAGTGTGGCTTCGGTATTGGTCTCACCCATCGTCTCATGGTAGGTAATCGTCTTCTCCTTCAATGCCCTAATCCTCTCCGTTTCAGTTAAGGACTCATTTCAGGCCTGACTCGCGATAACCCTTTCGGGCATTCCAGTCGCTTGGCTAGAGCTGACTGCTTTCCCTCCTGGCTAGCGTAGGTGAATTGCCCTAGCCGAGGAAGTTGAGAGCCACTGCGACTAGGCCACCCAGAACCACGGGGATGACAACTCTTGTGTTGAACTTCTTGTGGTTTTCTCTTAGGAGATCTCCCGCGCATATGTAAGTGAAGTCCCCCGCGACAAAGGCTATTGCCATGGTGTGGAAGTTGGCAGGTATGAAAGCCGCCAGAGCGGATCCAATCGGATACATTGCCCCAGCGACCAAGAAGAAGAGGATGACTCGCGAGAAACGGAATCCAGATCTGGTCGCGAGTACTGCTGTCGTGAAGCCTTAGGGGATTTCATGAGCGATTACTGCCGGTGTGATCACGAGACCAAGAGACGGATTTGTCGCGTAGCCGACTGCGATGCCTATCCCATCGGCGATATTCTCCGAGGTCATTCCAACGATGGCTATCCAGTCCACGATGTGAGCTTCGCATTCCGCTTCGCCGCAAGAGTGGAGCACTATCACTTTCTCGACCAAGTAGAATGCGAAGAATCCGGGCACAATGACCAGTGCATTTGTTGAGACTTCAGCCTCCGCAATCAGTTCTAGAAACGCAGCGGAGACCAGGATCTGAGGCAAGCCCAACAGCGTATCTGGTTTCGATGGATCGAAACCTCAACCTGAAAGAGAGCATCGCCCCGGCGAGGTCAGAGACCGTCACAAGTAACGTAGATATTGCGACCGCTATCACGAGAGGGTGTGGCAAGCGTTTCCGGGGCTAAGTCATACCCCGACCAGCCATATCTTCATATTGTGTTGCAGTGTGGCATTCGCGGCAAGGTTCTTCAACCGCGGTAGACATGCGAGGACGTAACATCTAACGTGGAAGGAGGAGGTTCCAACGAGTCAAGCAACTGATCGACTTCTGCTCTCCAAACTTCCGAAGAAGAAGCTGCTCGACCTCATGTACTTCCAGATTCGGAACATCTGGCGAGTCGACGGACTATATTTCCTGGGCATCGAGAAGGAGTTTGGCACTCAAGCCGCCTCCAAGATCGACGAAGAATGTTGGAGGATCATGGGAACTCTTGAAGCTCGCCAGCTCAAGGACATCCTCGGGGCGAAAGAATGGTCGGTTCCAAGGATCATGGAGGCGTTGAGGCTCACCAGCTGGGCAATGGATCAGCAGCACAAGAAGGCGGTAGTGCAGAAGAACCGAGCTGTTTTCAGAGTCGTTAGTTGCGGCACGCAATTGACGAGACTGAAGAAGGGTCTTACGGAGTTCCCTTGCAGGCCTGTCCGCGAGGGGTATCTGAAGGCATTCGTGAAAGAACTGAACCCGAATGTCGAGATCACGTGCAATGTCTGCCCGCCGGGGCCGCACTCCGATGAGACTTGGTGCGAGTGGGAACTCACAAGACGAAACGAGTTGCAGTGATGGCCGGATCCCCTCACCATCAAAGAGCGCACAACGGTGAACAAGCGGTTGCATCCAGAGTGGCGCTGCAACGGTTTCTTCTCCAGGCTTCCGGCCCTATATAGAGAAAGTTGAACGTTCTTAATACGGAGCCTTCTATGTAGACGGCCCGTATTCCAGGAGACTAGTATTTGCTTCACGAGATAAGGTGGCACGGGCGCGCCGGGCAAGGCGTGATAACGTCTAGCAGACTGCTTGCTCAAGCCGCCCTTTTCGAGGGGAAACACGTGCAAGCATTTCCAGAGTTCGGACCGGAACGACTCGGAGCCCCGATATCCGGATTCACACGGATCAGCGACGACATCATAGAGACAAGAAGTCAGATCTACAACCCGGGACTTGTCGCTGTACTTGACTCGTCGCTCCTCACCACAGTAGACGTGACCAGAGGGCTCCTGGAGAAAGGAACTGTCATCTTGAACTCTCCAAAACGCTCCGTGGAGATGGCGGCGAAACTCTCTTTGGGTCATGACCGGGTTCGGACCATCGACGCGACCCATCTGGCGATGGAAATAACGGGGCGACCAATCGTCAACACGGCGATGCTTGGAGCCTTGGCGAAAGTTGCACCATTGGCCTCTCTCCATTCAATAGAGGCCGCAATCAGGGCACGATTCCCCGGAAGTCTTGGCGAGAAGAATGTCGAATTGGTCCGTCGGGTTCATGAGAAGGTGGAATGAGACATGGGCGCTGAAGAAAACAAGCCCGGGTGGACTTCACTTCCCATCGGGGCGGTGCTCGTAACCCCAGGTTCTGCGGAACGAAACAAGACTGGAACCTGGCGGCTCAGGCGCCCCGTCTTGGACACGAAGAAGTGCACGAACTGCCTCCTTTGCTGGATCTACTGCCCCGAACCAGCCATCATGAGGGGGACGAAAACGATCGAGTTCAGCTATGACTACTGCAAAGGGTGTGGAATCTGTGCCACGGAGTGCCCAACGAAGGCCATCTCGATGACAGAGGAGACTTAGAATGACAAAAGTGGTTTCTCAGAAGATCGTCGGCATGAATGGTGACGAGGCTGTTGCCTTCGCGGCAAAGCAAGCGAGGGTTGACGTTGTCGCGGCGTATCCGATTACTCCGCAGACAATCATGGTTGAGAGATTCAGCGACTATGTTGCGGATGGAGAGGTCGATACTCAGTTCGTGTGTGTAGAGTCCGAGCACTCTGCATTATCGGCCTGCGTGGGGTCGAGCTTGGCGGGATCACGTGTCTTCACTGCCACGTCAAGTCAAGGCTTGGCATTGATGCATGAAGTGCTCTATCTCGCGTCGGGTCTGCGCACTCCTATCGTGATGGCCGTTGCGAACAGGGCTCTCTCTGCTCCAATCAACATCCACAACGATCATTCCGACATGATGGGTTCAAGGGATTGCGGATGGATCCAGATCTACGCTGAGAATGCGCAAGAAGCATACGACTGGACGCTTCAAGCATTCAAGATCGCCGAGGATCACAGAGTCATGTTGCCGGTGACTGTGAATTTGGACGGATTCACGATCTCACATGCAATGGAAGGCGTCACGGTCCTTGAGGATGGGGAGGTCAGCAAGCTACTGGGCAAGAGGCGGCCCAAATACGGACTTGACCCGGACAACCCAATGACTTTCGGTGCGCTTGCGCTCCCGGACTACTATTCGGAGTTCAAGCGTCAACAGGTAGACGCAATGGACAAGGCTCCGCCTGTGATAGCAGCTGTTGCTGATGAGTTCAAGAAGATCTCAGGAAGACAGTACTCAGATGTCTCATGCTTCAATGTCGATGACGCGGAAGCAGTGGTGATATGCATGGGCAGCATCGCTGGCACGGCCCGGACAGTTGCGGCAAAGCTGCGCAAGCAAGGGAAACGAGTCGGCGTCATGAAGATCTGGCAGTATAGGCCCTTCCCCACAAGAAGAATAGCAGAGCTTCTGTCCAAAGTGAAATGTGTAGGCGTGATCGACCGAGCTGTGTCATTCGGAGCGCCCTACGGTGCTCTCTGCAGTGACACCGCCTCAACGAAGGTTCAAGCCGGTATTCAGACGAAAGTGTTCAATGTCATCTGCGGCCTGGGAGGTAGAGACGTGAAGCCTGCTGACATTGAACAAGTCTTCGAGAAGGCGTTGCGATGTGCAGGTGGAGAGCCCTTGGACACGCCGACTTCGCTCTTTGGAGTGAGGCAGTAATGGTTGCGCTGAAAGAGCTATCGACACGAGAGCTGTTCGGGCCAGGCCACAGGATGTGTACAGGATGTGGTCCTGCAGCGACGGCACGCATCACCATGAAAGCCCTAGAGAGGCCTGCCATCATTGTCAGCGCCACCGGCTGCCTTGAGGTTGGCAGCACGATCTATCCTGACACTGCATGGAAGCTGCCTTTTGTTCACACGCTCTTCGAGAATACCGCGGCAGTGGCATCAGGAATTGAGGCTTCGCTGCGGGCACAGGGGAGAGCTGATGCGATGGACGTGATAGCGTTCGGAGGGGATGGAGGAACTTTCGATATCGGAATCCAAGCACTGTCTGGCGCTCTGGAAAGGAAGCATGACTTCACGTACATCTGCTATGACAACGAAGCGTACATGAACACTGGAATACAGAGATCCGGTGCTACTCCGCATGGGGCGGCGACAACAACGACCCCTGCCGGTTCCAAGATCCCTGGAAAGATGCGTTCGAAGAAGGACCTGATCGGCATTTGCGTCGCGCACGGGATAGAGTACGCAGCGACGGCTTCCGTCGCTTTCTGGAACGACTACATAAACAAGGTTCGACGAGCCACGGCCGTCAAGGGACCGGCCGTCCTGCACGTGTTGGCGCCCTGTCCACTTGGCTGGAGGTTCGAAACAAGCGAAACCATCAAGCTCGCGAAACTGGCAGTTCAGACAAGATACTTCCCTCTGTACGAAGTTGAGAATGGGAAATACAGGCTCAGCATGAAAGTCACCAAGCCAGTGCCTCTCGAGGAGTTCCTGAAACCACAAGGACGATTCAGACATCTCTTCGCCCCCCAGTTCGCGAGAGACCTTGAGGAACTCAAGAAGGAAGCGGAGAGCAACTGGAACAGAATAGCCCAGCTCTGTGGCGAACCAACAGTCCAAGCCCAGCCAGCGTCAAACTGAACAAAGACAAGGAACTTGAAACGATTATATGCAGTTCACATGTGATAGGGACGCCTGAAGCTGGACTTCCATGCGGGCAAAACAGATCGTCGCGGTGGCTGTTCTTCTACTCATCGCATTTCTCTTAGTCTTTACCCCACTTGCGACAGGCAGCGTCAGAATATCGTTGTCACCCTCTTCGACTCTCTCCGCGGAGCATCTGTACGTTACGGTCACCGAGATCAGTGCGCATAGAGCAGACACGACTGCAGGGTCAGGTTGGTCTGAGGTGACCAACCGGTCAAGCCAGGTAGATCTGACAATGGTTGACTCAGCTGAGACGGTTGCATTGGGGTCTCTTTCGCTTGGGCAATATGACGCAATAAGGCTGCGGGTCACGAACGCGACTGCTATTGTGAACGGCACTTCGAGGGAAGTTCAGCTCATGTCCACGGTATTCACGATTCCAGCTTCGTTCCTCATTGGTTTCGGAGCTCAGACTGCTGTGATGCTGAGAGTCGCTGCCGATGTGCAAGATTCCTCAGGGGTGCTCAACTTGGAACTCACTTTCACATCAGCCACGAATCCGACACCATGACCGGACGGCAAGAACTGGACTAGCTTCATGCGCGAATTGGTGCAGACAGAGCGTGACTGAAGTGGGAATACTGGGAAAAGACCGAGTCGTTGAGCTGGTCAACTCGCTTAAGTGCATTCATCCTTTCGACCTCAACTTGCTCGACGGGGACGGTTACGTTCTCACGGTGCGAGACGAGACCACGCTGCACTACCTTGAACACAAGAACTTGATCTCTCACGAGATCGTCTTCACTCCTCCGAACAACGTTGCTCACCTAACCGCCAAGAGCAAGTACGGCAGAATGGGCCTGTCGTTCCTAAACGCAGCCAAAGTTCACAGCGGATTCGTGGGAAGACTGGCACTGGAACTTGTGAACCTCAGCAATGATCGCCAGCCCATCACGATCAAACGTGGCGACCCTCTCATGCACATCGAGTTCATCACAAGAGAAGGAGAGCCATCCCCGTACCTAGGCTCCTACATGTTCCAATACATGAGCCAAGACGAGGCGACACTATACAAGGGGATCCTGCGAAAGCACTTCCCAAGTCTCTTCAGCGAAGACCTGCTTGCTCGTATGGTCCAAGACCGCATAAGCGGCTAGGGAGACTACTTTCTTCTCCGAGGCAGCTGCCTACGTCGTGACCTGTATCGCAAGCTGGCCACAACGGCCACCGCAAAGCTCGCAATGACTACTCCAAGCATGAGCAGCAGCTCGCTTCCGCCCTGTGTCTCCGTCCTTATCGTATTTCCTTCAGCTTGGGCCGGGCCATCAACGGATACGGTCGCATTGTATCCGTAGAACGCGCTGTAGAGCGTAGGCTTGCCATCCTGTGGCGTCACGATAATCTTCAGATCCACTGGAGGATCTGGTTCGGTTACCCATGTTGTCAAATCCTCCGTCATGTTGTAGGTTCTCTGCCATCTCTCAATGGGTTCATTGAGACTCCCGAAGTCAAGGAGTGTTGCGTTTCCTGCCATGTTCAGTGTCGTGACCACTCCCGCCTCCTGCTCCCCTATCACTAGTATCACCTCGGGAACAGTTGCATTGAGAGGCGCTCCTATGTAGCTAGCATACGCTTCGACTGTTGGTTTGATGTATGCCGCTCCGATCCGGTTGTAGCTGAGATTGCCGAGCCTGAGATCGCGGGATACACTGAACGAGACCCATGTACAGTTCACGACCAAGAGATCCCCCTTTGGCTCCGATATTCCGGATACTTCGAAGTGGATTGTAGAATTGACCCAGTCCTTGCCCGAGACAATCTCACCAGAAATGGACTGGATGGAGGCGCCGGGGTTCCTTTCGGCGAGGCCCTCACTTAATGCGCGGTTCAGATCCTCAGCTGACGAACCCGAAAGCGGGGTGTTCACGGTCGGCATTGATGTCATGTTCTGGAAGAAATGCAGGTCAAGGTTCACCGACACCTTCCCGCCCCGTGCTGAGAGCTGGATCGATGAGGCATGCGCGCTGGCTGCAGACCAAGACAGAACCAATGTGGTCACCAGAAAGATGGCGAGAAACGTTTGGCGTTGCATTCCGGAATCTCCATGGGGTTGATTCTGTGGCGTGGCGACACCCATTGAGGGAGTGGCTATATAAGGTTCAGTCGCTCTTCAACGAATGCGTCGCCGCGATCCTCATCTTATCTTGGTGCCGAGTGGCACTTCGTCTGGAAGGGTAAGCCAGATAGGTTTCCCGTGATGATCCGCGGCTAGAAGCATGCATTCCGACCTCACTCCGCCCACGGTTCTGGGTTCCATGTTGGCGACCACGGCAACCATCTTCCCTCGCAGATCTTCAGGCTTGTAGTACTCTGCACCGCCGACGATCGCATCAACGATTCGATCCCCGAGGTCCATCTTAGCCTTCATTATCTTCTTCATACCGGGTATGTTGTTGATGTCGGTGACTCGAGCCGCACGTATGTCCAGCCGTGCGAACTCGTTCATTTGCACACTCATTTCGGCCCCGCATCCTGCAGCTTGATTATGTCTTCGGCTATTGTGACGCTCTCAAGTCTCTGGCACTCGAACGTTTGGGCGCCGATGTGAGGTGTACAAACGGAAGATCCGTTCGAGAGTGATGCGAGTTCTTTCTCCCAGTCCTCCTTAGGAGGTTCATCATGAAACACGTCAAGCCCAACGCCTGCCAGTCTTCCCTCCTTGATGGCGGCAAGCAATGCTTTTCCATCGGCGATATCGCCCCGTGATGTATTTACAAGTATGGCGTTCTTCTTCATTCGGCGGATTCTGGATTCGTTGACTAGGTGGTGGGTTGATGTTGTGTATGGGACATGAATCGATACTATGTCCGCCTTCTCAAACAAGGCATCAAGGCCTGAAATGACCTCGAAGCCTATCTGTTTCGCTTTCTGCGCAACGTTGACCGCATCGTACCCGATGACTCTCATCCCGAAGCCATGCGCGGCAATTCGGGCCACCTCGGAGCCGATACGCCCACCGACTCCCACGACGCCCAATGTCTTGCCTCTCAGTTCGTGTCCATGAAGCTGAGCCTTTGTCCACTGCCCCTGCTTCATCGCTTGGTCCGCCAATGGGATCTGACGAGACGCCGAAATCATCAACCCTACTGCAAGTTCCGCTACGCTGGTGGCGGGAGCTCCGGGCGTCGACAGCACGGTTATCCCCCGTTTCTCCGCAGCCTCTCGATCGATGTTGTCGAGACCGACTCCTGATCGGGCAATCACCTTGAGATAGGTCGCGGCGCTGATTACATCTGCCGTGATCTTGGTGCGTCCTCTGACGACGAGGACTTCGAAGTTCTTGGCCTCAGCGAGGAGTTCTTCCTTTGTTATCTTTGGTCGCTCTGTGACTTCACAACCCGCGTCGCGAAGTAGATCGACTCCGTCCTGATGAATCGGATCACAGATCAAGACTCTGAGTGCCAATGGTACTGGCCCCAGTGAGGATTAGGGCTCTTTCATAATAGCGTTTTTGCGCGCGTCTCTTGGGCAAGCGGTCTCGGGCCTTCAGGCAAATATGCCGGACCAAAGGAACTAGTTTTTCCGAAATCGGTCTTTCAGTTTCTTCAGAACTTCGGGCAATGTCGTGTATTCCATTTCCTCAGGCCCAAGCCGGTGTGGCATGAAGGGGCCGTGGAGCCGCATGTAGTCGGCGACAAGATTGGCGGTCTCTCTTGATCTCTCGAAGGCGGGGTCGGCGAAAAGATCAGTTGGGCCGACCAACTTGCCGTCGCTGACTTGGAATCCGAGGCCCACTACTCTAGGGGGCCCGTCGAATCGGCTGACCCTGTTCTGCGTCTCATCGACGCTGACAGGCATCAGCGGTCCATGGTGGGAACCTCTCATCCAGCCCGCTACCAGATGAGGGAAAACGAACGCCTCCAGGACTTCACCTGCGGCTGGGAGCCCGTGCTGCGCACGGACAATGCATACGGGGTCGTCCTTGCCTACATATCGACCGGCAATCAGTGAGAGGCGCGATGTGCTCGCCGCGGCGGCAGGCAGTCCGTCAGTTCTGCGAATCTTCTCAATGACGTACTTGCCGGGAGTACCTATCAACGCAAGTAGGTCGTACATCTCTGCGGGGCACCTCATGTCGACCGCGATGTTTTCGAAGACATCGAAGACCGTGAAGACGAAGCCGTCATGTAATGCTGGGTCGATCACCAAGCCTGCCGTGTTGAATGGGTCTGCAAAGATCTTGAAGAGAGGAAGATTCCAAGCGCCGGGTTCGGTCTTGTCAGCCATGAAGATCAGGACGGGGTCGCTCTGTCTCTCTACGAACTCCATCTCCGCGACTCCGGGGCCCATGCCCTTTACGTTGCCTGAGAAAGCCTCAGACAAGAGATCTTGACCCGCAGCGTACAGCTTCAAAGGTTTGGACACCTTCTCTGTGACCTCCTTGAAGCATTTCCAGGCAAGCTCGTGAACCGAGCGATTGTTCTCTCCCCCTGTGTGGGTCATTATGAGTTCAAGATCATCTGCTACATGTGTCACATGGTAGTCGGATATCGTTCCCTTTGCTCGTGCGTTCTCCAGGAACTGACGCGCGACTTCAAGTTGCTTAGGGTGGACCGTTGCATGACCGGAGAGAGAGCCCACGTCAGCCTTGATCACAGAGACCGTTGTCTTCCGGGGCTGAGCCACCATATACCCTCAACCCACTATGTCCCCAACAGACTCTATATTATCATTCCCGCGTTTCAGTCAGATGATCATGCGCTCTGACGTTGTGAAGACTTAAGTCTGTGTGGTCTCGTCGCTGTTGTCGCAAGGGTAGTGTGCGAAATGGCTCGGAGCAGAATCTCGTCACCCATTGTCCTATTGAACTTCAAGTGCTATCTCGAGGCAACGGGTCCCAAAGCGGTCCAACTCGCGAAGTACGCACAGCAAGCCAGTGAGAAGTTCGGTGTCCTCGTCGCTGTTGCGCCTCAAGCCGCCGACCTAAGGCTCGTCTCACAGCAGGTGAAGGTTCCGGTCTTTGCCCAACATATAGACGCAATCGCTGCGGGGTCTCATACTGGTCACCTGCTTGCTGAGTCAGCCCAAGAGGCAGGTGCTTCAGGGGTCATAATCAACCATTCAGAGCGGAGGCTCAGGGCAGACGTTGTCGAAGATACGATTGCAAGAGCCAAAGGCCTCGGCCTGGCAACGGCAGTATGCGCGAACACTTCAGGAATTGCAGAGGCAATCTCGACGTTGAGGCCGGACATGGTTGCAGTTGAGCCGCCTGAGCTTATCGGGAGCGGAGTTGCTGTCTCAAAGGCCAAGCCAGAGATAATCACTGACACAGTGTCGCGAATTAGGAGAGTCAACGGAGAAGTGATGATCCTCTGCGGCGCGGGGATCACGTCCGGGGACGATGTCAGGGAAGCACTTCGGCTCGGAACACAGGGTGTGATCCTCGCCAGCGGCGTGGTGAAAGCGAAGAACCAGCTGGCCGCGATTGAAGACCTAGCGTCGGGCTGCAGACGTTGAGCAAGCATCGCCTAGCGCAAAAACAACATATGTATCCACGTTTCTGGATTAGCGTCGCTCGGACTTGGACTGCATGGAGTTCATGAAGCTCCTCGAACGGAAGCGCGGAATCGTCGACGAACGCATAGACAGGATTCTCTCTTCTGGGTTTGAGCAGGACGAGGCAAGGGAGCTCGTAAAATACACCTTCAAGACTGGAGGGAAACGCCTGAGGCCGATAATGGTTCTCCTCGCCGCCCAGGCGGTCGGCGGAGAAGAGGAAACGGCGCTGAATGCAGCCGCCGCTGTGGAATTCGTTCATGCAGCCTCGCTTGTCTTCGACGATCTAATCGACAAGGACAGGCTCCGCAGAGACAGGCCCACACTCAATGTTGCATTCAACGACGACAAGGCAATCAGCTCGGGACTGTTTCTTGCGTCGAAGGGAGTAGAGGTTCTGTCAGACTACAAGGATCCGATGATCATGAAGATGATCGGATGGGCCCTCGTCGAGCTGAGCAAGGGCGAGATGCTCGATGTCATCTCAGATATCGCAATAGATATCGAACACTACCTCAACATCGCGAATCTGAAGACAGGCTCCTTGTTCGGTGCGTCCGCCGGGATAGGGGGGTTGGTAGGAGGCGGATCCCGTGAAGAGATCAACGGCTTGTACAACTACGGGCGGGCAGTAGGAGTTGCGTTCCAAATCAGAGACGACATACTCGATATTACCAGCGGTTCTACCATCACAAAGGTAGAGAGAGCCAACCTAGTACTTGCCCACTATCTGGGTGAGACCACGCGCCGTGATATTGTTGGTCAGATGCTGAACCAGAACAGTGGCAAGGACCAGAAGGATCCGCTTGAAGCATTGCGACAGAAAGCTTTGGACTACGCAGGACGTGCCTCAAGAGAACATGTCCAGAAAGCGAGGTCAGAGATAGCGGTTCTAAGGGAAGGAGTAGGAAAAGAGACCCTGATGTCCCTGGCTGACTTTGCGCTTGAGAGAAAGTACTAGCTCTGGGTCTACCTCTGAGCCGTTTTCCTTCTCCAGAACCGGCCTCGTTCTGAAGCTAGTCCCGCGTGCCTGCGTTCCCACGCCATGTGTTCAGCATAGTGCTGTGGGCAGAAATGTTTGCTGCAGTATTCGCACCTATGTATGCGTTCATGAGCAATGCCACAATCGTCGCACCTTGACATCGTCAACCCGCCCTACCCCACAGCTCGGATGCTGAGGATAAAGCCCATCGGTACCTGATCATGATCAAGTCGTTGACAAATCCACGAGCGCGCTGCGGGTCGAGCTACTGAATGGCATCTAGTGCAGTTTCACCATCTCTGTGGTGGCTCAAGTCTTAAGAGGACCCAGCGCGTCCCGGCAAGTTGTTCCGTCAGGGGGCGAGAGGCACGCTCCTCCCAGCGAAGATGAAACGCATCGAGATCATAGTCCACAAAGACTACTTCGATTCAGCGGTGACTTACCTTCGCGAGGCCAGAGTCCTTGAACTGCTTGATGTCAAGGACATGCTCAAGGGCTACAGAGGAGCAGTAACGCCTTGTCCCCCATCTGAGAAGCTCTACCGGTTGACCACGCTGGGCTCCAAGATCGCTAGCCTCAGCAACCTCCTCGAAACAGCGTCAGAGGACGCCAAACCTGCCCTTGTGACTGGCCCACTCTCTGAGGAGGAGATCCGTAGCATCGAGAACCGCACTTCAACACTAGAGACAGAAGTGAGCGCCCTTTCCGCAGGAATACAGACGAGTGAGAAGATCACTCAGTTCGCAGACAAGGAGCTGGCATCGAGCGTAGCCGAGATGATGAGAATCGACGATGCCAACTCTCCAGAGGGCAGAAGCAAGCTTGAGGAAATCGTCTCGAGGATAATCGACACTCTTCCCCCACAGGAGATGGAGCAGGCAAAACGCCTCGGCGAAGCAATACAGAAGGCCAACATTGCCGAATCGATAATACAGGTTATCGCAGACCAGATGGCCCAAGCGCTAGCGCATCACAAGGAGCCTGAGATGATCCAGACTCTCAGCCAGAGCCTTGGCTTGCAGATCGCCGCGGGCTCTACGCTGCGAAGGCTTGAGTTCGGTCCGACGAGCCAGGTTGTCAGGGCGCGCGAACAGGCCGACAAACTCAGGATCATGCGCCGAGAGCTTCTGTCCCGGAATCTCGCGTGGTTGCGGTCAAGCAGCGAGCTAGTCAAAGCTGAGAGGATGGTCGAAGAAGCCAAGGGCCTGTGTGGCAAGACCGAGTCCACTTTCGTAATTGAAGGATGGTTGCCAAGTCATAGGATTCCTGATCTGGAAGGTGAGCTGAGCAAGGTCACCGAAGGACACTGCGTGGTTCAAGACTGGTCCGGCAAGAACAGCCCCACCATGCTCCGTAACCCAAAGGGAACCGGCCTATTCCAGCGTCTCACTCTCGGTTTTGGAACTCCCGCTAGTACCGAAATCGACCCGACTGTTCTGTGGTTTGTCACCTATCCACTGTTCTTCGGTTTGATGTTTGGCGATGTCGGCCACGGGTTGTTAGTTGTCTTGATCTCGACCTGCCTGTTCTTGGCAAAGAAGAGGGGAACACATTTCTCAGAACAGGGTTTCGCCGGACTTGGTGGGCTCTTCAACATGATACTTGAAGGATCTGGGCTCCTCGTCTTGGGCGGCGTGGCTGCCATGATCTGTGGGTTCCTCTACGGAACCGTGATGGGAAGTGAGGAGTGGTTCCGAGAGATCACCGGGCTCAGTGGCCCGCTCTGGTTCGATCCGTTCAAGGAACCAATAGTCCTCCTCAAAGTCTCAATCATCATAGGAATCGCACACGTTTCATCCGGACTGATCCTGGACATTGCCAACAAGCTCAGGAACAACGAATATGGAGAACTGATCGCAGGCCCAGGGCTTTGGCTCTGGTTCTACCTGACACTCGGATACCTGATTCTCGCACACGGTTTCCGTCTCATCTCATACGTGCTTTCCAACATTCCGATCGTGATTCTATTGCTCGGCCTGCCTTCAGCACTGATGTTAATGGCCAAGGTGAGAATCGAAGGGCCTCTCGAAGGTGTTGGCCACTGGATGGAGTCGATGCTCGCTTCGATCTCCCACACGATCTCCTACATCCGAATCATGGCGATGAAGATGATACATGACGTGTTCAGTCTCCTCTTTCTGGGCATCCTCTTCGCAATGCCGATCTACGTGGGCCTTCCCATCTTCGCTCTCCTGACTCTTGTGATGATCCTCGTGCTTGAGGCAGCGTTCGTCTTCCTCCAAGATCTAAGGCTTCACTGGGTCGAATGGTTCCTCAAGTTCTATTCCGGGTCAGGAATGGCTTTCAAGCCGTTCGGCATACAACGCACTTACACGAGGCTTCGGGCCACACCGTAGCTGGTCGTCCCGCACACTAGAGCAAGCTGAATATGATGAAGAACATCGCGAGTCCGTAGATCGCGATCGCTTCAATGAGCACGATGTAGAGGAGTGTTCTCCCAAGAAGTTCAGGTTTCTCGGCGATTGCTCCAATCGCAGCTGCACTTGCAGTTCCCAGCCCCACGCCCGCTCCGAGAGAGGCGAGGCCTGCTGCGATGCCGGCCCCGATCAGGTAGAGGCCCTTTTCTGGCACAGCAGGGACCTGTTGTGGGGACATCTGTAGTGAATACGATATGACAGCCATCAACGAGACCACGGCCACACCTAGACCCATTGCGAGAAACGAGAGCAGCGTTCGGCGAGACTTTGTCAGCACCGGAATCACGAGATGGCGGGTTAGCTGGAAAGCACATAATAATGCTTTCTAGAGTGTCAGTAGCTGCTGGATTCCTTCTGCTGGCAAGCTGTCCCGCTTTCCGGAGAGTATGCACCTCAGATCAGAGCCTTCGTAGCCCATGAGATATGTGAATGCAATTGGCAAACCGGCCTGGAACGGAGAGCCGGAGAACGCCCTTAGGCAGCTAGAAGCGTGCCTTCTCCGAAATGAGACTTCTAGCTGGTGAAGCGAACCTCCCTCCTTGTAGGTGTCAAGGAACTCTGAGACAGCATTCTCATAGGTGGTCTTTGTGAATGCTCTCAAAGCGCTTGTGGTTGATCCGCTCTCCTTCGCTTCAGCGAGCGCATCTCCTAAGCGATAGTTGACCGGGACGATGACCAGGTCAACCTCCTCAGCCGGAATTCCGAGAGTCTTTGACCTTGCCACAATGAGCAGGTTCATTGCGTCGACATGTTCGCCGATCAATGGACGTACCGACTGCCTGTCAATCCAGTCGAGTGTGTCTGCAGTCTTCCAGATCCGAGCGAGTACATGTCTGTCGATGGTGGCTTCGATCAGCGGTAGTGATTTGTTCTCCGCAAGAGCAGAGGAGATCTCACTGAAGAGGTCAGGTGCCCCGGCAGACTCTACGAGGCGTTCCAGATTGCGAGTCTCCACAACTCCTCGCAGAGATTCTTCGCCTTCGGCAGGAAGCTCAATCTCCGGAGTTGTCTCTTTTGTTCCAAGAGAGGCAATCAGTCTCAAGCCCAACTTCAGAGACTCAAGGCGATACAGGTTCTCAAACTCCGCCAAAAGCTGCGCGCAACCACCTGGCGACAGCCGGGACAGCTTGCGAAGCAGACTGGCCATTCTGAGATCTAGTAGTCGTTGCCACGAAGCAGCGTCCAGTGCTTCGCCTGGTCCCCTCGATGCCTCGAAGTACTCCTCTCGGAGGATTGATAGGCATTCGGATGTGCCAGAGCATCTCAACAAGCGGTCGTAGCCGCTCTTTCCAAGCATTCTTGACTTCATGGCTCGCACAGACGCAGAGACCTGGGCATACTTCCCAGCTCGCCTTACCGACAATGCCGATGATCCAACTCCCTGGCTGTTGAGCCAGATTAGGCGAATAGTATTCTGGATATTTCAGCAAGGAGCTGAGGCTGCAACTGTGTCAGTTTGGCCTCGAACGTGCAGTCCGTACATATCTTTCCGTCCTCGGATACCAGCGCCGCACCGCCCACCGTGGTGATTGGCTCGTCGCTGAATCTGATCTTCTTCTTCACTTGCGCTAAAGTGAGTGCCTCTTCGAGCAGTTTCGTGTCTTTGAACCGTTGCGCGTCTCTCTTGGATAGGCAGACTTTGACATTCTCGGAGGGCGTGGCCTCTAGTCCTCGGGCTATCGTCTTGACAAGAAACGATCGATAGGAAGATTCGTCTTGAGTGAAGTCGCGAAGTCGGGCCTTGACGTCATCTAGGACCTCATCCACAATTCTGTTCTTCTCCGCCAAGTATGCGAGGCGTACATTCTGCTTCTCCCGGCTGGTCAGTCTGTTTCGGACCGCCGATGTTTCTGTTCTTGTTCCTCCTGCTATCTGATCTGCCTCTCGGGTGGCATAATCTTGTGCTTCTCGGATGCTCTGCTCAACCCCGGCAAGGCCCTGCTTTCTGATTTCCTGAGATCTGGTCGTGCTCTCTTTGATGATGTCTTCAACCAGTTTTTCCATTCCGGAACTCAACAGTTCTTCTCTCCAGACACTATGACAGGATCAGGTGGATGGCTTTCTCAACTGCCTGTTTTCGTCTTGCTTCAGGTATGTTGGATAGCTCTTCCAAGTGTTTCCTTCCATCTGTGGCTATGCGCTCAGCCTCCGCAGACCCTGCTCTCTCAGCCTCGACAAGCTCACGTTCCCTTTGATTGGCGGCATTCTTGAGGATCTTGTCTCTCATTTCGGCAATCCTATTCGGGAGATCCTTCCTGATCTGTGCAATCTCTTGTTGTGCTTCCAGCAGCGCTCGCTCGCTATCCTTCTCCGCTTGCACTATTCGCTTCATGATTTCAGGGGAGGCCAAAGTCCCTCATCCTTACCTAGCGGACCTCCCTGAACCGTCGTAGAGGATCATCAAATAGCTTTGGCTCCTGTTGCGGGCAGCCAGGACATGCATATGTCATAGGCGCTGAGCCTCATCCGGAGTGCCGTTCCAGGTGCCAAGGAGATCATGCAAGTATCGTAGTTCATGGGCCTTGATTTCCCCTAGTCTAGCCTTGTCCGAACCTGCATCTACTGCACTTTCTCCTCTCACGGGGACAACAGGGGGCTTTCCCGCGGTCGGGCACCCGCCGATCGACAGATTGCCCCTGGGAACAATATGACGGCAACAGGATGTAGTATGCCACCGCACTCATCGCAGCATGCGCATGCCCTTGGCCGCTCATCTCTCCGAATATCTCGATTGCGGCTGGGCTTCAGGCCTTCTCGAGCCTGCAGATCTCACTGGGAGCTTCCAGTGTGCGATTGATGGCTATCTCACCAATGATCTTCGCATACTTGGCGATCTCTGCCAGATTCCAGACTATGGTTCTGAGACTCACGGCCAGACTGACTTCCTTCACCGAAGTGAGTATCTTCTCTGTGAGCTTCCGCTGCTCTTTCATTGCGGCCTCGGAGTTGGCAATGGCATCATTCGCGAGTTTGACGTCCAAGGTTAGCAGCGCCTTCATCATCTTGTCAGAGACTGATTGAACCATCGCACTGAACTTCGAGATGCCATCGAGTATTGATTCGCTGGCCGAGCTCAGATCCTTCATCGCCGTGACTTCCTTCGCGATGTTCTCCGCAGAATCAGCCATTTCTTCCAGTGTCTTGACTACTATTCTGTTGCCTGCAACGTGTGTTGGTGACTCTATCCCGATCTTCGCGCCTACGCTTCTGTCGCGAATTGCGAGAAGAAGCTGCCTGACGACCAGCCAGTAGATTCTGTCAGCTTCCGATTCCATGTGGGACACCTCACTCGCAAGCTCAGGACGCCGTTCCACGAGAGCCTTGACTGCCGCCTCCTGCATTGATGAGATCACGATGTGAAGTCTGCGAACCAGTCCGTAGACCGGGAACTTCGTGGGATCGACGAAACTCTGAACAGTTACCTGCCTAAGCGTCTGCTCGACGACACCAAGGCCTGTCAGTCTCTGGGTTGCCCTTCTGGTTTCTTCGAGGTGCTCAGGCTTCAATTCTCGCTTGGAGACCACTTGGATCGTGTCGTGACCGAGAATGTAGTTGCCCGTGATCAGGCGCGTCAGAAGATCCGGCTTGTCGCAGAGATCGGCATCGATTATGCATTTCTTCGCTTCTTCATGTTTCTGTTCCAAGCCGCTGAAAACTCTCAGAGAGCCGTCGTCTTCTCTCTTGATCGAGACCACGTCGCCCTGCTTCAGGTTGACTTCCTGAACCCAGCTTCGTGGGAGAGACACCGTGAGCGTGGAGTATCCCACCCGTTGTACCTTTCTCGCTTCCAAGCGTGTGGCCTCTTTACCGTATTTACTCGGGGTACGTTTGACCTGATTTATATACAATGTGCTTTTGAATTGACCAATTCCAATACCAAACAGTGCCTAGACGCCCAACTTCTTATCTGATCCAATCCGCCCGTCTGGGCTGCACCATTCATGCTCAGCGATGATCTCAGATTGACCGATACACGACGTGTCGAAGTCATCGTCGTCGGTGCAGGTCCAGCAGGACTGCACGCAGCAATCGCCGCCGCGGAACTAGGGGCATCGGTTCTCGTATTCGAGAAAAAGACAACGATTGGCACGCCAGTAAGGTGTGGCGAGCTTCTTCCCAGCAAGGAAGAATTGTTGGACTTCCTGCCCGGGTGCGCGGACTTCGAACACCTGTTTGAGATCCCCTCCGACGCGATCAGCAACGAATGTACGAAGATCAGAATGTATTCGCCACATGGGAAATGTTGGGAGTTCCCATTCGGAGCGCATGTCTTGGACCGCGTGCGTTTTGAGCGGCACCTTGCGGAAGTGGCAAAGAAACTTGGCGTCCAATTCAGGCTTGGGCGCTCGGTGCGACTCTTCAATCACGACGGGAGCCTGAAGGTCGGACCGAGCCAAATCGAGTCTCTGGAAGCCGACGTATTGATCGCAGCCGACGGCTTTCCTTCTATCGCATTCTCGTCAAAGGAATTGCCCTTCGATCAGTATCGAGCGGTGAAGAACATAGCGGTCAACTACCAATATCTCATGGACAATCTGTCAATCGATTCTGACGCGACTGAGATGTACACGGGCATGGATTTGGCTCCAGGAGGCTACGCATGGATCATTCCCAAGAACCATGGAACAGCGAATGTTGGAGTCGGAATCCGAACTGCCTTCGCGGGGGCTAGGAAGGGAAGGAGCCATCTTGACTACTTCATTCGCGGCTGTCCGATTACAGCTCGCAAGCTGCAGTCTGGCACAGTTCGCGCAATGGTCGCAGATGTCCTTCCGATTGACGGCGCAGTGTCGAGTACATGTTCGAATAGAGTGCTTTGCGTCGGAGACTCTGCGGGGATGGTAATGCCGACTAATGGAGGGGGCATCCCGACAGCCATTGTGTCGGGACACATTGCGGGTGAGGTTGCAGCCCACCACGTGCAGAAGGGTGTTCATCTGTCAGATTACGAGGCGAGGTGGAGGAATGCCTTTGGGCGCGAACTCGATGCTTCAAGGCGGATGAGGAAATTCGCGGACGTTTTCATGCCTCATGACACACTCTACGATTGGGCAATGAGATTCCTCGGCACGGGTGGAATCAAGAGAGTCATCACTTGCAAGGTCCCGGGCGCTCTGGGCATCCTGATGAGGTTGCTTGGGTTCTAGGAATCGAGTCCACGTTCACAGCATGACTCGGTCTATCACCATGCTCAGGAACAGGAGGAAGAGGTAGGGACTCGAGACCTTGAATGCTCGATATGCGTTCTTGCCGGTTGGGTAAGCGAAAAGGTGCAGGTTCAGGACCAGTACTGCGGCCCCAAGCGCCAGAGCTGAGGCCGCGTATATCCAGCCAAATCCTCCCTCCCAGTAGACTGCCAACGAGAAGGGAATCATCAGAACGACGGTCGCCACGATGCAGCGCAAGGCTGACTTCTCTTTCATCACGACTGGAAGCATTGGTACTTGAGCACGTGCGTAGTCTTCCCTGCTCAGTATTGCCAAACTCCAGATGTGGCTAGGTATCCAAAGCACGACTAGTCCCGCAAGGAGGACCGAAAGGAGACTCACTGTTCCTGTGACGGTACTCCATCCGAACATCACGGGCAATCCGCCGCTGAAACCGCCGAGGATTATGTTGAGAGAGCTTCTTCTCTTCAGCAGCAGGCTGTAGACAACCACGTTGTCAAGAACACCGAGAGACAGAATCACAAAGGAGATCATGTTGATCCAAAGACCCAACACGAGGCCCGTTGCGATTAGAATCATGCCCCAATACAGTGCCCGCTCTGCAGGTGCGATTCGACCTGTCGGGATAGGCCTGTGGTTTGTTCGTCGCATTATCGCATCGATGTCTCTGTCGATGTAGCACGTCACGGTATTGCACCCAGCCGTCGAGGTTGAAATAGCGACCAATCCAGCCAGCAGAGCGACCGGTGCGATCAAATGCGATGACATAGCTGCAATCGCCATTGCGGCCGCTGATGTGAACACGAGCAGAAGCACGGTCTTTGGCTTGGTCACTTCAAGATAATCTCGTAAGTGATGGGTGAGCGTCATCATGATCACAGGATCTCTTCGCGTTGTCAACCTAGTCCGTGTGGAGACTTGGTTTGGGAAGAGGCGTTGGATAGATGGAGATTCCACTTAAGCCTTCAGGATTGGAACGGAGCCTCGAAGGTCCCTCCATTGCATGTCGGGCCATGTCAAGAGTTGCTCCTGGATCTAGAGGTCGGCTCGTGTCCAAGCTACACTATGCCGTGATAGAGTTTCTCACATAACGCAGCAAGCTTGGGACTCAGACGCACAGGTGGCTCAGCGACGATTGCGATATCCTTGAACTCGCTGGGAAGGGTTTCGACTTGCTTTCTCGCGTACTCGCGAGTCTCCGCCAAAGACGGGATCTCGTAGAGCAGCCGCCCCTTCTCGATCATCTTTGCGAGGAGCTGGTGTGCTCCGGGGTCAGGCGGGGGCTCACTGCCTATCGCAATGACATCCTCTCTGACCAGTCCCGAGCTTGAATAGGCACGGTGTACCTGCTTGAGTTCCGGGATCGTGACCTTGGACGGGCTGAGCTTGACTCGCGGTATGTTCTTTCGGCCTCTTCGGAGTTCAACCAACTTGTAGATCCCCGGTAGTGCGGGGTCCTCTCTTGATGTTGTCAGCTCGGTTCCGACGCCGAAAGCGTCAATCGGGGCGCCTTTGGAGATCAACTCTTGGATCTTGTACTCGTTGAGATCTCCGCTGACAAAGATTCTAGTGTTCTTGCGACCTTTGTCGTCGAGTATGCCCCTGACCTTCAAGCTGAGGTCAAGCAGGTCCCCGCTGTCAATGCGCACAAGTGCTGGGGGGATTCCAAGATCTGCGGCTGACTTGGCGCCTTCGACTGTATCGTACGTGTCGATGAGGAGTGCAGCGCTTTCTGGGAAGACGTTCTGGTAGGCTTGGAATGCTTCTCGTTCGGAGTCGAAAGCCATTATGAATGAATGAGCCATCGTACCATACGTCGGTATTCCAAGTTCGTACCCCGCAAGTAGGTTTGATGTCCCGACACACCCCCCAATGTACGAGGCTCTGGCTGCAAGAAGCGCCGCTTGCGGGCCATGCGCTCGTCTGGAGCCGAACTCGACCACGTCGCGTCCTTTCGCGGTTTGTACAACCCTCGAGGCCTTGCTGGCGATCAGTGTCTGGAAGTTGATCATTGTCAACAGGAATGTCTCCACTATCTGAGCTTCGATCAAGCTGCCTGCAACCTGCACGAGTGGCTCTCCCGGGAAGAGAATCGTGCCTTCCCGAGCGGCCCAGACATCGCCAGAGAACTTGAAGCCCTGTAGGTATTCGAAGAACTCCTTGCTCACGTGTCGGAACGAACGGTGGCTTCTCAGGAACTGGATCTGTTCTTCGGTGAACCCAAGGTTGAGAATGTAGTCAAGGGCTTGCTCAAGTCCCGCCGCGAGCATATAAGAGAAGTTCTTCGGAAGATGTCTCACAAAAAGCTCGAAAACAGCTTCTCCTGGGACGTGATTGTCATAGTATGCTGCGGCCATTGTCAGCTCATAGAAGTCCGCCAGCATGGAGGCGTTTGTCGTCGTGACGAACAGTCCCTTTGGTTTCTCCAAATCACCCACGTCGTGCACTGCTAGCCATGGAGGAGTCCTGTGGAAGAGGCTCATAAGGCCAACACATTTCCCGCTGCGAAACTGGGGCTTGCCTTCCTATCCATCCCTTTCGAGGAGCGGCCGAACAGACAATCTGAATTCGACTATGGCGCGGATTCTCTCCTCGGCGTCGGGCATCGCAAGTAACTTCTCCTTCAGACCAGGGGGTAGCTCTACATATCCAATCGATGATTCCGACGCAGGTTTCCTATTGAGTATGGGCCTTACTCTCTCGAACACTCTCATGAGTCCTTCGTCCATGGGCGGCCTTCCTCGGTTGACGATGTCAACTATCGCCTGAAGCTCAGGATCCTGAGTTCGGCTTGCTCGCGGCTCATTCTTGCCCGGTTCGCCGCGAAGGGTGATCGACCAGATTGCTTTCTGCATGGAGCGAGTTGCCCTCAACTTCTACCACGTTGTCGAGGCCCGCGTGACTGCAGCGGTTCTTCCGCGTCAGCGCTATCTAGTCAAATAAGAGTCCGGCCAGCTCCGGCGATGAGAAACGTGCGTTTGCGATGGCTGGTCCGGAGTCGGCTTCTCACGTATGAATCATTGCGGATGCGGTGGTCGCGAGAGGTTGACGGCTAGAAAAGCATAATTATGTCACATCCTTATGGCGTTAGAAAATCGGGATTGACCCCGGCATGTCATGAAGGGAGCCCATTGAAGCGACTAGTCGCGTCATTTGCACTTCTTCTCGGGCTCACGTTCCTGACCTTGACGCTCTACCTCAGCAACGTTGAGACTGTCTTGAGGGTACTGGAATCGTACGTGATTTCCTTTCCCTGACTTGGAATGACCAGAAGTTGACTTCAGTGGCTGAGAAGAAGACTAGGCGATTCAAGTTCAAGTACGTGGTCCCGCGTTTTCTCGTGCAGCTCGTGTCCCTGCTCTTGCTGAACGGTTTGCTACTAGCAGAGCTCTACCCCAGCCTGGCGGTGAAACGCCTTCTCCTTCCATTTCCGGTGCTGCTTAGCATCGACGCTCCGACTAACCTCGCCTACGGAAGCCTAGATGTTATTCAGGTTGCACTTGCGAGCCCGGCGGCGCCGTGGGTGGCTCTTGCGGCCATGTTCATCATCGGAGCGGTACTCGGGAGAGCTTTCTGCGGTTGGGTCTGCCCGATGGGTTTCGTCCAGGATTTGGTGACGACTGCGAAGGGCAGTTTCGGTCAAGTCAACGTGCGCCTTCATGAAAGCGGAAAACGCATCAAGTACTTTGTGCTGGGTTTCGCGCTGCTCATCAGTGTTTCATTAGGTGTCATGCTGTGGATGGGAATCGGAACCGAGTACAAGCAGTCACTCTGGATCTTTGGTGAAGGGCCGCTGATTCCTCTGGCCCCCGAAGGAACCCTGTTCTCAACCATTCCAAGGGCGCTTCTCTATATCAGGGAGAACATAGCGCCGACCTTCTTGGCCAAGCTCTCTGTAGCGCAATTGGGTGAATGGCTTCGTTCGATCCCACTCCTGATCGTTGCCGAACTCATCATCCTGCTTGTCTTCTTCTACGGTGCGTACAGAGTACCACGGTTCTGGTGTAGGTACATTTGCCCGGTCGGTGCCAAGATGGCTCCTTTCCAGAAGTACAGCTTCATGGGCCTTAAACGGGATCCTGTGAAATGCAGCAAGTGTCCACACTGTGAGGCGGCTTGTCCAATGCAAATCAGAATTCTGTCTCTACCGTGGGAGAAGTTCAACGATCCTGAGTGCATATTGTGCGGTGACTGCGCCGACGCATGCCCTCACAACTCACTAACCTACAAGTTCCCATAGGCGGCCAAGGCAGCCACATTGCAGCCATCTCGCGACCGCGAGTATTGGAGCCTTAATAGCCAAGGGATACTATCGATTTCGGACCAGAGTTGGCTCCCAAGCGGCAACCATCACTCAGGGACTACTATTCACGCCAAGTGGTCATGCGTGAGCTAGGCCCTCAGGGACAGGACAGGCTCAAGCGTTCGTCTGCGACCGTGATTGGACTCGGAGGCTTGGGCACGTCTGCCGCCGCATTCCTCACGATGGCAGGAGTCGGGAAGATACGTCTCGTAGACCAAGACACGGTTGAGACTCACAACCTGCAACGACAGATCCTCTACAGCGTCGATGACGTGAGAAAGCCCAAAGTGGAAGCCGCAGCTAGGCGGCTCAAGGCGATGAACCCGCAGGTTCACATCGAACCAATGGCGGAGAATGTGCGAGAAGCCAACGCAGACAAAATGATCTCTCACTCCGACTGTGTTGTGGACGGACTCGATAACATGGCGACTCGATACATTGTTAACCGCGCATGTGTGAGGAATTCGATTCCGTATGTCTTTGCCGGGGCAATCGGCATGGAAGGAAACTTGTCCGTCTTCAGGCCGCCAGCAACGCCATGTCTGGAGTGTGTCATGCCGGATCTAGACGACAGACACTTGCCCGAATGCGAGACGCGGGGAGTACTGGGAGCCACGGCCGGCAGTATCGCAGCACTCGAAGCAACCGAGACGATCAAGCTCTTAGCGGGGATCCGGCCGTTGTTGGAAGGAAAGCTGCTGATCTGCGATCTACGCGAAATGGACTTCAGGACAATTGAGATTCAGACAAGGCCAGGGTGCAAGGCCTGCCAGCTAAGACAGCCTGTCCCCCAAGCAGAAGAAGGGAGACTGACATGGCTCTGCGGCAAGAACACTATCAACGTCAACCCACCAAGGCCGCGTAGGATAGACCTCAGCGTCGCCTCAAGACGTCTTGGCAAAGGAACCAGGATCCATCTCAGAACTCCAATGGCGATCGTCTTCGACTATGACGGTTGCGAGGTCAGTCTCTTCAACCACGGCCGGATGCTCATAAAAGGCATCGACTCTGAACAGAAGGCACTTGAGGTCTACAAGAGAATCCTGGACAAGGTTGGCGCAAGGCGGAGCCAATAGATCTGATGACTGCCCAGTCAACGATCCGGGACTCGATTGGAAGCGGCTCGCTGGGAAGAGCTGTCTGCCTGATCTCCGGAGGCATCGACTCACCGGTCGCACTATTGATGACAATCAGGGCCAAGATAGACCCCGTCGCCGTCTACTTCGACAGCTACCCCTTGAGTGATCAAAGGGCACGCGAAATTGCGCTCCGGGGAATCAGAAGAGTCCGCGAGTACTCTCGAAGATCTCCGATCAGAACCTACGTGGTCGGACACTCATCGGACCTGTCGGAAATCGTCTCCTCTTGCCAGCGCAACCTCGCATGTGTGATTTCGAGACGGGCAATGTTCAGAATCGCAGGCGAAATCGCACGTAGAGAAGATGCGGATTCGATAGTCACAGGAGACGTTGTTGGGCAGAAGGCCAGTCAGACACTACACAACCTGTACGTGACAGATTCCGCCACAGCTGGGCTTCCAGTTCTGCGACCATTGGTCGGCATGAACAAGGATGAGATCGAGCGCCTTGCAAGAATCGTCGGCAGCTTTGAGATATCGATTAGCCCCGGCGTCGCGGCATGCGGGATCCCTACACGCAAGCCCAGGACCCATTCTCACCTTGAGGAGATCTCGGAGTCGGAGGGTCATCTAGACTTGGATCATATGGTCAGACGTGCGCTGGACCAGGCGGAGATCATAGAAGCGTAAGTCAGCGTCCTGTGAGGGCCTCGTCGGGAAGCATCATCTCAGCGATCCTTCGAGCCTCCTCTTTGCTACTGACGTTACGGATGATCATTCTGCCGTCGTCAACGATTGTTACTTCTATGTTGTCCTGTCTCTTGACTACCATGAATTGAGGTGTGCATAGAGTGATCTCAGAATCTCCGCGGACCTGCAGTGAGCGTTTCAAGCTCATGATTTTGACTTTGGCTCTCTTCCTCGGAACAGCCTCATATGCGGCTCGATCAGAGCAGAGTCTAATCATGTACGGTCCTTCTCGCTCCATGAGCCCTACCTCCCAACTCGGCAAGAGAGCATGATCTCACAGAAAGATGTTGCCGAACCAAAAGGGAAGCGCGGATTATGGATGCTGTAGTCTGTTCAATAGGCTTATACGGCAAGAATCGAAGTCTCGACTGCCGGGGAAAACGCCGGGGTTGGTCGCCGACATTGCGATCACCGAAGGCCGAACGGCTCAGGCGGCGGCCTGCAGAGCCGCAGTATGTGGGTTCGACTCCCACCCCCGGCTCCATGTTCCAGAATTGGACACGCCTGACTGCCGATATTCATGAGACCCATGAAATCTTTAAGTTACCGTCATCATGCCACTTCGAACAGGCTGAGCAATGTTTCTTGAGAGATCGAGTGTCACAGCGAGAGGCTACAGGACAATCATTCTTCTAGCTATACTTTCTGTTCTGGTTTTTGCAGGCTGTGGGCAGGTCGCCAGTGCTGAGCCTGCTTATGATCCGAATGGTGACATCAGCCTGACGAAGATGAACTTCCACATGTACTCATTAGTCTACAAGAACTCCAATTCGTCCATACTCATCTACAGCGGCGCCGAAACGAACCCCCCGACCCATGCGGAACCCCTCACCGGCACGATTTCATGTGGAGTACGACAGAGTGCTCAGCCCTGGTTCCCCGCAACTGATGTGTGGTTCGGCGGAGTATCCTGGATCACACAGCCGTTGGCTGAAAACATGACAATTCAGGGGAACGTGAACATGACAGTCTGGATGAGTACGCCGGATCAAGACCCAGTGGCATCAGGCTACGCGTTCGGGCTGTCAGAAACCGACAACCTTGGAAACCCCATCGGAGAGTCACCCTATCGGTACTACTACTCCTATGGCAGCGTGCTTGGGCGCTCACCTGCACCCTTCAACCTCCTCTTCTACGTGAATCGCACCTTCACGAAAGGTCACTTGCTCGGATTCTTCGTGGTCGTTGGTGCAACCACACAGAGTTGGGGCTACCAGGTCTACTTCGATAGCCCTAGTATGAATTCATTCGCAGAACTGCCGATCTTGACTGTTCCGATCCCAGAGTTCTCACAAACGATAGAAATCATCATAACAACCATGGTTCTGATCTCCTTGTGTGCTGTGAAGAGAAGCAGGAACAAGCTTGTCGGCGGTTCACACTAGACGAACGCAAGCCGAGCAAGTTCCACATACGGGAGGATGAGTTTGGCGGGCGGGGCAGGATTCGAACCCGCGACTTCAGGCTCCGGAGGCCTGCGCCATGTCCTGGCTAGGCGTCGGGAGAGACAGTTGATCTCTATACCCGCCCAACTCCGCCCGACCACACCGCCGATTGCGAGCCACAAGACATGTCCGTCTCTGAGCTCGCATTCGTGGGGGACATAGTTTCCTGAAAGATACTTAAGGTGCGTCATCAGGCCTCAAGTCAGTCAGGTACTCGTCGCCCCAAATCTATTCAGCAAGTTACTCATGTAAGATGCCCGTCGATACGCAGCAACCTGGCGGAAGTGCCTGATGCACTCAACTCTCGCGAGATTTAGGCGCGAATGCGCAGAGGCCCTGGTCTCTGCCGTGTCAGCGCTCTATCGTGTGGAATTGACCGAGGCAGTGTTACAGGAGCCTCCATCTCTGGAGTTTGGCCAACTGGCATCTTCTGTCTCATACGAACTCTCCAAGACACTGAAGGCCGATTCTGCGCATATCGCCAGATCTATCTGCGGACGGATTGACCCGGCAAGGCTTGAACTGATAGAAAGAGTCGAGCCGGCAGGATCAGGATATGTGAACTTTCACCTAGATTTCAGGAAAGCCGCCGATGAGATACTGGCGGACGCGGTTTCGGAGAGAGAACTCTACGGATTGGAGTTGACAAAAGAACCAAAGAGAATCGTTGTCGAACACACGAGCGCGAATCCGAGCGGTCCGTTGCACCTTGGACACGCTAGAAACACAATCCTCGGTGATGCTCTCGCCAGGCTCCTGAAGGCTAGAGGTCACAAGGTCCAGACGAGATTCTACATCGACGACGTGGGCAAGCAGGTCGCAATGCTCGCGTACGGATACTCTCTTCTGGCGAGACCCGAGCCGGTAGGGAAGCCGGACCAGTGGCTGGGCTTGCTCTACGCCTGTGTGAACTGTTCAGTTCAAATCGAGACCCTCAAGGCCGAGATATCACGTCTCGAAGGCACATCGGACCTTGAGAATAGGGGCTCGGAGCTGAATGAAGAACTGGATGACTGGGCAGCGGTGGCAAAAGAGCTGGAATCCATTGACTCGGCACTGTTCCGCATGACTCTCAAAGCGGTTCAATCAAGAGCTGACCCGATGGAAGAAGTCGAGCATCTTGTCATGCAGTACGAGAAGGGCGACAAGAAGACGCGGGAGGTCGTGAGATCAGTCGCCGATCTCTGTCTTGAAGGGATTAGGGAGACCCTCGAAGAGATGGAGATCACATTCGACGAATGGGATTGGGAGAGCGAACTGGTCTGGAGCGGAGAAGTGCAAGAACTAATGAAGAAATTGTCGTCCACACCGTTCGCGGTCTCGGATGGGCCGTCACTCAGTCTCGATGTTGACCAGGTTGCTCGGAGCCACGGCCTCGACAGGGCCCTCGGCTTCGCGCAGGGATACGAGCTGCCAAAGCTAACACTAGCCAGAAGCGACGGCACAACCCTCTACGTAGCTAGAGACATCGCCTATTCGATCAAGAAGTTCCGGAACGCTGACATCGTGATCAATGTAATTGGATCTGAGCAGAGACTCGCCCAGCTGCAGCTGAAACTCGCTCTCTACGCCCTTGGCGCCGAACAGGTTGCGCGGAATTTGGTGCACTACGCGTATGGTATTGTTGAACTGCCAGGTGTGAAGATGTCAAAGCGCAGGGCTCGGTACATCAGCGTAGACGAGATCATCAGCCAAGCGGTGTCGCGTGTCCGGGAGAAGATCTCCACGAGGGGCGACTCGCTCTCTGAGGAGGAGCGAGCCAAGATTGGCAGAACGGTCGGACTTGCCGCGATAAGGTACGCGATGCTCTCCACTTCAAGCACAAAGACGATCACATTCACTTGGGATAGGGTTCTGAGTCTTGAAAGGAATAGCGCTCCTTTCATCAACTATGCATACACTAGGACGCGAGGCATACTGGAGAAGGCTGGTGAGATTCACGAACAACCGGATTACGGAGCTCTGACCGACCCGCTCGAACGTCTACTGATATTGCAGATAGGCAAGTTCCCGTTGATACTGACGGAGGCTGCGGATAACCTCAAACCTGAACAGGTGGCTGCGTACGCGAACATGCTGGCTGAGAAGTTCCATGAGTACTATGAAAAGGTGAATGTGTTGCGAGCTGACACACCATCTCTGAGAGCTGCTAGGTTGATGCTTGTTCGTGCGCTGGGAGTGGTCCTCGCCAACGCCACTCACGTCCTCGGCATCGAATTGGCCGAGAAGATGTGATGCACACGATGGCCGGCCACAGACTGAGAAGTCTCTTTCAGATCGACTTTCATCCCAGACATGACTCGTACGATCATGCTTTCATGTATCTTCTCATCGCGAGCGCAGTAGTGAGGATCCTCTGGCTTGACAGACCAGGCGGACTACTCATCTTTGACGAAGCATATTACGTAAACGTGGCTCGGATCCTTCTCAGGCTGCCTCAGCAACCAAACATGTGGCCGAACGCGATCCCTGGAATCGATTCTGTGAACCAGGAGCACCCGCTCCTTGCGAAGCTTCTGATCGCCCTCTCAACCGGCCTGCTCGGTGACAATGCTTGGGGGTGGAGAATCCCAAGCGTACTGTTTGGCCTTGTTGCCATCTTCGTCCTCTATCTGCTTCTCAAGAAGACCTCAAAGAACCCCCTGATCGCGATAATTGGCACTTTTCTGTTCAGTTTCGACACGCTCGTCTTTGTGCATAGTCGAATTGCCACGCTGGACATATTCGTCCTGGGCTTCATGTTGTTGGGGTTCTACTGGTACTTCTCAGGAAGACTGAAACTCAGCGCGTTCGCAATGGCTCTGGCTACACTCTGCAAGATAGGAGGATTCTACGGAATCCTAACCATCGCCGTATTTCATCTTGCCAAGGAAATTCTGGAAAGGGGCAAGAAGGCTGACTGGCAAGGGCTGCTATCGTTCTTCGAGAAGTATGCCATTGTCTACTTGGGCTCTTTCATAGTCCTTTTGGCATTCCTTGACTTCTTCTGGGCTGGGTACAAGAACCCCTTCGAGCATTTGTCGTACATCTATACCTACACATTTGCCCTTCGCGCACCCGACGTACGCAGCCCGAACGACATCTGGAGCTACCCATGGGAGTGGTTGCTGGATCAGGTGAAGATTCACTACGCGACCGTAAATGTGTCAGTCTATGCCGACGGCAATCTGGCTCGAACATATCCTAGTGTCGATTTCATAGGCGCCATGAATCCCACCGTGGTGTTTCTGACGATTCCTGCAATGATCTACAACGGCTACAGTTACTACAAGACCAGAAACGGGTTTGCGCTGTTCATACTAGCTTGGTTTGCGATGACTTACCTGCCATTCATACCTGCAGCACTCTTCGGCCGCAGGATAATGTACATCTTCTATTTCCTGAACACCGTGCCGGCGGTGGCCGCTTCCATAGCGAACATGATTGTCGAACAGTCTCCTCCGAGGCTGATCGTCGCGATCTACATCGGAGCCGTGATCGTGGGATTCTACACACTGTTTCCTTTCAAAGTGATCCCGTGACTCCGCGACTAGCATAGGGAATTGAGCTTCATCTGCGGCCGGGACAAGGGCCTAGACTACTACACGTAAGAAAACAGAACAGAAACGAGGCCGATGCAGCGCTGCTTCTCTCGGCGAGTGCCTACTCGCTCTTCTCAATCTTGATGTCTATGGTGGAGACGTTTCGCATGTCTCCTCCTTCGCCGAGCGCCTGTGTTCCAATTGTGACCTCCTTGACCGACATCTTGCCGCCGAAGAATCTCCTTCTAACAACCTCAACAACATCGACTGCTCGGCTGATGGCTCTTCCCCTAGCTCTGATCGTGAGTATCTTCGATCCGCTCTGGAAGTGCATCATGATCGCAGTTGCGTATGCCATCACGGGCTTCTTCCCGATCAGTATCGTGTCTGGGGGAATCGGCTCTCTCGGGGTCATCGGAGGGGCGGTCGCCGTTGGCTTCTCTGCCATGCAAAGTTCACCTCCGAATCAGATGCATCCCTGTAAGAACGCAGGGGGTATAACTTCGAGAACTTGACTTAAGCCTTGCCATGTGCTGCCTCACCAGCAATTGCTCAAAGGCCAGAGTTTGACATCACAGAGTCTTCTATAGAACCGCCAGCCGGTCCCCATCCGCGATGCATCCTATCGATGCAGCATTCGCCTTCGCCGGCATCGTGCCTGCGAATCTCCGGAGCCATCATACATTTCTGGCTTGAACCAGCACAAACTGCCAGAATTCTGTGGTCTCCACAAGACCGCTGTGGGGGAACACAAGAAACCATGCTATTTAAGCCCCGGAGATCCTGGGAATCGCCAAACGCCGTCGGGCCCGATCGCTACCTGTCACTTGCAGATATGGCAGGGGCCTCTTATGAGAAACCTCCTAGAGCAGCGTCACTCGTTTTGACAGATTTCTTTCCAGAAATCTAATGGCAAAAGGCGCACAAAAGCTGGAAATCACAAGTCAGTTTGTAGGTTGCACAATATTGAGACACAGCTTCAGTGATTGGGATAGAGAGCCCCTCAGCACTCGTATTACCGGCAAGATCCACCGGGGCGCACCGCCCAAGGAACGTGTTGATGAGGCGATCTTTCGTCTTCGGGTCCAAGAGAACCGCCTCGAAGGCGCAGCGAGTCGAATGCAGCAGCACGACAAGGAGATGTTCGACAAGTGCGTCAGAGCACAAATGGACAAAGACAACGCTCGGGCGTCGATGTATGCGAACGAATGCGCACAAGTCAGGAAAATGGCGAAAGTCACACTACAGTGCCAACTTGCACTTGAGCAAGCTGCTTTGAGACTGGAGACCGTTCGGGAGTTCGGCAACATCGCCGCAATGATGGCTCCGGTCGCAACGGTGGTCAGATCTGTGCAAGGGCAGATCACAGGTGTCATACCTGAAGTGGGATTTGAGCTGTCGGAAATCGGAGAGATGCTGAACAGTTTCGTGTACGAACTCGGTGACTCGGGCGGCTCGAACTTTGAGGTCCAGACTTCGAACGAGGAAGCTCAGAGGATACTGACGGAAGCGAGCACGCTCGCAGAGCACAGAATGCAACAACGCTTCCCGGATCTGCCAGCTGCATCGGTTGCTGCCCCTCAGAGAGGAGCCGAACAGGGGTACCAGTAGCCGCGTATTGATTCTTTCAGGTGCCAGTCAATGGTCATTCTTGTGGAAGACATCGGGAGGTTCCTCGGCAAGACCGTTCGAACCCCGTATGGAACTCCAGTTGGTGCGTTGATAGGAATCGATACGAACATCCGAAACGAAGTGACTCAAGTGAATGTCGAGCAGGCCTCAGGAACACTTGCAAAGTGCCCGATTACTGAGGTCAAGATCGAGAACGAATCGATCGTGATGGCCCCGTCTTGGAAGCATGAGGCCTCCGATCTGCAGAGAGAGCACCTAACCGCATCGAAGCGGATGGTCGCTCTCAAATCATTGCTTTCAGACGGCGACATCGACACATCTGCATACAAAGAAATGACAGGTGAATATGAGAGCGCAATACGCGCGATGGAGAGTCGCCGTCTCGCGCTCGTGGATTCTCTCAAGGAAAAAACTGTGAAGCTTGAGGAAGAGATACGGAGACTCCAGCTTGCACTGACTGACAACAAGCTCCTCTACTCGTCCGGAGTTGTCGAAGCAACCGCATACAAGGAGGCATGCCAAATCATACATGAGATGCTGAACGGACACCTCGCCGAGAAGAAAGACATCCAAGGAACACTGGAAACCTTGTCATCCTTGGAACGCGGTCAGCCAGCGCTCTTGCTGGCTGACTCGAAACCGCAAGAGCACACGATACCGGACTTTGTTGTTGTCAAAATCAACGAAGAAGCACCAGCCTAGGTTGTGGAGGATTTGTCCCTAGTAAAGAGAATTGAGGAACGAATCCACCCGGTTCCGCTCAAGGAACGAATCATGCAAGCGCGCTCAAGACTCGGAATCCAAGAACAAAGACTCGAAAGCATGGCGATCAAGATACAGCAGAAGGACAGAGATCTTTTCCAGCGCTGCATCGGTGCAGAGATGTCCAAGGACCTCGCTCACGCCAGACTCTACGCGAACGAGTGCGCCGAAGTGAGGAAGATCGCCCAGGTGGTGCTGAGTAGCCAGCTTGCTCTCGAGCAGGTGGTTCTGCGACTTGACACGGTACTGGAATTCGGCGAGATCATGAGAGACATGAAACCTATCGTCGGAGTGGTTGCAGAGACCAAAGGAAGAATCGCCGGCATCGTTCCACACGTCGCGAACGAGCTGGAACAGATCAACTCGTTACTCAGCGATCTCAGCATGGAGACCGGGCCTGTCATCGACAGCCCCGCACAAGTGGAGACCGCAAGTGAGGACGCAAAGAGGATACTCGAGGAGTCATCCTCGATTGCACAAGAGAGGCTTTCTCAGGCATTCCCGAAACTCCCAGAAGTTATGATCCAGCAGAAGGCTGTGGAAGCTGAACCGTTGCTCGCAGCAGGAAGCGGAGCAGAAATCGAGCATCGGCTTTACGATTACATCAGATCCCACGAAGGCAACCTCCGCATTCCGGAGGCTGCATATGCGCTTGGCGAGTCCCCCGCACGAATCAGAGAGGCTGTAGATCGCCTAGCGAGCGAGGGAAGGATTGTCGTTGAATAGTCCTCCTCCCAGGAACCAAGCCAGCGCCCAGGCATTCAGCATTCCATCGGTTCGATCGGACACAAGCTCAGGGTCCGCTTCACAAGAGCTTGAGAATCTCGCATTGCGCTACGCTAACGAGGCGATCCAGTATGATCGACAAGGTTCGAAGGGAATGGCTGTCTCGCACTATCAGAGAGCATGCGAGGTCCTGCTGAAACTATGTTCACTCTATCCCGACGCTGCTCTGAACAGAGTATACATGGAGCATGTTGAGGGATATCGCCGGAGAATGAAGCAGCTGAACGATCAGGGCAGTAGGTCTACTGCCAGTTCTTCTTTGGCTTCACCTGAGTCGTTGGAGCATTTCTCACCAATCGAGAAGCCAAGTGTGCGTTGGAGTGATATTGCGGATCTGCACGACGCAAAGCTTGCGGTAGAGGAGTCTGTGATCTATCCGGTCAAGCGGCCAGACCTCTTTCCGCTCGGATGGCCGAGAGGAATACTGTTCTTCGGCCCTCCGGGATGTGGCAAGACCCTGCTAGCTGCAGCGATAGCCACAGAGATCAACGCAGATTTCTACTGTGTGGACGCAGCGACTGTCATGTCCAAATGGCTGGGCGAATCGGAAAGGAACGTTTCCGCTCTGTTTCAGGAGGCAAGGCGAACAGCTGCGTCGGGAAAGCCCTCGATAATCTTCATCGACGAAGTTGACTCTCTCGTGGGAATCAGGGCACAGGAGGTTGGAGGAGAAGTCCGCACAAGGAACCAATTCCTGAAGGAAATGGACAGCATTCTCGACAAAGCCAGCCCGATTCACGTGTACGTGGTAGGAGCAACAAACAAGCCGTGGGTTCTTGACGAGCCTTTCATCCGCCGCTTCCAGAAGAGAATATTCGTCCCTCTGCCCAACGCTGAGGCACGAGCCGAACTCGTCTCAATCTACTCAAAGAATCTGACAATGAACCACGACATGATCGCTGATGAATTAGTACGAATGACAGAGGGTTTCTCTGGTAGCGACGTACGCGACATATTGCAGTCGGCACAGATCAGAGTTGTTAGGGAGTTGTTCGAATCGAAGAGAGTGACTGACGGATCACGCCCCCGGCCAATCTGCATGCAGGACATTCGTGACACACTCAGAAGGCGGCGTCCAAGCGTCTCACCTGAGATGCTTCGATACTATGACAAATGGTACGAAACGTACAAGGCCTTGTGAGAACATGCAGATCTCAACTGATTCGACCGATCTCAAGATTCTGGCGGAGCTTGTCGGGAACGCCAAGTCTTCGTTTGTGGACATCGGGAAGAAACTGGAGCTTCATCCCAATGTAGTTGCATACAGAGTCAACAAGCTGGAACGTCTCGGCATAATAAAGGACTACACGACCAGGCTCGACCTTGAGAAGCTCGGCCTGTCTGAACAGATCTTTGTAGCCGTGAGTCTGCCTGGCAATTCAGAACGCGAGCGTATTCTCATGGAAATCGCTTCGATGCCACAGACAACTCAAGTGGTCAGCTCTCTTGGCGAGCCCGAAAGCATTCTCTTCCTGGTTGGAAAGAACAAGGCAGACGTCGACAAGACCATGTGGAAACTCAGAAACATGAACGTGAAGATCGAATACACCGGCTCAATCGTGCGAACCTATGAAGAAGGTGGTCTCTGCAGCTTCCTGAAACTGCTGGCTAAGGAATCCGAGGAATCCAAGGACCTCTGCAAACAGCCGGTATTGGCCCAGCAATGAGAAGGAGGGATAAACAGTGTTTAGGGAAAACCAATCGATGTTAGGCAAGATCAGGGAAACATTCCGCCCGACGCCAATTCGCAAACGCATAATGGAGGCGCTATTCAAACTGAAGATGCAGCTTGCACGTCTGGACAGGACAGCTCAGAAGATGCAGCAACGTGACTCGACATTGCACACCAAGTGTGTGGCTGCCATACAGCAGAAGAACACTCAACTCGCATCCATGTACGCGAATGAATGTGCTGAGATACGCAAGATGGCCAAGGTGGTTCTACAAAGTCAGCTTGCACTCGAACAGGTCGCTCTCAGGCTTGACACCGTTATGCAATACGGTGACGTGGCACATGCAATGGCGCCAGTTGCCAGTGTCGTCCGCACGATCAAATCACAGCTTGAGGGTGTGCTTCCTGAAGTCTCCATGGAACTTGCATCAGTCAACGAGTCGCTTGAGTACCTTGTAATGCAGGTTGGCGAGGCCACGGACCAGTCTTTTGACAACTCAATCACCAGCGAGGACGCACAAAAGATACTGAGCGAAGCCAACATCGTGGCGGAGCAGAAGATGCAGGAGCGGTTCCCAGATCTGCCTCAGGTTGCGGCGCCAGAAGCAAGAGTCCAATGACGGACACTCGGATTCGACTCCTCCGTCTCCTTCTTTTTTCATCTCTCTCTTCGAAAGGCATATAGCCTGTTGAATTCTGCCGTCCGACTCTGTGGGATGCCATGCCGGTCTTCGCTAGGGTGCTCACACTCTCGACCAGAGAGCGCTACCAGTTGGTTGACCTTACGCGAGGCATTGAAGAGATCGTGGCGGAATCCAAGATCGAGAAAGGGATTTGCCTGATCCACGCCCCCCATGCAACCGCTGCCATAATTGCCAACGAGAATGAGAGTGGACTCGTTCATGACATTCTGAAGAAAGTGAGGGAAATCTGCCCTCCGGAGGCTGGCTACCTTCACGACAGAATCGACGACAATGCGTCCGGCCATATCGCCTCAGCTCTCATTGGTGCATCACGCACATTCCCGGTTGAAGGGGGGCGGCTCGTCCGGGGGACTTGGCAGAACATCTTCCTGCTAGAGTTGGACGGCCCGCGGACGCGTCGTCTTGTCAATGTGCACGTCATGGGCGAGTAGGGTTCAAGTGTGCCGGAACGAATCCATGGTGAATCGTATCATCAACAACATACGCGCTGAAAGAACATGACCCCGCCAGATCAGCTTCTGATCGTCGTGATATCACTGGGAGCCGGGGCAATCGGGGCGATTCTGGGGCTCGGCGGAGGCTTCATAATTGTGCCCATGCTTCTCTTAGTGTTCGGTCTTTCTGCTCAAGTATCTGCTGGAACCAGCCTCGTCGCACTGATCTTCACTGCACTTTCCGGAACCCTAGGATACACCAGGCAACACAGGATCGACTACAGACTAGGGCTCTCGCTTGCGGCTGCCAGCGCACCCGGAGCAATCCTAGGATCCGTTGGCAGCACTTACTTCTCATCGGAGATTGTGACCGGGCTGTTTGGAGGCTTCATGGTCCTAGTAGCCATTTACATCGGGGTCGCGACTCCGACCAAGTTTTCTCCGGCAGCGGCATCCGGCTGGCGGCGGCGCTTGGTGGATAGAGATGGAAATGTATTCGAGTTCCACGTTAGGCACTTGGTGCCAGCGTTTCCGTTGGTCTTTCTTGCGGGAGTCGTTGCGGGATTCTTTGGAGTTGGAGGCGGAGTGCTGCAGGTCCCAGTGATGATCATGTTTCTCGGGGTTCCCGTCGAGATCGCGACTGCGACATCAGCATTAGTGATCGTCGCCTCTGCGCTAACCGGAGCCATTACACACGCCCAAATAGGCGACATTGCATACGAATTCATCCCTTTCATAATAGTCTCCGTGGTCGTCGGCGCGCAGATTGGAGTCCTGATCCAGAGACGAACAGGTCCCCGTACCCTGAGACGACTGTTCGCATTGTTTCTTGTTATCATCGGACTCAGGATGATCCTTGTTATGGTCTAGACCATGGGCCATCCGGCGTGCTGGGAAGCATTTAGTGGAGCCTTCCTGATATCCGAGATAGGGGGTCCCTGCACACTCCTTAAAGGGGGCTCCCGCTTCAGTCGCCCGCTTGTCGGAATGCTAGGATTTCGCAGAATTGTTCCAGATGAAGCGTGAGAAGGGTGTCGAAGCAAGGCGAAGAGCATGCACTCAAGCGTGAGGTTGGGTGGTACGGCTCTTTCGCAATGGGGTATGCAGATGTCGGGGCAGACCTGTATGTCGCAATAGGCCTCGTTGCCTTCTACGCAGCCGGCGCCTCGCCAATTGCATTCGCAATAGCGTCCATCACGTACGTCTGCACCGGGCTTGCGTACGCAGAGTTGGCCACGGCCTACCCATACGCCGGCGGCGCCCAAGTATACTCAATGAAAGCCTTCAACGACATGATAGGTTTTGTCGCCGGCTGGGCAGTCATGCTCGACTATACAGTCGACATGGCGCTGTTCTCGCTTGCTAGCGCTGGGTACCTAAGCTTCTTCTTTCCTTGGATGAGGAACTCGTTCTTTCCGTTGTCTTTGCTGGGTTTCGAGTTCAGAATCTCATACATCGGTTTCGCCGCTTTTGTACTAGTCATGGCTCTACTGCTGCTGAATTCTATCGGGATAAGAGAATCATCTGCCTTCAACGAGCTGCTAGTGTCGCTTGATCTTGTTGTAGAGTCGATCATTCTGATCACGGGCGTGCTGCTAGCATTCGGCTTGATGCTCTTCTTGTCACAGATCACTGACTTTGGTGCGCCCTCAGTGTTCTCCAACATTGTCTATGTGATGCCGAGCCTCGGGACTCAAACACAGAATTTCGTATACGGAATCACGCTCGCCATGACCTCCTTCATCGGCATCGAATCCATTGCTCAAGCGGCGGAAGAGACAAAGAGACCGCAGAAGTGGATTCCGCGTGCTAACAAACTCTCGATAATCGCTGTGGTGGTCTTTGCAGTTGGCCTATCGGGGCTGAGTATGGGTTTGATGCCTTGGCAAGCATTAGCAGCCTCCCAGACAGACCCCATGGCTGCCATTGCGTCCAGAATACCATACATAGGGCATTTTCTGGCACCGATTGTTGCATTAACAGGTTTCACCATATGCTTTGTTTCCACAAACACCGGAGTCATCGGTGCCTCTCGTGTTGTCTTCTCGATGGGGCGCTTTGGACTCATGCCCGCATGGTTCTACAAGGTTCACAGGAAGTTCCGAACTCCAATCCGGACAATTGTGGTCTTCGGCCTAATTGGCGCGGCAATCGCACTCTTCGGCGAGTTGCACTTCGTCGCTGATCTCTACAACTTCGGAGCTTTGCTGTCATATGTCATTGTGAACATGTCGCTGATTGTACTCAGAAACAAGGAGCCGGACGCCTATCGAGCGTGGAGACTTCCAGGCACGCTGAAGATCCGGCTTCTAGGGAAGCAGATCTTTGTACCAGTCATAAGCATCATTGGCACAATTGCAACCGGAACAATGTGGGCATTTGTCATCGGATTCCATGCTGAGGGACGGATCGTAGGAACGATCTGGCTCGCCATTGGAATCATTGGCTTCATCGTGTTCAGAAGATCTCGAAAGATGAGCATCATCGGAAACGAAGTTGGCAAGACCATTGCGGCAGGAGCGTATATGATGAATGCAACCGTACTTGTCAGAACACCGGAAGACGAGGACAGCCTGGTCGAGGCTCTCAAGTACGAACTAGACACACGGTTTAGAGTGAAGCTGCTCAGTATTGTTGACTCGAGCGAGCTCGGTCTGAGTACTGAGAGCATACGGGACTATTCTCAGCTGAAGCAATGTCAGGCCATCTCTTCAGGGGAACTCAGACGTGTGGCGAAGAGGCTGGGGTCCGAGGGTTTCGACGCTGTTTCCCGTGTGGAAATCGGGTCAACTAGATCCATCGTGGAACGAGAGATGGAATCAATTGACAATGATGTTGTCGTGCTGATCAAGAGAAAGACGTTAAAGGGTCACCTTGAAAAGAGGGAAGACAGTGCCTACGCAATCGCGTCAAGGTACCCTGGCAAAGTGATGGTGGTCAGAAGGTTCGACTAGAATGGCACCTGGTGTCGTTGTAATACTGAACATCTTTGTGCAGTCCAAGGAGCTAGACAAAGTCACAAAGAGGCTGCTTGCACTGCCGGAGGTCAAGGATCTCTACGAGGTCACAGGAGAATACGACATAGTCGCAACGATCGAGACCAAAGACATTGCCGCGTTCAGGATCTTCATAAAAGAGAAGATCCTGTCAATCGAAGGTATCCGGAGCACCGTGTCCGCGGTCATTCTGTACACACACAAGAAAGACGGGAAGCCTGCATCCTGATGCGGAGGAGAACTAAGCAGAAGAAGCCTTCTGCGAAGATCCTCATTCCGATTGCTGCAAGCGCTGACAGACGCCTGATGACAAGAGCACTCTATGCCTTGTCTGCATTCAAAGATCCAGAGATCGTTCTCTTCCACGTTGTGGAAATGCCCAGCAGAACTGTGCCCATCGAGGTCATTTCGCATAAGGAAGAGATCGAGCTCGCCGACGAGATCCTCTCTCCGACGGCTGAATGGTTGGAGAAGGAAGGCTATTCTGTTCGCAAGAAGATTGTCGTTGCACGTAGTGTTGCAGAAGCGATCGTGGCCGAGGCGAATGCGGAGGACTATACATTCGCCTTGATGACCAAACGTCGGCCAAAGAAAGGCATTGGAGGGCTCCTTCATCGGAGTGTCAGCGAGCAAGTCATTCGGGAGGCCAAATGCATGGTGCTCACAACACTCACGGAGAAGAGAACAGCGAATGCCTCAGAAACCCCGCGAAACGATAAATAGCCCACTTCCGAAGTTAGGCAAAGACAACCTGTCACGTTCGAGGGAAGACAAATGGTGCGGATGATTGCCGGTGGCCTTGTTCCACGCGCCTAGCGACAATTGCGTCTCTTGTCGAACGGGATTTTGCATGTGGTGTTCTGCTGTTGAGTAAACAGATTGGAATCACTGTCAAGAAGAATGATGACCTATCCGAGTGGTACACACAAGTCGTGACGAAGTCGGGGCTCGCTGACTATGCTAGTGTCAAGGGATTCATGGTCTTGATGCCGCATGGCTATTCGATCTGGGAGAAGATCAAGGAATACCTCGACTCGCGTCTTAAGACTACGGGTCACACAAACGCGTACTTCCCATGTTTGATCCCTGAGAGTTTCCTCAAGAAAGAGGCTGAGCACTTCTCAGGCTTCACGCCGGAAGTGTTCTGGGTCACCCACGCGGGCAATGACAAGCTGGGCGAACGCTTGGCAATCCGGCCGACCTCTGAGACAGTCATCTACGATTCGTACGCGAAGTGGATAAGGAGCTGGAGAGACCTTCCGCTTCTAATCAATGTGTGGAATTCGGTTCTGCGAGCTGAGATCAAGGCGACGAAACCTTTCATGCGGACCTCTGAGTTTCTGTGGCAAGAAGGGCATACCGTTCACGCAAGTAAGGAAGACACGGATTCGGAGGTCATGAGAATCCTTGAGCTCTACAGGCAACTCATTGAAGATCAGCTTGCGATTCCTGCTGTCGTGGGGTACAAGACGGACCGCGAGAAGTTCGTAGGCGCGCTCTACACAACCACGCTCGAGTCAATGATGCCGGACGGGAGAGCACTTCAGATGGGCACGTCACATAATCTGGGTCAGAACTTCTCCAAGGCTTTCGAGATCAGGTATCTGGGCAAAGATGAGCAGACCCACTACGCGTGGAATGCGTCTTGGGGAGTCTCTTGGCGACTGATCGGTGCCTTGATCATGCTTCATGGGGATGACCGCGGGCTCGTTATCCCGCCGCGAATAGCACCCACTCAGGTCGTTGTCGTGCCGATCCCCTACAAGGACGCAGAAACGGCATCGATAGTGAGTCAAGCCAGGAAGATAGCAGATGGGCTTCAGGGAGCATGCCTGAGTGTTGTTCTTGATGACCGTGAGCAGTACACGCCAGGATGGAAGTTCAACGAATGGGAACTGAAAGGAGTTCCTCTCAGAATTGAAATCGGCCCCCGTGATGTGCGCAACCATCAGGTGACTGTGGTTCGGAGAGACACTTTAGAGAAGGCAACAATCCCAGAATCTGATGCCGTCACGGAGACCAAGAGGCTGCTTGAGACTATCCAGTCGGACATGTTCCAGAGAGCAAGTCGTGCCCTCAAGGAATCGATTTACGACGCACGCACCTTTGACGAGTTGAAACAGATAATCGAGACCACAGGAGGGTTCGTCAGAGCGTGTTGGTGTTCAGATGTCGGATGCGAGGACAAGATCAAGGACGAGACAGGCGCCACAATCCGCGTGGTACCGCTCCGGAGCGAGGCTATCTTCGGTGCCTGCGTCCGATGCGGGAAGCCCGCAGACAAGGTCGTCTACTTCGCGAGGGCATACTGAGCGCCCATGGGGCGCAACGTTTAAGCGAACTCCAGCTCAACTAGGCAACAGTCGTGCGTAACAATGGGAAAGAAGAGGAAATCCGGAGGCCGTAGTGGAGGAGGAAAAGGCCGCAGCGGGCTCGTGCAGTGTACGAACTGCGGTATGCAGGTGCCACGCGACAAAGCGAAAAGGGTCACCAGCTTTGTGTCATTGGTTGAGCCGTCCTTGGCGCGGGAACTCCGCGCTCATGGCGCCTACATTGCCAGACAGAAGGTCTTCAAGTACTACTGCGTTTCATGCGCGGTCCACTTCGGAGTTTCCAAGGTCAGAGCACGCAACGAGAGACGCTTCCTACACTGACGCCTTCGGCCGGAAAGGGCTACACTGTTTCGAGCTGTGGGCGGATCAGCCCGGCTCTTCTTCTGACTTCCTTGTCCGTGACTGCAAAGTCTGGCCCCACGCTCTCAACCATTATCGAAGCAGCAGCGGAAGCGTAGAGACATGAGGCAATGAGATCCTCTGTGCGACCGTATTCTGCCAGGAATGCGCCGCCGTACACGTCCCCTGCCCCTGTTGGGTCCACGGCCTCTGTCTTGTACGCGGGGATCCCCAAACAAAGTCTTCTGTCGCAAGCCACAGAGCCCCGGTCTCCAAGAGTCACGATCGCGATCTGCGCACCCCACTCTACGAGTCTTCTTGCAGATTGCACGTGATCCTGCAGCCCGGTGATCACCTCAGCCTCCAATTCGTTCGGCTTGACGAAGTCCACCGTGCTGACGAGTCGTCTGAAAGCTTCTCTGTTGCAGAAGTGTTCCACTTCTGCATCCTTTCTGAGTCGACGCAGCAATCCTTGGGGATCCAGAAAGACCTTACCCGGAAAAGAACCCATGACTTCGATCAGAACCTGCATGTCTAGTTCGTAGAGCACAGGACCCAGCAATACGTAGCGTGAGTCCCGGCACTCTGGCAGCACTTCTCGAATAGGTATCTCTCCAGCATCAGCAATGACCTTCAATGCACGTTCCCCCTTGTCATTGTACCTAAGGCTGAACCCTGAGGTGCGATCGCCTGATCCCGTGTTGATCGCTTTGATTCCGTATCCTTCCATTTCGGCGCGAAATCGCTCACCGAAATCGTGCCCGACGTTTCCTATGAGCAACACATCTCTCATGCCGAGCCTCTTAGCCGCGAGAGCCGCATTGGTGCTGCAGCCAGAGAGGATACGGTGACTCGTGGTTACTCTTGGGGTACTGATCAGGTCGTAGACAGGGTTCCCGACGGCCACAAGGTCATACGTCATTCTAGAAAGCCCTCGCGTTCTGCCTCGCGTAGGCGAGCCTCTGGATCACAGTAGCGTGCGACAGCAGTCCCACTATGATCATTACGTACTGAAGAGCACTCGGCCACGTTGACACAAGGGCGGATCCAACAAGAATGAGCAGGAGTTTCTCCTGTCTTTCTGCGATGCCGATCGTGCAGCTCTTCAGGCCGCCAACGGATTCCGCCGCCGCTCGGGTGTAACTCGCCAGCAGCATGCCGGTCAATGAGAAAAGCCCCCAGAACCAATCCGCAAGTCCCCCCACGACGATTCCGACAACCAAGGCGTACTCGACGTATCGATCGAGGACATGATCGAGGACAGATCCGAATCTTGAAGAAGATTTCGTCGCTCGTGCAACTGCACCATCAAGCATGTCAAAGAAGGTGGAAATCAGGAGAATCAGCGCCCCCAGAAGTACGATTCCCCTAGCATACGAGAGAGAAGCAAGCACGCCAAGGAGTGCCGCGAAGACAGACAGCATGTTAGGCTTGATCCCAAGGCTGCCCACAGCCCTCCCTATTGGAAACATGGCGTTTTCGTATCTTTCACGGAATCTGCTCAGCAAACGCTATCCACACTTGATTGAAGGCCACGACGCTTCGGGATGGACGCACTTAATTGGTTGTCGCTGTTGCAGAATCCATTGACAACTCTTGAATAGGTGCTAGGCACGAAGGTTCGGCAAAGGAGCCGTCACCTAAGGAATGGGAAAGGTCTCGAAAGGTGTAAAATGCAACGTTGTCGGATGCACGCAGGCTGCTGCGCGTTCTATCTCGCCGGACTCGGCAGCAAAGGCAAAGATCGATATTGCCGGCTCAAGACGTGCGTACCTCTGTCGAGCCCACTACAAGGAATTGAAGAAGAGGCTGCGAAAAGATCGCCAGATCGAGAAATGGCGTTTCACAGGATAGTAGGGAATGAAAGGAAATGCGAGTTCTGCTGATTCACGCTGAATCGTTCGAATACCGGGTACGCGAGAAAGCGGTCGACGAGCCAGAGGAATTCGATCCGTCGCGTTCACACGTCCAGATGAAGCAAGTCTTGGTCGCCTTCTGCACGATAGAGAAGGACGATGATAAGGCCCCATCAAAAGTGGCGGAGAATGGAGCTGATGCCATCAAAGAGGTCGCAGCCCAGGTGAAAGCACGGAACATTATGCTGTACCCATACGCGCACCTCTCAAGCAGCCTCGCATCGAGAGATCCTGCGATCAAAGTTGTCGCCACGATGGAGGCTCTCCTGAAGGATGAGGGCTTCACGGTCCAAAGAAGCCCCTTCGGCTACTACAAGAGCTTCCGTATCCATTGCCTAGGGCATCCCCTCGCCGAGCTCTCACGAACGATCACTGCGGAGAAGAAGGCAGAGGAACGAGCGCCGGTTCCGACGGAGTACATGATAATGGATCTCAAGGGCAATCTGCATCGTCCTGATGACTATCACTTCTCCAAAGGGGAAGAGGAATTCAGAACCCTCGTCGAGAAGGAGGCCTTGAAGAAGGGCCTCGTCGGCGGAGCGGAACCCCACTTCCTAGACTACTGCCGCAAGTTCGGCATCGAGTGGGAACCATACTCTGACGTCGGCCACATGCGGTACGGCCCCGAAGCGACATTGATCTTCGACCTTGTCGCAGACTATTCGTCGACCCTGGCAAGCCACGTGGGATTTCCCGTCCTCCAAGTCCGAGGCACCAACATGTTTGACCTTTCAGTGAAACCAGTCAAGGAACACGCGGACCTCTTCGGAGCAAGACTCTACAAGGTTGACCTCGACGAGAAGAGCTTCGTCATGCGCTACGCCGCATGTCATCAGCAATTTGCAATGGTGAAGGATTGGACAATCAGCTATCGAAATGTCCCATTTGGCACGTTCGAGGTCGCAGACAGCTATCGTCTAGAACAGAGCGGGGAGATGCTCCTATGCTTCAGAGTGAGAAAGCTGCACATGCCTGATCTTCACATCTATTGCCGGGATCTGGAGAACTCGAAAGGCGTCTCGATCAACACGCACAAAGTCATCTACGAAGAAATCGCGAAACTGGGCAGAGATTATGTTTCCGTGTACAATACCACGAAGAGTTTCTTCCAAGGCAACAAACCGTACTTCATGGAGCTTGCCAGACTCGAACGCAAGCCGATCCTGGTGAACTTCGTCCCTGAGGGCATCTACTATTGGGTGCTCAACATCGAATACCACATCATCGACGAACTCGAAAGACCCAGAGAGATAGCCACATTCCAGATTGACATGGGCAATGCGAAACGATTCAACATCTCATACGTTGACTCAAATGGCGCACGGCAGTATCCGCCGATAATCCACACAGCATTGATCGGGACAATCGAACGTTACATCTTCACAATTCTAGACGGCTGCGCCAAGCGGGAACGGCAAGGAGAGAGACCCCAGCTGCCGCTCTGGCTCGCACCCAGTCAGGCTAGGATAATCCCTGTCACTCGCGAATTCGTGTCATACGCCGATGAACTCGCAGGCAGGTTGAACGACGGGAGAGTGAGAACCGACGTGGACGACTCGGACGAGACTGTGGAAAAGAGGGTACGAGACGCAGAGATGTTCTGGATACCATACATCATAGTTGTGGGAGCACGAGAGAAATCCGCAGCAAAGCTACCCATACGAGTCAGAGAGACAAGAGACCAACGCAAGATGTCCGTTGAGGAACTAGTAACCGAAATCAAGGAGAAGACCAAAGGGTACCCATTTAGGCCTCTCACCTTTCCCCTTCACGTCAGCGCGAGACCAGTCTACCGAACCTAGCCCTGACAATGTTTTATATCCCATAGGATGGATCTGAACAGGTGCGTAGTGATTCCCCATGAGCCGTGATCGACTGTACGGTGGCGCTATCTTCGTGATCTCGCTGGTTATCGCCGTGGGCTACTTGATTGCTTTCTTCCCCCAGGTACTGTATCTACCACAGTGGCTCCATGACTGGGCTGTCGGACTGCCTGTGCTTCTCTTTGTGCTTGCTGTCCTCGTGATCGCCATGTGGATTGGGTGGACAATGATGACGACTCCTCCACCAGTTCCATTGGAGCCTGAAGAACCTTCGGGATCCAAGACCGGACAGAAGAGCTGAAGGAAGAGGAAGCACAAGGACATTCTCCTATGTGTCGCCCTACTGGTCTCGATAGACCTAACTACCCATGACCGTTGATCGTTGAGATCAGGAAGACGAAACGGATGGTCAGAAGATTGGATGCAACATTCTGGGTTTCAGTGGTCGCCATTGTCCTGCTGGGGACTATTGGGAGCGTTCTGTTCAAGTTCGGCACAAACGAGCTGGGGACCATTGATTTTCGGCGGCTTCTTGAAATCAGGATGTCCACTACTACGCTGGTATTCACTGGGCTCGTTGTGCTCAGCGTCGTTCTGTTTTTCTATAGCGGATACACTCTGCGCGACTACAGTTTCGCGGCCAAGTACTTCTTCTCTCCAATAATCTTCCTAGCTTTGATCATGATGGCGTTCTCTCGATTCCTGATAGGCGTGCCTCTGTCTGTGACAGGACTAGGCCGGCTGACCGGTCTCCTTACCGCACTTGGAGTGCTGACCACTGCAGTGGCTAGCAGCTTAATCTTCAAGGAGACATTTTCTACTCGTGTACTCGCGGGAATGGCTCTGGCAGTTGCAGCCGTAATATTGATTGGCGAATGATATCCTGTCTGCACGACGGATCTGACGCAGTCCGCCTGCAGAAACGTAATATGGGCACCACACTCACTCATGCTTGCGGTGAGCGGTGTGATCAAAGGCATTCATCATGTCGGGATAGCTGTCTCGAATCTTGACGAGGCTCTGAAGACTTACAAGTCAGTCCTTGGTCTCGAACCGACCTTCGTCAAAGAGGTCAGAGACCAGAAGATCCGAGCGGCGAGCTTCAGGCTGGGCGAGAGTTCGATAGAGCTTTTCGAGCCAACGGACCAAACAAGCAACGTAGCAGGTTTTCTGTCCAAGCGAGGTGAAGGAATGCATCACGTGGCATTGGCTGTTGATGACATACGAGCAGCATTGGACGCTGCGCAGAAAGCTGGAGCCACAGCGATTGACCGGGAGCCGAGAACCGGAGCGGAAGGTCAGCTCATCGCCTTTCTCCACCCGAAGTCAACCAGAGGTGCGCTTGTGGAATTCTGCCAAGAATAGAGTCCGCCGTGACCTTGCCTAAGATCGCATAGGGTCACCCTGCCCTATTGTGATAGCAGTGTTGACTGTTGCTCTTCCCTGACATCTCCCATTGTCCAGTCGCTGGCCAAGGGTTTCGAGCACCCATTCATGATTGCTTGAAGAAATAGCGTGGCCATCGGGGCCATTCTTGGGGAGTGGTTGTCTCGAAGTCAGTCTGCAGTTCCATGCCGATCTTGAGGTTCTCGAACGGAGTGTCTTTTATCATCCCGGGCAGTCTGGCTCCCTCATCAAATTCAACGATACCGATCGCATAAGGCGCGATCGCCTGGAACTGAGCAGGTGGCAGATGTATCACAGTGTAGGTCACAAGTCTACCTTTGCCTTGCAGTTCCGTCCAAGACAAGTCTGAGGCACCACAGTGAGAGCAGACGCTGCGAGGGGGAACGGTCACTTTCGTGCATCGGTTGCATCTCACTCCCATCAGCTTCTTCTCGGCGCAGAATCTGTAGAAGCTCTCTATTGTCGGGGGCGGGGTCGGAGTCATTCTAGTCACCTCTACGATAGACATGGACTACGCCTGTGGCCGCTGAGCCGCCGATGTTGGAGGTCAATCCTATCTCGGCTCCTTTCACTTGGCGTTTCCCGGCTTGTCCTGTTAGTTGAAGGTAGACCTCGCAGGCTTGGGCAGTCCCAGTTGCTCCTACAGGATGGCCCTTTGCCTTCAACCCGCCGCTTGTGTTCACCGGTCTCTTTCCGCCGAGTCTCGTGATGCCCTCGTCGATCAGCTTCCCACCTTCGCCTGGTTTGCAGAAACCGAGGGCCTCGTAGGCCATGATCTCTGCGATTGTGAAGCAATCATGCACTTCGGTCACATCGACTTCCTCGGGTCGGATGCCGGCCATTTCGTATGCCTTCCTCGCCGCCAGTTTTGTGACGTTCATAGTAGTGACGTCCTCTCTCTCAAAGAGGCCAAGAGTGTCCTGTGCCTGAGCCGATCCCACAATGTGCACGGGGGTGTCGGTGAAATTTCTGGCCAATCCTGGTCTTGCTAGCACGAGGCAACTTGCACCGTCCGATATGGGCGAGCAGTCGTAGAGCTTCAGTGGCGAGGCGACTGTTCTGGATTTGAGAACATCGTCGACAGTTATGGTCTTCTGGAACTGCGCCTTGGGATTGAGCATTCCGTTCTCATGATTCTTAACAGCGACTTTGGCGAGTTGTTCTTGAGTGGTTCCGTACTCGTTCATGTGGGCTGTTGCCATCATTGCAAATATCGCTGGGAATGAGATTCCATGCCACTGCTCGAAGGGATAGTCGGAAGCCATGCCGAGCATCTCGGTAACGGCCGCTGTTCGGAGGTGTGTCATCTTCTCGACGCCGCCAACCACAACCACTTCATGCATTCCGGATTGGATCGCGTAGATTGCGCATCTCAGCGCGACACCTGATGATGCACAAGCAGCCTCACTGCGGAACGCGGGTACTGGCAGAAGCCCTAGCCAGTCAGCAATCATCGGCGCGACATGCGCTTGATGCTCATATGACTCGCTCATCTGCCCCACGAAGAGACCGTCTACGTCCTTCTTGGGTGAGAGATTCGGGCATCCCTGGAATGCTTCTTGTGCCGCTTCGACGAACAGCTCTCGACTATACAGTCCCTCTCTTATGCCGAATCTCGTGACGCCTGCGGAGACTATGCTTGCGAGCGGCTTAGCCACTATCCTCACCTAGTGCCTAGGCCGTCGTCTGCCAATGCCGCGGGTGATCGTTTCAACTGCCCTATTAACCTCTGCCAAGAGCCTGTCGCTTCTAGGTACCCTGCCCGAATCGTTCCTTGACCCAGGCACGTATTGGCTCCAACTGTTTTCTCATTCTTGCTTTCTCTTCCTCAGATCGCCTTCTCAGAGGTGGGCCTGAAGGAACGAAGTAGATGTCCATTGGAGTGCCGGCCGGATGCTCGACAAATCTGATCTCAACGCTCATGTCGCACTCGACGTCTTCTGGTTCCATATCCAAGAGGCGCCCTGCGATCAAGGTGTTGGCTCCTTCAACCCGGACATATGCGAGCACGAACGGCAGGTCCGCCAGAAACGCCTCTCCAGCAAAGCCAAGAAAGGTGAAGCAGTGGAGTGTGCCACGCATCGGCATCTCTATCCACCGCGTTTCCTCCAGTTTGCACTTGTTTCTCCAGCAATGCGCCCTGGGAGGACAGAAGACGTCTCCGCATTTTGGACACTTGGTC
>Ga0208828_1000036_pt1 | contig 59093 bp, 46 predicted proteins | sample Kivu_160m_FD_185487 | JGI IMG/M metagenome (GOLD analysis project Ga0208828, IMG submission 185487) | Freshwater microbial communities from Lake Kivu, Western Province, Rwanda to study Microbial Dark Matter (Phase II) - Kivu_160m (SPAdes)... | ecosystem: Environmental > Aquatic > Freshwater >... | reverse complement strand
CCTCATCCCCATCCCCCCGCCGCGCCCGCCGCGGAGCGCCGGGAGCTCGATATGAAGAAACGCGGACGGTTTGACGGCCATCTCCCGTTCGTTCCGGCCGTCGAGCTTGACGAGGGTGCTTTGGCCGCTGATGACTCCGCCGGAGGGAACGACCAGGGCCGCCGTGATCCCGTTCGACCGGGCGATGGGGATGTGCATCGAGTCGAAGCGGAAGGCCTCGATCGTCCGGACCTGGGGGTTGACCCGCCCCGTTTCGCGGTTGTCCACGGTCGCCGAGACGCCGGTGATTTCTTGAAGACCCAGGGGGGTGTAGGCGTCGATCAATCCCGGGTAGGCCCGCAGGCCCTTGGCCTCGACGATTTGGGCCCCCGGCGGGATAACGACGTCCCTTCCGAGGGCTTCGATCCGTCCGTCGCGGACGAGGATCGTCCCTTCGGGGATATCCTCGCCGACGACGGGGACGATTTTCGCCCCCCGGATGGCGATGACCGGCGAAGCCGGCCCCTGGGCCGAGACTCCTCCCCCTCCAAGGAACGCCGAGAGGACGAGAACGGCCAGCCGTTTCATCGGACTCCTCCCTTCTTTCCCGCCGCGGCTTTGTGGGCGGCCTCTTCCCTCTCCCGGACGAGCCGGTCGCGGTCGAAATAGACCTCGCCTTCGATGATCGTCATGTCGCAGCGGGCGTAGGCGCTCATCGGGTGCTCGTTGAAGACGGCGATATCGCCGTCCTTGCCGACTTCGAGGCTGCCGACGATCTTGTCGACGCCGAGCTGGATCGCCGGATTGATCGTGACCAAGGCCAAGGCCTCGTCTTCGCCCAGCCCCCCGTACTTCATCGTCTTGGCCGCCTCGTTGAAGAGGCGGCGGATCCTCTCGCCGCTGTCGCTGTTGATCGAAACGAGAACTCCGTTCTTGGCGCAATAGGCGGCGTTGTAGGCGATGCCTTCGGCGGCCTCCATTTTGTAAGCCCAACTGTCGGCGAAGACCGAGATCCCGACCTTCGCCGCCGCGAGCTCGTCGACGATTTTGTAGGCCTCCCAGGCGTGTTCGAAACAGGCGATCTTGAAGCCGAGCTCCTTGGAGAGGAGGAGGAATTCGAGCGTTTCCGGGGCGACGTAGGCATGACAGCGGGCGACCATTTTGCCCCGGAGGACATCGGCCAAAACCTCGAGACGGAGGTCTTTCCGCGGCGGGACAAGGGTCGGCGGCGGATTTTTCGACGTTCGGAGCTTCTCGTACCGTTCCCATCCAGCCATGTAGTCCTTGGCCCTGAGGAATTCACGGCGGATGATGGCGTTGGTCCCCATCCGGGTCTGCGGGTAGCGGGGCGGGGGCCCGCCGATCTGAATCGTCCGGCTGGACTGCTTGACGTTCTCCCCGAGGGCGAATTTCAGCGTCTTCCAGGCCTGGCGGACGACGAGCTCCTCGGAGGATCTCCCCCATTTCATCTTCAGGACGACGTTCGGCCCGCCGATGGGGTTGGCCGAGCCGTGCATCGTGTGGGCCATGGTCACCCCGCCCGAGAGGGCGGTCAGGATCGCGACGTCGTCGGCGTTGACGACCCGCCCGACGTCGGCCTCGGGGGTGATGGCTTCCGAGCCCTCATTCGTCCCGTCGAGGGCGATATGGGTGTGGGAGTCGATGATGCCGGGGAGGACGAATTTTCCGGAGGCGTCGACGACCGGAACGCCCGGAGGGGCGTCCAGAGAGGGTCCGATTTTGCGGATGATCCCGTCGATGACGAGGACGTCGCCCTTGACGATGACCCCTTGGGTGACCGTCAGAAGGGTGCCGTTCTTGATGAGGAGGCTTCCCCCGGCTTCGGCGGAGACGGCTGCCGCGGCCAAGGCTCCCAGGGCGAGGATGAGGAGGCGAAGGTTTCTCGGCATGGATTGTTCTCCTCAGAATTTCGTCGGAACGCCGTCGACGAAAACCTGGACGATCTGGGTCTTTTCGTCGAAGAGATCCCCTTTGGCCAGGACGATGTTGGCGATTTTCCCGGCCTCGAGCGACCCGAGTTGGGCGGCCAAGCCCAAATATTCCGCCGGTCGAACGGTTAGGGCCCGAAGGGCGTCCTCCCGGGAGAGGCCGGCCTTGATCGCCGCCTGGACGCCCCTCAGGAAAGCCGGCCCGTCGGCCAGCCCCAGCGTCGTCAGGGCGAACGGAATTCCGTTCTCGGCCAGGTTGGCGGCATTGGCCGGATAGATCTCGGCCTCGGCCTTCTTGCGCAGTTCTTCGCCCTGATTGACATATTGGCTGGTCCGGGGCGGCCGGGAATCGAGGGTGACGAGGAGCGGGAGGCGGGCCTTCTTGAGGACCTCGGCGTCCCGCCAGGCCTCGTTGGCGTGGGTCAGAAATCCGTTGAGCTTGAACTCGTCGATGATCAGCAAGGCCCGCTTGATCTCCTCGAAGTTGTTGCACTGGAAGACGACGGGCTTCCTCTCGCGGAGGAACGGGACGAGGGCCTCGGCGAAAGGATCATAGGCCGGCCGCTTCATTCCCTTGAGGTTCTTGGCATAGACGGCCTGGGCCGTCGCCCAATGGTCGGCGTCGTGGAATTTCTGGCGGATGTAGGCGATCGTCCCCATCAAGCTCGAGGGGTAGGAGCCTCGGGCGGTCGTGAAATTGATGTGGAGGGCGACCGGATTGCGGACGACCATGGCCTCGGCGTCCTCTCCGTTCAGATTCAGGAGGACGCTCTGCCCTTGGAAGATGCCCCGCGACGGGGCGACGAGGACGGTCGTGATCCCGGCCTTGAGGAAGCCGTCGATCGAAGCCCGCCTCGGCTTGAGTTGGGCGAAGATCCGCAAGCCGGGTTCATCGGGAGGGCTCGGCTGAGCCGCGGCGGCCGCGAACGCGGCCGGGCTTTGGGGCTGGGCCGGTCTCGCCGCCTCCTCGAGAAAGAGGTTCGTGTGGGCCGAAATCAGACCGGGATAGGCCGTCAGGCCTTCTCCGTCGACGACTTCGGCGTCCTCGGGAACCGTGACCTTGTCGGCCGGGCCGACGGCCTCGATGAGGCCGTCGCGGACGAGGATCGACCCCTTTTCCAGAATCGGACCGGAGACGGGGACGACCCTGAGGTTGAGGAGGGCGTAGGTCGGACCGACTTCTCCTCCGCCGGGCGCGACCGCGCCCGAGGCGACGACGGCCCCGGCGAGGGCTAAAACGAGACGAGGTCGGAAATGGCGCATGAGCCTCCTTTCGGTGCGGAAGGTCAAGGATTGTGTCATAATATAACACTCCCGCGGAATTCCCAACACGCTTGTCGCCGCCCGATGCTCGGAAGCTTGAAAGACATTTTTGCCGAGGTCGCCCCGACCTACGAGTGGGTGAACCGCGTCCTGACCTTGGGTTTGGACCGGCCCTGGCGCCGGCGGGCGGTCCGTTTGGCCGTTCGGGGCGGGGGAAAGGTCTGGCTCGACGTCTGCAGCGGGACGGGAGAGACGGCCGCGGAGCTCGCCCGGATGTCGCCTCCCGGGACGATGGTCTTGGCCGCGGACTTCTGCGCCGCGATGCTCCAAGGCGCACGGCGGAAGAACCGGAGGGGGCATTTGAACTTGGTCAAACCCATCCTGGCCGACGTCCGGCGTCTCCCCCTCCCCGATTCGTCCGTCGACCTCGTCACCCTGAGCTTCGCGACCCGCAACCTGAACACAACCCGGGAAAGCCTGGGCCGGACCTTCTCCGAGTTCCATCGCGTCCTCAAGCCCGGCGGCCGGCTCGTCAACGTCGAGACGAGCCAACCGCCCGCTCAAATCATCCGGATCCTTTTCCACGCCTATGTTCGAACCTTCGTCCGGCCCCTGGGGACGAGGATCTCCGGGTCGAGGGCGGGATACGCCTATCTTTCCTCGACGATTCCCCGTTTCTACGCGGCCGAGACACTGGCCCGGATTCTGGGCGAGGCGGGCTTCGCCCCGGTGGCGTTCCGCCGCCTTCTTTTCGGAGCGGCGGCGATCCACGAGGCGGTGAAGAGGCCGAGCGCTTAGAAGCTGATGCTGATCGACGTCCCGCTACCCGATCCGAAACGGGGGTTGACGATGTTCGAGAAAATCGAGCCGAAGGAGTAGCTCAGACCGACGGAAAAGTAATAATTATAGGTCGTTGCGAGCTGAAGCCGCCGGAGAAGGACTTCTTCGAGCGACGCTCCGCTCTTGGGGAGAAAAAGCTGGTCGTGGACCCTCGATCCGCCGCCGTTGAGGTTGAACTTCAGGCCGCGGAAAACGCGAAACGAAAGCTCCCCGTTGAGCTGGAGCTGATTCTTGCTGAAGTCATGGAAATAATGCTGTCCGAGGAGGGTCGCCGAGATCGTACCCCAGGGTTTCTTGACTTCCAGGGTCGCCGAGAGCGATTCGGACCACAGCGTCTCACGGACCTTGTCGAAGATCGTTTCCTCGCGATAGCGGGCCTTCGTCAGGCCCACTCGATAAAGTATCCGGAGCTGGCGTTTCGTCGATTCGGAATAGGGGAAAAGGTCGTATTCGACGGCCGCCGCCGGACTGAGGCTCCACCGGATGTTCTGGTATGTCGAGGAGGCGGCGTTGAGATAGGCCCCAATGGACCAATGGTCCGTCAGGCTCTTGACGACCAGGGCCCCCAGATGGGCGCTTCGGGAGGAACTTTCGTAGCGATAGTCGTCGAGCTCAAAGGCGTCGGTGTTCGTGTTGCCGCTCAGGGAAAGCCGGATCTTCCAGGCCGGGGTGACCCGGCCGGCGGAAAAGTTGCCGATCCAAGACCGGCTGTTGGTGGATTTCTCGCCGTTAAGGAAGCCGTTCAGGCTCAAACTGAAGACCCAAAAATTCCAAGGATCGGTCACCGCCGTGGGTTTGACCTGGTCCATCAGGGAGAGGGAAATCCGTCCGGCCAACGGCGTTTTGGAGACGAATCTCAGGAGGCCGAGCTTGATCTGTTGGATCAGGGCGGCGCGGATCTCGTCCTTGGACTGGCCGGGAGGGACGGCGTAGGCGAAGCCGTCGCTTTGTCCTTCGAATTCTCCGCGCCCGGTCAACAGGATGACATAAACGTTCGAGCCTTCCGGCTTCACGGCGACGATGACCTGGGCGTTTTCAGCGGAAGACGGCTCCGCGTAGGGGATCGACGCGGCCCAATCGCCCAGGTCGAAAGCGGAACTTTCGACAAAGACCCGGAGAGGAACGGCTTTCGCCGAGGCCTCCGGCTCCTGGGCGGGGAGGGCGAGCGGAAGAACGGCCAGGAAAACCACCGCGGCGAAGTCCAAGCGAGTTCTCTTCATTCGATATGGATCGAGATTCCCCCGCTTCCGGTCGATCCGAAGCGGGGATTGACGACGTTGGTGTAGATCGAGCCGAAGGTGTATGACAGTCCGAAAATGGCGAAATAGTTGTAGCCCGTTTCGAGCTGGCGCCGCCGGAGGAGGATTTCCTCGAGCGAGGCCGAGCCCTTGACGAGGGAGAGCTGGTCGCGAATCCGGGACCCTCCCCCGACGATGTAGGCGTTCAATCCCTTAAAGAGGTTGAGCTGGACGCTGCCGAAGATACCGAGGCGGTTCTTGCCGAAGTCGTGAAAATAATGGGATCCCGATCCCGAAACCGATATCGCCCCCCATTTTTCCTTGAGGTCGAGGGTGACGGACAGGGATTCTCCCCAGAGAAATTCCCGGGTCTTGTCGTAAATCGTTTCTTCGCGGTAGCGGACGACCCCCGCCCCCAATCGGTAGATCACGCGGAGCTGCCTTCGCGTCGCCTGGGAATAGGGAAAGACGTTGAATTCGACGGCCGGGGCGGGACGAATGTTGATTTGCGTATTGTCGTAGGTCGAGGATTCGGCTTCAAGCGAAAAGCCGGCCGACCAGTGGTCACCCAGACTGAAGACGTAAAGGCCGCTGAAATTGTAGCTTTCCTGGCGGCTTCGAATGGTCTCGTCGCCGTAGTCGAAACGGTCGCGGCTGAAATGGCCCGAGATGCCGAGCCGGAGCTTTTGCCGTTCCGTAATCCGGTTGGCCGAGGCGTTGACCCCCCAGGAGCTGGACGACATCGATTTTTCGCCGTTGAAGGAACCGTTCGCGCTCAGGCTGAACACCCAGTTGTTCCACTTGTCCTGACCGGCTTGGCCGCGAGGCGGTTGGGCGTACGAGACGGCGATCCGGGCGGCGATCGGCGTCCGGGCGGCGTAAGGGGCCAGGCCGATCTTCAACGACTTGACCAATCCCTTCCGGATCTCATCCTCCGTGTCCGTTTTGTTGGAGAAATATTTGACCGTATCGTCAACGGCCTTGAAGCCGTTTTGGACGAGAAAAGAGAGGGTGTACTCCCGGCCTCCGCCGGCCGTCGTCTGGGTTGTCACGAGGATGTGGATATCGGCTTCCTTGCGGTCCCGGACGTAATTGACGAAGGTGATTTCGGTCTTGATGTATTCGAGGTCGCAGTCCATGCAGTCGAGATAGACTTTGGGGGCGCTCTGCTTGAGCGTCTCGATGTCGACCTGGCCGGCGGACGTTGGCCCCCCCGCGGCCGCGAGGCTTGCCGCCAGGACCGCCGCCGTCAGGAAGATCGGAATGGAACGAGGAATGATTCTCTCCGTGTCAACGACATCCAATTCGAATTTCGAAGATTCGATATTCAATACGACTCCACGGACGAAATGGTTACATTCTTTGTCCCATGAACGGCTTTGAGGTATCATGGACGAGCGAGGAGAGCCGCGATTTTATCCCATATCAAGAACGTCCGCGTCCTGAAGGCGACGATCCGCCTGGCTTCGAACCGGGAAGAGATCCTTCCCTCGTTCCCTCTGAAAATCGAGGTCCCCTCTCTGCGAACCGACTTTCGGGACGTCGTCGAAGTCCCCTCTTCCCGGGCGGCCGACGGGGAGATCGCCATCGAGGACCGGGCCGGCCGTCCGTCGGCGAGAATCTCCGGACGCCGGGCCTGGTTCGGAGGGCCGTTCCGACGGCTGGCCCGGGAAGTTTCGGACGTCCGCTTCGGATTCTGGGGAAATCAGGGCTTTCTCTATCGCTTCGCCCTCCGTCTTCTCGAGGAACGCCACGGGATTTTCAGCTTTCATGCCGCCGGCCTCGTCGACGAACGGGGGCCGGCCCTCTATGTCGTCGTCGGCGGCGCCGGAAGCGGCAAGACCGTTTTCCTCCTCAGCGGCCTGGCCCGGGGCCTGAAGCTCTTTTCGACCGAAACCGTCCATTTTCGCTTCGCCTCCGCTTCCGTCCTCTGGGACAAAGGATCGCTTGTCGACAACGTCCGGCTCGGGACCCTCGTCCACGATTTCCCGAAGTTCCTTCCGTCCGGGATTTCCCCGACCGGGTCGACGGATCTCTGGGACAGGAAGATCGCCCTCGACCTCGGGCCGTTCGCCGCCTCGGCCGACACCCTCGCGAATCCCGACGTCGTCCTTCTTCTCCCGCGGATCGAGGAAGGACGCGAGGGCTATCTCCGGCGCCGGGTCGAGGACCCGAGGACGGCGGCCAAGGCGTTTTTCGACAATATCTCTCAAAAAATCGCCGAGTCCTTCATTCTCTATGACAGTCTGGCCGTGCCCGGCCAGGACACCCCTGCTTTGGCCGCGGCCCGCCTTCGCGCCGTCCGCCGGCTGGCCGTCCATCCGACCGTCCGGCTGACGGCGAAGGTCCTGTCCGGTCCGGCCCGTTGCTGGGGGGATTTGCTGGACTGACCTTCGCTTCAAGGAGTTCATCATGCCTCATTCGCCCGAAGACCGCCGCAAAGCCTGGGAAGGAGTCATCCGGCCGCCCGAAACCGGCCGGAGCGTCAAGCCCCGCTCATCCGGGCTGACGATGGTCATCGACAAGGGCCTTGGACTCCGGGTTCTCGAGGACCTTCTCGACACGGCGTCCGATTACATCGACATCATCAAGCTGACCTTCGGCACCTCGGCCTTCTATGACGGCCGGCTCCTCCGGAAGAAAAACGGTCTGATCCGGGAGAGAGGGATCGACGTCATGCCCGGCGGGACGTTCCTCGAAGTCGCGGTTTGGCAGGGAGCCGTCCGGGAGTATCTCGACCGGGCCCGGGCCCTCGGCTTCTCCGCCGTCGAGGTTTCAGACGGGACGATCGACGTCGACCCCGCCGTCCGCCGCGAAGTCATCCGCCGCTCGCGCGATTTCGGTTTTCGAGTCGTGACCGAAGTCGGCAAAAAGGACCCCCGGGAGGCCGTTCCCGTCGACGTCCAGCACCGTCTCATCGCCGACGACCTCGAAAGCGGCGCCTCTCACGTCATCATCGAAGCCCGCGAAGCCGGACGCGGGGTGGGGATTTTCGACAAGGACGGACGGACGCGTCTCGACGAAGTCGAGGCCATCCTCGCCGGCGTTGCCGACCCCGCGGTGCTCATCTGGGAGGCGCCGCTCAAGAATCAGCAGCAGGACCTCATCCTCCGCTTCGGATTGAACGTCAGCCTGGGCAATGTTCCTCCGGAGGAGGTCCTTGCCCTGGAAGCTTTGCGGCAGGGCGTCCGGGGCGATACTCTGAAGCGGGCTTATCTCCGGAGCCGGGAAAGCGCCGGCCGTTAGATCATTCGAGCGATTCGAGAAGCTGGATGAGGACCTCGTGGCTCCCGTCGGGGACCTCGAAGGTCAGGCTCCGCGAGCTGAAGACCTTTTTCGGAGAGCCGTCGACGAGGAGCTGGTATTTTCCCCTCTGGGGCAGGGCGATTTTGATTTTCCGCGTCCGCATCGAAGAGATTTTGAAAGACACCTCGTTGTCCGCGTAGAGAAAGTGGCGGACGACGGCCCCCCCGTTGAGGGCGAGGATCTCCCGGCCTTCTTCGCGGAGGATGATTTCGCCGGGATCGACCTCGAGGTCGTAATGCCGTCCCTGAATGGCGATCCGGCTCAGGACGCCGTCGTCCTCGGGATTGATGAGCCCGAAGCGGAATCCATCCCAGGGCGTGAAATCGATGAATTCCTCCACGGCCATCAGGGCGAAGAGGGGGCCCCAGCTTTGGTGCCGCTGTCCCGCCGCTTCGCCGGTCAGGGGATGGAAATTCTCCGGGCAGATTTGGAAGTTGGACCAAGTCCGGAGAAAAAGCCGGATGCTCTTTCCGGCGAACTCGGCGGCCTCGTTGTCGAAGCCGTAGGCCTTGAGACCCTGGTAGACGAGATAATTCGTCGGCGGCCAGATCGTCCCCCGCCAGTATTGCTTCGTCGGGTTGGCCGGGTCGGTGAAGGCTGGGTCGTCGCGGGAGATCGAGGGGAGGACGTACTCCCCCCAGAATTCTCGGGGATTGAGGAGGCGGCGGCGCAGGAGGCCGGCCCGGGCCTCGTCCGGAATGCGGGCCAGGAGGGGGTAAAAATTCGAGGCCGCTTTATGCGTTGAGAACTTTCCGTTCCAATGACGGTCGAAGTAGAATCCTTCCCGGGGGTTCCAGAGCTGGTCGTTGATAAGGGTCTTCAAGGCCGCGTATTCGGCGGCGTAAGCGTCATGCTCCTCGGGGCGCTTGAGAATCTGGGCCATTTCCCCAAGACACCAGGCGTCGAGGGCGTACAGGCAGTTCAAGTCGAGACAGTTCATCGTGAACGTTCCGGATTCGGGGTTCACCGGGACGTCGTCCCAATTCGGAAGGTCGTCCTGGCCGGACTCCCATTTGGCCCTCTGTTCCGGCGAGGCTTCCTCCTCCCAGGCCGGGACTCCGTCGGCGATGAGCTCGGCGTCCGAGCCCCATTCGAGGAGGCCGTCGCCGTTCCCGTCACGGCGGACCCGGCCGTTGGGTTTCTTGGCTTTCCAGAAGGCGTGCCAGCGCCGGAGGACGGGGTAGGCGTCTCGAAGAAACCCGAGGTCTCCCGTTTTTTCAAAAAGCTTGAGGACGCAATAGGCCCCCACGGGAGGCTGGGAGCGGTCCGGTGTGCCGCCGAAACGGCTCCGCCAGTTGGGGATGTTGCCGTTCGGATATTGGGTGTCGAGGACCGCCCGGACGGCGTCCATCGCTAGACGGGAACTTTCGACGGCCAGCTCGAGGCCGTTGAAGAACGAATCCCAGGCGAAAATCTGCCAATGGTCCGGGCTCCCGTCCGGCCGGTCGAATATCCAGCGGCGTCCGGCCGGAGTGTACAGCCGGTGAAGGCCGGGCTGGTAGAGGATCATCCAGCCGAGATTGTTGGTGATCGATTCGGCCGCGTTCCTGGACGGTCCCTCGATCCGGACCCTTTTGCGGTCATATCGGTCCCGCTCTTCGTCGATGATCCTTCCGATCGTCCGGCTGTTCTTGTACCGGTAGATGGCTCTCTCGAGCTGCCCGAAATCCTCGCCCACGCCGACGACGAAAAAGACGCTCTGCCCCTTTTCGGGGGGGAAAGCCAGGGTCGCCGTCTCGCCGTTCCGGCCCACGGAGGATTCTCCCTGCCGGTGCGTCCAAAGCAGGCTGGACCAGGGGCGGTCGCTCTTGGATTCCCCGCGAATCCCGTCCCCGCCCGCAAGAACGGCGTAGCGTCCCTTGAAATCCCAGGGGAAATAATGAATGAGGCGGATCGTCGCGTCCGCGGGGGCCGACAGGCGGCCGACGGCCGTTCGCTCGTCGATCCGAGACCACTCCAGGGTGGCCGTGTCGTCATCGTCGGCGGGCTTGATATAGATCGGGGTTTCGCTTTTTTGGTCGGGGGGGAGGACGGGCAGGCCGAGGTCGAAGCGGATTCGGGCATAAAGCCCGTCGGGAGAGTTGGGCCCGACCTCGGAGACCATATAAAACAGATCGCGGCCGTCGATCGTCTGGCCTCCCCGGTCGAAAGCGAAGCGGAAAGCGAAAGCGCCGTCTCTTTGGGGAGCGAGGACGAGGCCGCACCAGGCCTGGCTGTCCAGGGCGCCGATAAACGCTTCCTTCCAGGGATATTCGACCTCCGACTTCAGGGGCCGAAGGGCGACGGTCGAAAGGGTGAATCCGGCCAGGGCGAGCCCAAGGCCGATTGTCGCGCGCCTCCTCGAAATTTTCATCTTCGATGCTTAATTTAGGATAAAAAAGGCCCGAAATCAAACGACTTTTGGCGAGGACGGGGAGACCGATCTCAAAGGATTTCGAGGTAGCGGCGATACGCCCAAGCCGCCAGCCTGTCCTGGAAGATCCGGATTTCCGGGGCGGAGGCGCTCGAAGCCCGCCAGCGTTCGAGGGCCGCTTCCGCCGTCCGGAAGATCACGCTTTCGAGGCCGCCGTTCCTCAGGAGAAGACCTCCTCCCTTTTCGTCGACGAGCTCCGTCGTGTCGAGATAGCGATCGCTCGTCGGATCGCTGTAGCATCGGCCTTCCGCGTGCTTGACCAGGTCGCGGAGGGGCGACGTCAGGACTCCTCCGAGGGCCTGGGGAATGTCGGCCGCCTTGACCCACGCCGGAAGCGCGATCCCGCAGACGGGCTCGCCGAGGATGGACCACAGGGTTGCCAGGAAGGGATCCTCCCCCTTCCGAACGCCGTGGACGATTGTCGCGCTGGCCGTCCGGTAGCGATTGATGGAGTTATCGGTCCGAAGATATCCGGGGGGATGACCGGACTGCGTCCCCTTAAACGGCAGTGGATAGGGATCGACGGCCTCGTTGACCAAATCTCGGGCCAGGCTGTCGGCCACGAACCGGACGTCGATCGTCCTCGCCGCCGCGGCGGGCGTCAGGACCGCCGTCGCCCGGTCGAAACGGATATACCCCTCGCCTTCTCCGGCCTTCGTCCCGGTCAGGGCGAAGTTCGTCCGGACGATGAAGCCCGCCGGCGCGGCCTCGACGTCGTATTTCGCGAAGCTTCCGTTTCCGGCCTCGAACATCGCCCCTCCGCCCTCGGCGTCGATGACTCCGAAGTTGGCCAGCGTTTTTCGGCTTCCGTTCGTGGCCGCGAGAAGGGCTTCGACCTCCCGGACGGTGGCGCATTCCTCGAGGACGCGTTTGATGAAGGCCCCGTTCTCCGACTCGGCGGCGCCCTCGAGGTCCGCCGAGACGGCGTTGACGATGGCCAGCCCGGCGTCGTTCAGTCCAGCCCAGACTTTATCGACGGGACCCGGTTCGACCAGGCCGACGAAGGCGTGGCGGCCGACGACCACGAAGCGGAGGAGGTTGTCCTGGGACGTAACGTCGCGGTTTTTCCAGAGAATCGGGCGTCCGTCGACGGTCACCCGGCCGCTGATGACGGCGACCGTGCAGGGCGAGGCCGCCCCGGCTCCCCAGAGGAGTCCGCAGGCAAAGAGGAAAGCCTTTCGAAACAGCCGGCGGTCTTGGCGCATCTCCGACTCCGTTATTATAAGAGTTGAACGCCGCCTGTCAAACGGATATCCTGGTGACCGCCGTGCCCCGCGTCGCCGTCGTCCGCTGTCCCGACTATGGGTCCGCGTCCGTCCGGAGCGCCGTCGGAGGGGCGCTGGACCTCCTCGGCGGCCTGGAGAAGGTCTTGCCTCGGCGGGCCCGGGTCTTCGTTAAAATCAACCACCTCTCCCCTCCTTCTCCTCCTGGAGCGGGAATCGTCACCCATCCCTCACTGACGGCCGCCGTCCTCGAACGCCTGAAGGATTCGAACGCCGAGGTCGTCGTCGGCGACGACGTCCACAGCCCCGACGGCGACGGCTTTTCTCTTTCCGGATACCGTGACCTCTGCCGACGGCTCGGCCTCCGCCTCGTCAACCTCAGGGAAGCCGGCTTCCGGGAAACCTTCCTCGACGGCCGCCGGCTGGCCTCCGTCCACTTTTCCCCCCTCGTCCTGGAGGCCGACGCCGTCGTCAACCTCCCGAAGCTCAAGACCCACTCCTTCACGGTTTTCACCGGCGCCGTGAAGAATATGTTCGGCTGCATTCCCCACGGGCGGCGCCTCGAGTTCCATCGCCGTTTCTCCCGTTTGGATGATTTCGCCGAAATGCTCATCGATATCTACGGCCTTCGTCCTCCCGATTTGACGATCATGGACGCCGTCGTCGTCATGGAAGGCCAAGGCCCGGCCGGAGGGACGCTGAGGCGGGCCGGCCTCGTTTTGGCTTCCTCGGACGGCGTCGCCGTCGACGCCGTCGCGACCCATTTAGCCGGCTACGACGCCCAGGCGATCCTGACGACGCAATTCGCCCACAACCGGGGCCTCGGGATCGGGGACGTCGAGCGGATCGAAATCGTCGGCGAGAGGCCCGGGGATGTCGTCCTGGCCGGATTCAAGCCTTCGTCCATCGCTTCCGGGCTGATCCGGAAAAGGCTTCCCGCGGCTCTTTACGCCTTCCTCTCGGGACAGCTCATCTTCGTTCCCCAGGTCGACCCCGGCCGTTGCACGGGCTGCGAGGAATGCGTCCGCTCCTGTCCGACGGGCGCCGCCCGTCGGGCCGGCCCGGTCGTCCGAATCGAGAGGAAGGCGTGCATCGGCTGCATGTGCTGCCACGAGGTCTGCCGTTTCAGCGCCGTCCGGCTCGGGCGCAAGCCCCTCGGCCGGGTGATCGGGTCCACCGGACGGATCGTCAAACGTCTGGGATTCCGGATCTGATCCTTAGAGATCAAAGCGCAGCCCGAACTTGACGAGGACGATATGGAGATTGACCCAGATATCGTCCCGTCGAGGGCTCTGGTTGGGCTCTTTGACGATCGTCTGGCCGGACGCCCGGCGCATGATATAGACGGTTTCGCCGCAGAAGCTCAGGCGCCAGGTTAAGGGGATCCGGGCCCCGAGGCCGATATGGAGGGCCGTCCCGCTGTTGACCCGCTGCTCGATCTGGACGGGGGGAAGAGAAACGTTGGGGCCGGGGCGGTACTTCGTGAAAACATAGGTCGCTCCCGCCAGGACGTAGGGGATGAAGTAGGCGTTCGGCCGAAACTCATAGCGGACCGAGAGCGATACGGGGGCAAGGCTCAAGGTCCCGTCGTAAAGCTTCCGAAAAGACGTCCGGGAACGGCTTTCCCAGAAAGCAACCTCGGCGTTCAAGGATAGGCCCCCCCCGAGGTCGAAGGCAAGACCGACCCCCGTCTCCAAACCCGGCCGGAGGTTGTTCTCCTCCTGGCCGGCCATTCCCCCCTGGACGGCGAGAGAAAAACGGGACAGGCCGGCGAACGCGGGGAGCGACATTACGGCCACGGCGACGGCCGCGACCAGGATCTTTTTCATCGACATCGGCCGCCCATCATCGCGGAAAACACCGTGATTGTCAATCCGAAAGGCGATGATCGTATTACGCTTTCAATATTTCGATTGGATAGCCAATGGCGCGGCCGTGTCCCCCGAAGCGAAATGGGACCCTCGTCAGGGTGATGCAGCGAGGGGGATAGGACCGCGCCATTCTGTACCAATGCCGAAAATGCAAGCTGTCATACGGTCTGAATATGTGGTAGATTATTCCCGGCATGGAAGGAGGGCTTATGGATTTCCGGTCCTATTTTCGCTCCCGCCAGGGGGAAATGCTTGGCCTCCTGAAGGAACTCGTCCTTCGAGAATCCCCCACCTCGGACAAGAAGGCCGTCGACGCCTGCTCCGCCCTCCTTGTCGACCGGTTCTCCCGGCTCGGGTCGAAAATCACCCGCTTTGCGCAAAAATCGGTCGGCGATTTTCACCTCATCGAATACCCAGCCAAGGATGACTCGCGCCAGGAAGGCCGAACTCTCGTCCTCGGACACGTCGACACGGTCTGGCCGTTGGGCAAGATCGAAAAGATGCCGTTTTACGTCCAAGGCGAGAAGGTCTTCGGCCCGGGCGTCCTGGACATGAAAGCCGGCCTTGTCGTCGCCCATTCGGCCTTGAAGGCGGTCCGGGACCTCAACCTCCGCCCCCGACGGAAAATCTCGATCTTCCTCAACTCGGCCGAGGAAAGCGGATGCGACGAAGCTCGGGAGCGGATCCTCGCCCTGGCCAGAAAGTCCGATATCGTCCTCTGCCTCGAGCCGGCCCTCCCCGGCGGTGCCCTGAAAACCCAGCGGAAAGGGCGGCTCGTCCTCCGCTTCGCCGCGACCGGCGTGGCGGCCCACGCCGGCACGCCCGAGCTGGGAGTCAGCGCCGTCGACGAGCTCCTCGACATCCTCCGGAAGATGCAGAATCTGCGGTCGAAGGACATCTCGATGAACATCGGCCTCGTCGGCGGCGGGGAAAAGGCCAACGTCGTGGCCGATCAAGCCTGGGCCGTGTGCGACCTCCGCTTCTGGTCGACGCCCCAGAAGACGAAAATACTGACCGCCGCCCGCAGCTTCAAAGGCCGGAACCGGTCGGCCAAGGTCAAGGTTTCCGTCGAAAGCTGCACTCCCCCCCTGGAAAAGAGCCCGGCTTCGTCCCGACTGTTCGAACAGGCGAGGACCATCGCCGCAGGCCTCGGTCTGACTCTCGAGGGCGGAAAGACGGGCGGGGGGTCGGACGCGTCCCATGCCGCCAGCTTGGGGAAGCCGACCCTCGACGGCCTGGGGCCGTCGGGCGAAGGGCTCCACGCCGAGAACGAGAGCCTCCATCTTCCCAGCCTGGCCGAGCGCGCGGCCCTGTTCACGGAGCTCCTCCGCAAGCTCTGAGGCGGCCCGAGGGGGCGGTTTGACAGCTCGTTTTTTTTTATGTTAGTTTTCGTTTCTCGCCTCGTTCTTCGATAAGACGACGAGGCATCATCTTCAAAGGAGATCGCCATGAAAAAAATCCTCGTCGCCGACGCTCTCGACAAGGAAGCCCTCGAGGCCCTGAAGTCCGTCCCGGGATTCGACGTCACCGTCCAAACGGGGATGGACGAAGGGACGCTCGTCCGGACGATTCCCGGCTACCAAGCCGTCGTCGTCCGGAGCGCGACCAAGATCACGAAACCCGTCATCGACGCGGCGACGGACCTCCGGATGATCGTCCGGGCGGGAATCGGCCTGGACAACGTCGACGCCGCGGCAGCCAAAGCCAAGGGGATCAGGGTCGCCAACACCCCCGCGGCGACGACGATCTCCGTCGCCGAGTATGCCTTCGGATTGATGCTCGGCGCCGTCCGTCAGCTCGGCCGGGCCAATGTGTCGATGAAGCAGCACAAGTGGGAGAAAAAAGCCCTTCACGGGACCGAGCTCTACGGCAAAACCTTGGGCCTTATCGGGGCCGGCCGGATCGGCCTGGCCGTCGCCGAGAGGGCGATCATTTTCGGAATGACCGTCCTCGCGTATGACGTCATTCCGGTCAAGACCGCGCTGGCCGTCCGCCAGGTCCCCCTCGAGGAGCTTATCTCCCGGGCGGATATCATCACCCTCCACATCCCCAAGACTCCCGCTCCCCTCCTCGGGCCGGCGGAATTCGACCGGATGAAGGACGGGGTCATCCTCATCAATGCCGCCCGGGGCGGAGTCGTCGACGAGAGGGCTCTCCTCGCCGCCCTCAACAGCGGCAAAGTTAAGGCCGCGGCCCTCGACGTCTACGCCAAGGAGCCGCCCGAGGATTGGACGCTCATCGACCACCCGAACGTCCTCGCCGCGCCCCACATCGCCTCTCAAGCCGAGGAAGGGCAGAAACGGGCGGGGATTGAAGTCGTCCGGCTCCTTCGTGAAAATCTGGGCTGAATTCCGGAAGGACTTGTCTCGCGCGCCAGTAGGAATTTCGGCGGATATCGGCTAAAATACCCCTTTTCAGCTCGCCGACGAGCGAAAGACAGGACGATGGTTTATCTGGACAACAACGCCACGACGCCCCTCGACCCGGCCGTCGCCGAAGCGATGGCCGGATTTCTCAGGGAGCACTTCGGCAACCCCTCCTCCCTCTATCCGATCGGACGACAAGTCAAAGAGTTGATCAACGCCGCCCGGGAACATGTCGCCCGGGCCTTGGGAGCCCATAAAGCCGAAATCCTCTTCACCGGCTCGGGAACGGAATCCGACAATCAGGCCGTTCTCGGCGTCTGCGACGCCCTGCCCGAGAAGAGGGAGTTCGTCACCTCGACCGTCGAACATCCCGCCGTCCAAGAAACAGCAGTGTATCTCGAAAAGAAGGGCTATGCCGTCAGGCATGTCCCCGTCGACGCCACGGGCGTCCTGGACTTGGATGCCTTCCGCGATGCCGTCACCCCCCAGACGGCCCTCGTCTCGATCATGCACGCCAACAACGAGATCGGGACGATCCAGCCGGTCGCCGAAGTTTCCCGGATCGCCCACGAACACGGCGTCCTCGTCCATACGGATGCCGTCCAAACCTTCGGCAAGATCCCCGTCGACGTCGACGCCCTCGGCGTCGACCTCCTGACGGTCTCCGCCCACAAGATCTACGGACCGAAGGGAATCGGGGCCCTCTACGTCCGCAAGGGGACTCCGATCCGGCCGTTCATCCACGGAGGCCATCAGGAGCGGGGTTTGAGGGCCGGGACGGAAAACACGGCCGGCATCATCGGCTTCGGCGAAGCGGCCCGGCTTCTCGCCGACCGCCTCGGCCCCGATGCGGAGCGCGTGGCCGTCCTGGCCGAGCGCCTGAAAGCCGGCATCCTCTCCCGGATCCCCAAGGTCCGGATGAACGGCCATCCGGAACGGCGGATCAAGAGCACGTTGAGCTTCTCCTTCCTCGGCCTCGAGTCCGAGGCCATCCTCCTGGCCTTGGCGACGAAGGGGATTTACGTCTCGACGGGCTCGGCCTGCAGCGAGGAATCGGACGAGGTCTCCCACGTCCTGACGGCCATCGGCCTTCGGCCCGAGTTCGCCCGGTCGACCGTCCGGATGTCCCTCGGCCGTTTCAACACCGAGGCCGACATCGATCTCGTCCTCAAGGAACTCCCGGAGATCGTCGAAAAGCTCCGCAAGATCTCGGCCTTCGACCCCGAAGAGTTCTAAGGAGATGCCGATGGCGAAAACGACGATCCTCGACCTGATCGCCAAAAGGACCGTCCTCTTCGACGGGGCCTTGGGGACGGAGCTCATGAAGCGCGGTCTCGAGCCGGGATCCTGTCCCGAGCTTCTCAACGTCGAAAGCCCGGCCGTCGTCCAGGCCGTCCACGGCGATTACTTCGCCGCGGGAAGCGACGCCGTTTCGACGAACAGCTTCGGCGGCACTCCCTTGAAGCTCGCCGCCTACGGGCTGGAGGCCCGGACTTATGAGCTCAACCGGGCCGCCGCCCGGATCGCGGCGGAGGTTCGCCCCCCGGGCCGTTTCGTCGGAGGAAGCCTTGGCCCGACCGGCAAGCTCCTTCACCCCCAGGGAGAACACACGGAAGCCGAGCTCGAGGCGCAGTTCGCCGTCCAGGCCCGAGGACTGGCCGACGGAGGGGCGGACTTTTTGATCGCGGAGACGATGTTCGACCTCAGGGAGGCCTTGGCCGCCCTCCGGGGCGCCAAAAGCGCGGCCTCGCTTCCCGTCTTCATCACCTTGACCTTCAACAGGAATCCGCGGGGATTCTTCACCTTGATGGGCGACAGCCTGGCAAAGTGCGTCGCCGCCCTCGAGGCCGAGAACGTTCCCGCCCTCGGGGCGAATTGCACCCTGACGAGTCGCGACATGGCCGATCTCGCCGCCGAGTTCCGGAAGCTCACTTCCCGGCCTCTCATCATCCAGGCCAACGCCGGACAGCCCGAAGTCAAACCGGACGGGACGACCGTTTTTTCCCAATCCGTCGAGGACTTCGTCGGCGATATTCCCCGCATGGTCCAGAACGGCGCCAGGATCGTCGGCGGCTGCTGCGGCACGGGTCCCGAGCACATCCGCCGCATGGCCGCCGTTCTCCGGACAGCCTGAAATGATGATCATCGGCGAGAGGATCAACTCGAGCCGAAAATCCGTCCTGGAGGCGTTCCAGGGCCAGAACGCTGAATTCCTCATCGACCTGGCCGTCCGCCAGGAGCAGGCCGGAGCGCGGTACATCGACCTCAACGCCGCGGCCCTCCTCGGCGACGAGACCGACGCCCTCCGCTGGATCCTGCCGATTCTCCAGGACAAGGTCTCGCTTCCGTTCTCGATCGACACCCCCAATCCCGCGGCCATGGAGGAAGGCCTCAGGCTTTGCCGTCAGCGTTCCTTCTTGAATTCGTTGACTCTGGAAACGCGGCGCCTGGACCATCTCCTTCCCCTTGTCCGAAAATACAAGCCGCGGGTCATCGTCCTCTGCCTCGACGACGAAGGCGTGGCCCAGTCCTCGGCCCGGGCGGCCGAGATCGCCAAGCGGGCCAAGGAGATGCTCCTTCTCGAGGGCCTCGAACCCGAGGACATGTTCATCGACCCTCTCGTCCGCCCCCTCGGAGTCGAGCCTTCCTCTTTGAAGGTTTTTCTGGATTCCATCCCCAGGATCAAGCACGAAGTCGCCGGCGTCCGGATGATCGCCGGGATCAGCAACGTCTCCTACGGACTCCCCCTCCGCCCGGCCCTGAACAGGACCCTCCTCGTCTTGGCTTTGGAGAGAGGGCTGGACGCGGCGATTTGCGATCCCCTGGACGAAGAGCTGCAAGGGCTCGTTCATGCGACCTTGGCCCTCGCCGGCCGGGATCCCGATCTGAAAGGCTTTCTGCGGTACGCCCGGGCGCGAGCGGCGGCTAAGAAGAACCCGCTTCCCTGAGCTGGTTCCGGAGGATCCGCCGGGCGTCAAGGAAAAACGCTTCGAGGCCGGGCTTCCCGAAATCCGGATATGTCCATTCGAGGCGCCGGACGCCGTTTTTGGCGAAAAGGAGCTCGAGGTGGGCATAGATTCCGTCGCGGAGGGGAATGCGGTGGGAGAAATCCTTGGCCGTGGCCATAACGAGAGCGGCCGGGGTGAGATATCCGGGATCGAGGTTGACGACCCGCCGGTCCGCGCCGAAGGCGGTCCGAAGATCCTCCTCGAGGGCGTTCGTCCGGAGCTTGACGCCGCTCAGGTCCTCCGGACGGACGAGGGAGGCGAAACTGACGAATGAACGACGGAGCCCCGGCCCCATCGTCGCTTCATAATAGTCCGTCTCGAAGAACGGAAACCGCTCGCTCCGGAGGTCGATCTCCCCCCGGATCGAAACGAGGCTCTTCTCGGCGGCCTCGAAAAGGGCGTCGGCGGCGGCCATGATCCCGCAGACGAGCTTCACGGGCCGGAACGGCTTGGGCTCGGCCATGGAATAACCTTATCTCAAAGGCCGGGGCGTTTCAACGATAGGGATAAAGAGAGAACGTTTCTCGAAGTTTCAGAGAGAAATGTTCTCTCTTAGACGTCGTTGAAATGGCCCGGCCGATAGCCTATAATGAACCGAAATTCCCCGAGAGGGACGCAGCCATGAAATGGATTTATATCGAGGACATCGCGGCCTACATGGACCAGGATGTCGAGCTTCGGGGCTGGGTCTACAACACCCGTTCGAGCGGACGAATCCGGTTCCTCATCCTTCGCGACGGGACGGGCATCCTCCAGACGACGATCTTTTCCGAAAGGGAGGACGATCCCCTCTTCCGGAAATTCGACGAGCTGACCCAGGAGTCGTCCGTCATCGTCCGCGGCCGGGTCCGCGAAGACAAGCGCGCGCCGGGCGGATTCGAGCTCGGCGTCCGGGAGATCGACGTCGTCCAAATCGCCCGGGATTTTCCGATCACGCCCAAGGAACATTCGACGCCTTTTCTCATGGAGCACCGCCATCTCTGGCTCCGCTCCCGGAAACAGCACGCCGTCCTCGAGGTCAGGACCGAGGTCATCCGGGCGATCCGCGACTTCTTCGACGGCCGCGGCTTCCGCCTCATGGACACTCCGATCCTGACCCCCAGCGCCTGCGAAGGGACGACGACCCTTTTCGAGACGAAATATTTCGACCAGACCGCCTACCTCAGCCAAAGCGGCCAGCTCTACAACGAGGCCACGGCGGCCGCCTTCGGCAAGGTCTACTGCTTCGGGCCAACCTTCCGGGCCGAGAAATCGAAGACCCGGCGCCATCTCATCGAATTCTGGATGGTCGAGCCCGAGGTCGCTTTCGCCACCCTCGAGGACGCCGTCGCCCTCGGGACCGACCTCGTCCTCTTCATTCTCGAGCGCGTCCTTTCCCGCCGCCGTCGCGACCTCGAGACCCTCGAACGCGATCCCCATCCCCTCGAGGCGGTTTCCAAGCCCTTCTTCCGGCTGACCTATGACGAGATCGTCTCCCGGCTTCAGGCTAAGGGGTCGGGGATGACGTATGGACAGGATTTCGGAGCGCCCGAGGAAGCGCTCATTTCCGAGCTCTCTCCGAATCCGGTCTGCATCACCCATTTCCCGGCGGCCATCAAGGCCTTCTACATGCAGCCCGACCCCGAACGCCCCGACTTGGCCCTCGGCGTCGATTTCATGGCCCCCGAGGGCTACGGGGAAATCATCGGCGGAGGCCAGCGGATCCACGACTTGGCCCTTCTCGAGCGAAGAATCCAGGAGAACAATCTGCCTCCCGAGGCCTTCGCCTGGTATCTCGACCTCCGCCGGTACGGTTCGTGTCCCCACAGCGGATTCGGGATGGGGGTCGAACGGACGGTCTCCTGGATATGCGGAATCAAGCACATCCGCGAGACCATTCCTTTCCCTCGCCTCCTCCACCGCCTCTACCCTTGACTCCTCGCCCACCCGCTCATTCGCCGCTCGCGCCTGGGCCGCTTTCGAAGAAAGCCAGGGTCGCCCTCGTCACCTATGGCTGCGCCAAGAACCTTGTCGACAGCGAAGTCATGGCCGGCCATCTCCTCCGGGACGGATACGTCTTGAGCGGAGAACCGGCCAAGGCGGAGGTCATCGTCCTGAATACCTGCGGATTCATCCAACCCGCCAGGGACGAGGCCGTCCAAGGCATGGCCCGGGCCGTTGCCCTGAAGAAGAGGAATCCCCGCCTCCAGGTCGTCGTCACCGGCTGCTATGCCGAGCGTTCCAGGGAGGAGCTCTCCGCCCGGTTTCCCGAAGTCGATGCCTGGTCGGGCGTCGGCGATTTCGACCGGATCGTTCCGATTCTCCGGGGCGAAGGCTTCCCCGCCCGGGACAGGACATTCCTCTATTCCGACCGCTCTCCGAGGGCTCTCTCGACGCCGGCCGGCTGGGCCTACGTGAAGATTTCGGAAGGATGCTCCCATGATTGCGCTTTTTGCGCCATCCCCCTGATCAAGGGGGATTATCGCTCCCGGCCGGCGGACTCAATCGTCCGCGAAGTCCGGCGGCTTGCCGAGAACGGCGTTCAAGAGGTCAACCTCATCTCCCAAGATTCGACCTTCTACGGACGGGACCGGGGATTACGCGACGGGCTCGCCCGTCTGCTCGAAGACCTCGCCCGCCTCGAAAACCTGGCCTGGATCAGGGTCCTTTACGGATATCCCGAGGAGGTCACCGACGGCCTTCTCGAGGCCATGGGAAATCCCAAAGTCTGCCCTTATTTCGACCTCCCTTTCCAGCACGCCGACCCGGCGATTCTCCGCCGGATGAGAAGGTCGATGGATGCCCGCCGCGGACTCCGCCTCCTTGAAAAAATCAGAACCCGCCTCCCCGGGGCGGCGATCCGGACGTCCCTCATCGTCGGCTTTCCGGGAGAGGGCCGGCGCGAGTTCGCGGCCCTCCTGGCTTTCGTCCGCGAGGCGAGGTTCGACCATCTCGGCGTCTTTGCCTACTCGCCCGAGGAAGGGACGGCGGCCTTCGGCCTTGGGGATCCCGTGCCCTCCGCCGTCAAAGAGGAAAGGCGGTCGGTCGTCCTCGAGCTCCAAGCCGGAATTTCGGGCTCGATCCTCCGCGAATTCGTGGGCCGGACCGTCGACGTCCTCATCGAGGGCCGCTCGGGGGGCCGGAGTCGGCTCTGGGTCGGACGCACACGGCGGCAGGCCCCCGAAGTCGATGGCCTCGTCTTCGTTCGCGCCCCAGGCGGCCGGTTGGAAAACCAAATCCGGCATGTTAGAATCACGTCCTCCGCAACATACGACCTCGAGGGCAAGCTGACGTGACCTTTATTGCCAAGGGACTCGCGACCGTCTTCGGGGCCGGTTTCTTCCCCGTCGCGCCGGGGACATTCACCAGCCTTCTCATGGCTTTGGCCTACCGCTACGTTTTTGTCGGCTTCACTCCCCTTTCCTACGCCGCTTTGGCCGGCGGCATTTTTTTCCTCGGCGTTTGGGCTTCCCACTCCTATGCCCGGGCCCTCCAGAAGAAGGATCCCCGCCGGGTCGTCATCGACGAAGTCGTCGGCCAGCTCGTCGCCCTGGCCGCGGCGCCGGCCGGGTGGGCCTGGGTCGCGGCCGGATTCCTCCTTTTTCGCCTCTTCGACATCATCAAGCCTTTTCCGATCCGGAGGCTGGAGGGCCTTCGGGGAGGGTGGGGCATCATGGCCGATGATCTTCTGGCCGGCGTCTACGCGGCCATCATCCTTCAAGCCTGGCTCCGGCTCCGATGAACGTCCATATCCTGGCCGTCGGCTCCGAACTCCTGACGCCCTTTTTCCAGGACACGAACTCCCTGTACCTGACCGAACGTCTGAACGACCTCGGCTTCGAGGTGGCCTTCAAGGGCCTCGTCGGCGATGAAACCGGCCCTCTCTCGTGGGCCGTCGAACGCTCTCTCGAGGCCGCTGACCTCGTCCTCGTCTGCGGAGGACTCGGGCCGACGGGAGACGACCGGACCAGGGAGGTCGTCGCCTCCGTCCTGGGGAGGAAGCTCGTCCTCAACGATGAGATTCTCCGGGGTATCGAAGAACGGTTTCGGCGCCGGGGAAAAGCGATGCCGGCGGCGAACCGGAAACAGGCCTTCGTCATCGAGGGGGCGGAGATCCTTCCCAACCGGAAAGGCACCGCTCCGGGACTCAGGGTCACCCGGGGCGACAAATCGATCGTCCTCCTTCCCGGGCCTCCGTTCGAATTGAAAGCCATGGCCGAAGAGACCGTTTGGCCCCGGCTGGCCGTCCGCCGGGGAGGCCGCCTGGAGCGGGTCGTCCTCAAGACGACCGGACTCACCGAATCCGAGGTCGAAACCCGGATCGCCGACCTCTATCCCCGGGAACCGGAACGGCGTCTAACCATCCTCGCGGCGCCCGGCCAGATCGAAATCCATTTATCGGCCCGTCGGACGACGGTGTCCGAGACGGCCGGCTCCGCCCTCGAACCGACGTTCGGGGAGATCCGGAAGAGGCTGGGACTCCACGTCTTTTCCGACGACGGGGCGGACCTCGAGGAGACCGTCGGGCGTCTTCTGAGAGACCGCCGCCGGACGGTGGCCGTCGCCGAGTCTTGCTCGGGGGGGCTTCTGAGCCACCGCTTGACCTCGGTTCCCGGCAGCTCGGATTATTTTTTAGAGGGATTCATCACCTACGGCAACCGGGCCAAAATCGAGCGCCTCGGCGTCCCGGAGTCGGTTCTCCGCCTCCGCGGCGCGGTCAGCGCCGAAACCGCCGTCGCGATGGCCGACGGGGCGCGGCGGACGGCCGGGGCCGATTACGGGCTTGCCCTGACGGGGATCGCCGGACCCGGCGGCGGGACTCCGGAAAAGCCGGTCGGCCTCGTCTATGCGGCCCTATCCGGCGGAGGCGGAACGCAGGCCGTCGAGAACCGGTTCCTCGGGCCGCGGGACCGGGTCAAATTCCAATCTTCCCAGAAAGCGCTCGACATGCTCCGGCGACGCCTGCTTGAGGAGGGCTGACGATGAGATCTTTTGTCGCCATCGAAATCGATCCCGCCATCAAGCGGACCGTCGCCGATTTCCAGCGAAAACTCCGCCGGCTCGGGCCGTCGTCGGTCTCCTGGACGCGGGAGGACGGAATGCACCTCACCCTGAAGTTCCTCGGCGAAATCGACGAATCCCAGGCCGCGCGTCTCCGCGAGAGCCTGGCCGGCATCGCCGCCGCGACGGCGTCCTTCGGCCTTTCCGTCCGCGGCACGGGGGCCTTTCCGCCCGGACGCCCTCCCCGGGTTCTCTGGGTCGGCGTCGAGGCCCCGTCCGGATTCGCCGAGCTCCAGGCGAGCGTCGAGGCGGCGGCGGCGTCGGTCGGAATCGCGCCCGAGGATAGGCCTTTCCATCCCCATCTGACTCTTGGACGGGTCAGGGCTCCCGGCGGCCTTCAGCCCCTCCTGGCCGAGCTCGAACGGGCGGGGGGGACGGAGTTTGGCGTCATGACCGCGCGGGCCCTCGTCCTCTTCCAGAGCGTCCTCAAGCCGACGGGGGCCGAATATTCGCCCTTGGGGATTTTCGAATTCCGATGACGGCCAAGATTCTTTTTCTCCTCGGATCCTATTTCCTGGGATCGTTTCCGACCGGATACCTCTTTTTTAAATGGAGCGAGCGGAAGGACATCCGCCGCTTCGGCAGCGGCGCCACCGGCGCAACCAACGTCCTCCGCCTCAAGGGGGTTCTCTTCGCCCTCCCCGTGGCCGTCATCGACATCGCCAAGGGAGCGGCTCCGGCTATCCTGGCCCAAAGCCTCTTCGGACAGGCCGGGTTTTCCGCTTTGTGCGCTTCTGCGGCGGTCATTGGACATTGTTTTCCGGTCTATATCGGATTCCGGGGCGGCAAGGGCGTGGCCACGGCGGCCGGGGCCATGTCCGCCCTCGCTTGGGGTCCAGCCCTGCTCTGCCTCGGTGTCTTCATCCTGGCCGTGTCCGTGACGAGATTCGTCTCGGTCGGCTCGATCCTGGCGGCCGTTCTCTTTCCGGTCTTCTCCCTCATCCTTGGTTTGCCGCAAGACCTCGTTCTCTTGAGTCTTCCCATCGTTTTCGTTATTCTGTTGAGGCACGCGTCCAACATCGGCCGCCTCCTCAGGGGGGAGGAGAAAAAGTTCGGTCGAAAACCGGAGGCTGAAGCGTGAAAGCGACGGTCATCGGCGGCGGGAGCTGGGGAACGGCTTTCGCCGTCTATCTCGGACGGATGGGCGTCCGGACCCGGCTCTGGATCCGGGAGCCCGACGTGTTTGAGGCGGCCTGGAAACACCGCGAAAATCCCGTTTTTTTGCCCGGATACCGCTTTCCCGACGCCGTCTCCGTCCATCCGGATATCGGCCAGGCCATGGAGGAGGCGGAATCGGTCTTCGTCGCCGTGCCGTCGCAGTATTGCCGCAAGATCTTCGTCCGGATGCTGCCGTATCTCGAGGATGGCCAGACCGTCATCAGCCTGACCAAGGGGATCGAGAAAAGAACGCTCCTCCGGATGTCCGAAATCATGGAGGAGGTCTTTGAGACCGAGGCCCGTCCTTCGATCGGCGTCCTTTCGGGGCCCAGCTTCGCCAAGGAAGTCGCCGAGGGCTTTCCCACGGCCCTTGTCCTGGCTTCACGCGAGGGGGAGATGGCCCGTCGCCTCCAGCAACGCCTCTCGAGCCCCGTCCTCAGGGTCTACACAAGCCGCGACGTGACGGGGGTCGAGCTCGCCGGGGCTCTCAAAAACATCATCGCCATAGCCGCGGGGATCTCGGACGCCATGGCTTTCGGCCACAACTCTTTGGCCGCCCTCATCACCCGGGGCCTCGTCGAGATCGCCCGGCTGGGACTCAAGCTCGGGGCGCGGCGCGACACCTTCTCCGGCCTGGCCGGCATGGGCGACCTCGTCCTGACCTGCACGGGGCCCCTCAGCCGGAACCGCAACATCGGCCGGGAGCTCGGCGAGGGACACCGTCTCGGGGACGTCATCGCCCGGGCCCGGACGGTCGCCGAGGGGATCCCGACGACGGTCTCGGTCCGGGAGTTGGCCAAGAGGGAGGGCGTCGAAATGCCCATTTCCGAGCAGGTCTATCAGGTCCTCTACCGGAAGAAAGACCCCCGCCGGGCTCTGGCCGACCTGATGGCCCGCGAGCTGCGGCAGGAAAGCGACGGGTTCGAGTACAAACTCCAGAGCTTCATGCTCCGCCTCCGGGGCGGGCGGAAGACGGCCGAGGAAACGAAGCTGAAAGCCCGAGGTGCGACATGAGGAAAACGGCCGCTCTCTGCGTCATCGTTCTCGTCGTGGGCGCGGTTCTCGCCGCCGGATGCGTTTCCGCGGCGAAGCGCAAGGACGCCGAGCGGGAAAAAGACCCTCAATATCAATACGAGAAGGGCGTCGTCTGCATGCAGTACGGCATGGTCGACGAGGCGCTCAAGTACCTCCAGGCCGCCCTTCTCCTCAATCCCCGACATGCCTTGGCCTTGAACCTTCAAGGCCTGGCCTTCATGATGAAGGGCGGGCTGCCCGAGGCGATCAAGTCCTTCGAGGCGGCGCTCGCCGTCGACCCGGCATTTTCCGAAGCCCACAATAACCTCGGGACGGCCTTTCAGGAGGCGAATCGTCTCGAGGATGCGGAAGAGTCCTTCCGGAAAGCCTACGGATTCGACGAAAACTACAACGCTTCCTATAATCTGGCCAAAATCGCCTTTACAAAGGGCCGGTTGGACGATGCCCTGGATTGGATTCAAAAATCGATCGCCAAGTACAACCGGTCGGTCATGGCCTTCAATCTCCAGGGGTTGATCTTTCAAGGCCTGGAACGATACGAGGAAGCCGTCTCGAGCTACCAGCAGGCTCTCCGGATCGCGCCCGGAGAGTTGAATGTCCAATACAACGTCGGGGTCGCCTATTTCTTGAAGAGGGATTATCCCCGGGCCAAGGACATCTTCACCAAAATCCTGGACGAACTCGTCCGCAATCCCAAGGCCGGCTCGGATGACCTCCGGAGCCGCGTCCAGGACGCCCTCAAGAAGCTCGAGGGACGCTGAAGGCGGGCCGAAAGCCTTAGGTCCCTTCCTGCCAGGCGGCGAGGTATTTCTTCTGCTCGGACGTCAGGACGTCGATCCGGATCCCCATGGCCTCGAGTTTCCGCCGGGCGATGTCGGTGTCGATCTCCCTGGGGACCGGATAGACCTTCGGCTCGAGGGCCGCGGCCTTCCGGACGAGATGGAGGACGCAGAGGGCCTGGTTGGCGAAGCTCATGTCCATGACCATGGCCGGATGCCCTTCCGCCGCGGCGAGGTTGATGAGGCGCCCTTCGCCGAGGAGATAGATCTTGCGCCCGTCGCGGAGGGTGTACTCGTCGACGAATTCCCGGATCCGCTTTTTCGACCGGGACATGGATTCCAAGGCCGGGATGTCGAGCTCGACGTTGAAATGACCCGAATTGGCGATAATCGCCCCGTCCTTCATGAGGCCGAAATGCCTCCGCCCGACGACGGTCTTGTTTCCGGTGACGGTGACGAAGACGTCGCCGATCCGGGCCGCCTCGGCCATGGGGAGGACGTCGAAGCCGTCCATGACGGCCTCGATGGCCTTGAGGGGGTCGACCTCGGCGATGATGACCCGCGCGCCTCCGCCCCGGGCCCGGTTGGCCAACCCGCGGCCGCACCAGCCGTATCCGGCGATGACGAACTTGAGGCCGGCGAGAAGGATGTTTGTCGCCCGGAGGATGCCGTCGATCGTGCTTTGGCCCGTCCCGTAGCGGTTGTCGAAGAAGTGCTTCGTCTGGGCGTCGTTGACGGCGACGATCGGATAGCGGAGAACGCCTTGGCGGGCCATGCTCTTGAGGCGGATGACGCCCGTCGTCGTCTCCTCGGTCCCCCCGATGACGCCGGCGATGAGATCCCGCCGTTTCGTGTGGAGGATGGTGACGAGGTCGGCCCCGTCGTCCATAGTCAAGTGGGGTTTGTGGTCCAGGGCGCTGAGGATGTGGCGGTAGTAGGTCTTGTGGTCTTCACCCTTGATCGCGAAAACGGGAATGCGGTGGTGCTTGACCAGAGCCGCGGCCAGGTCGTCCTGGGTGCTCAGGGGGTTCGAGGCGCACAGCCGGACGTCGGCCCCGCCGAGGCGGAGGGTATCCACGAGATTTCCCGTCTCGGTCGTGACGTGGAGGCAGGCGGCGATCCGGACCCCGCGGAGGGGCTTCTCCTTGGCGAAAGCCGTCTTGATCGAATTGAGGACGGGCATGAACCGGCCGGCCCATTCCATCCGGAGCTTTCCCTTGCCGGCGAGTTCGAGGTCTTTGACATCGTGGGTCATGGATGAATGTCCTTGAATTTACAGTCCGGCGTCGCGGCGGAGGGCCTCGGCCTTGTCCGTCCGCTCCCAGGTGAACTCGGGCTCGAGCCGCCCGAAATGGCCGAAGGCCGCCGTTTTCCGGTATATCGGCCGGAGGAGGTCGAGGTGCTTGATCATGGCCTTGGGCGTCAGGGGGAAATGGGCCAAGATGAGATCCTTGATCTTGTCCTCGGAAACCCTGGCCGCCCCATGGGTGTCGACCATGAGCGAGACCGGCTGGGCGACGCCGATGGCGTAGGCGATTTGGACTTCGACCTTATCGACCAAACCGGCCGCGACGAGGTTCTTGGCGATGTAGCGGGCCATGTACGACCCCGAGCGGTCGACCTTCGACGGATCCTTGCCGGAGAGGCAGCCGCCGCCGTGGCTCCCGACGCCGCCGTACGTGTCGACGATGATCTTCCGGCCGGTCAGGCCGCTGTCGGCCAAGGGGCCGCCCTGTTCGAAACGGCCCGTCCCGTTGATGAAAATCTTCGTGTCCTTGTCGATCATCCCCGCCGGAACGATCTCATCGACGACGACCCTACGGATGTCTTCCCGGAGGTCGGTGATCTTCACCGCTCCGTCGTGCTGGGCGGCGATGACGATCGCCTCGACCCGCTTCGGGACGTCTCCGTCGTATTCGATCGTGACTTGGGATTTCCCGTCGGGGCGGAGGAAGGGGAGGATGTGGGCCCGGCGGACCTCGGTCAGGCGGCGGACGAGTTTGTGGGCCAGCATGATCGGGAGGGGCATAAGCTCCTCGGTCTCGCGGCAGGCGTAGCCGAACATCAATCCCTGGTCCCCGGCGCCCTGCTCGTGCTCGGCCGTCTCGTCCACGCCCTGGGCGATGTCGGGGGATTGCTCGTGAATCGAGCTCAAAACGCAGCAGGTCTCGTAGTCGAAGCCGTATTCGGCGTGGGTGTAGCCGATCTCCCGGACGGTTTCCCGGACGACTTTCTGGAAATCGCAGTAGCCGAGGGTCGTGATCTCGCCGGCGATGAGGACGAGGCCCGTCGTGGCCAGCGTCTCGCAGGCGACCCGGCTCTTCGGGTCCTGGGCCAGGAGGTCGTCGAGGACCGCGTCGGACACCTGGTCGCAGACCTTGTCGGGATGCCCGACCGTCACCGACTCCGAGGTGAAGAAATGCTTTCCTTCTTGGCTCATCGGATATCCTCCGTGGACGAAATAAAAGTAACGGCCTTTATAGCACAAGGAGGCCGTGGATGCAACCCGGGAATCCGGGAATCCGGTTTGACCGAGTCATTTGAATCTGTTATTTTGGGCATGTTTTTGTCTGTCAAGGCGAAGGATGAAAGCCGCGAGGATCCGGAAATCGAGGGTTTCGGCCTTCCTCGTCTGGCTCGCCGTGGCCGGAGGCGTGGAAGCCGCTCAGCTCGTCTCCGAGCCTTCTCTCCCCGTCAGGTTCAAGCTGCGGAATGACCTGGAAGTCATCCTCGCTGAAGACAGCTCCCTGCCCGTCGTCTCCGTCGTCGTCGCTTATCGGGCCGGGTCGCTCCAGGAGACGGAAGACCGGTCGGGTCTCGCCTACTTGCTGGAAAGGTTGATGATGGACGCGGGCGGGATCAATGTCGCCCCTTTCCAGCACCGGAACACGATCATCCGGGCCGGCGGCGTTCTCAACGCCGAAGCCTTCGAGGACCGGATGGTTTTCTACGAGACCGTGCCCTCCCATCTTCTCTCCCTCGTTCTGTGGCTGGAGTCCGAACGGATGGGTTCGCGGGTCATCTCCGAGGACGGCTTCGAGAGGGCCCGGATCTCCTTGCTCGAGGAGCTTCGGGAACGGTGGTCGGCCGAACCGTATCTCGCCAGCCTCTTCGCCCTGGATCAGTTCCTCTACGCCGATTTCGCCTACGGCCATCCCCTTCTCGGCGCGGAGAGCGATGTCCGCCGGCTGACTCTCGAGGACGTCCGAAATTTCGCCGCGGTCTCCTTCGTCCCGGCGAACGCCGTTCTCGTCGTCGCCGGCCATTTCGATCCGTCCAAGACCCGGGACCTCATCGTCAAATACTTCGAGCCCATCCCGGGGGGGAAAACCCTTGCTCCCCCTCCGGCCAGGAATGAGCCCTGGGCCCGGCTGAGTCGCGAGGAGACCTACGTCGAGCCTCGCGTCTCGACGCCGGCCATCTATCTCGGCTTTCGGGTCGTTTCCCCTCCTTTTTCGAACGACGACAGCGTCTTGACGATCCTCGATTACGTCCTCCTTCGTGGCCGGACGTCCCGTCTCCCCCGCCGCCTCCTCAACCGCGACAACAAGATCGCCTATCAGCTCAGCGGGGGCCTCGAGCGCCGCCTGGACAGGGCGGTCTATAAAATCTTCGTCACCGCCAGCGCCCCCATGATCTCGGCCTGCCAGAACGCGATCTTCAGCGAGCTCGAGAAGCTCCGCCGGAATTTCGTCCCGGCCGACGAGCTCGCCCGGGCGAAGACGCTCTACCGCGCGGATCTCACGGCCCGGACGTCGACCGTCTCCGGCCGGGCCATCTATCTCGCCGAGGAGGCGCTCGCCCTCGCCTTGGCCGGGCGGACCATTGACGACCTGACGACGAAGGAGGCGAAAAATTTCGCGATTTCGGCCAAGGACATCATCGGGATCATGAACCGTGTTTTCGCCGTCGAAAACGCCGTCGTCCTGAAAATCACCCCGAGATGAGAAAAACGGCCTCGCTCGGCTTGCTGGCGCTCCTCGCCGCGTCGGCCTTGGGGTCCGGGCAAGAGCGTCTTCGCCGACCTCCGCCGATCGAACCCTTGGTTTCGATCCGGCTTCCGGAGCTCCAGTCCCGCGAGCTGGCCAACGGCCTGAAGCTCTGGGTCGCGGTCCGCGAAAATTTCCCGATCATGAGCCTCGTCCTGAGTCTTCGCGGAGGCGAGAGCGCTTCGCCGGAAAAAACGCCGGGGCTGGCCAGCCTGGCGGCGACCCTCCTCGGTCAGGGGACGGTCCGCCGCCGGCTTCCCCAGCTCGAGGAGGACATCGAAGCCGTGGGCGGGGAACTCGGAATCCGGGCGACTCCGGACGCGATTGAGCTCCGCTTCCACTTTCTCGACGAACGCTTGGACGACGCCCTGGCCATCGTCAGCGAGATCATCCTTGAGCCGGTCTGGACCGAACGGGCCATCCAGATCGCGAAAACGACGGTGACGTACGACCTCGTCGAAAAGGAGCGGGATCCCGAATTCGCCGCCCGCCGCCATCTCGTCCGTCTCCTCTTCGAGGGACATCCCTACGGACGGTCGGCCTTCACCCGGGAAGTCATTCGCGGCTGGACGCTTAAGGATCTCCTCGAGTTCGTCGGACCGACGTTGCGTCCGAACAACGCCCACCTCCTTCTCGTCGGAAACCTGAACATCAACACGGCGACGCGGAAGGTTTCCCATTACCTGAACACCTGGACGCGTCATGAATACGCCGCGCCCCCCCTTCCGGCCCTGCGCCCGCCCGCCCGCGACCGGATCGTCCTCGTCGATGTCCCGGGAATGCGTGACTGCGTCGTTTATGCCGGGACCACCGTCCCGACCCTCACCCCGGTCGAGTCTTCCGCGTTCACCGTCCTGAATCAAATCCTCGGCGGATCCCTTTTCTCCCGGCTCATCATGAACCTCCGCGAATCGAAGGGCTACGCCCGCTTCGCCTACAGCGAATTTCAGCCGTTCCGCTCCGGGGGCGTTTTTCTGGTACGGGCCGCCGTCCCGGCCGATGTCTTGGTCCCCGCCGTCGTCGAAATCCTCGACGAAGTCCGAAAATTGGCCAAGGACCCCCCCTCCCCGCTCGAGGTCGAACAAGCCAAGGGATATCTCCTGGCGAACTTTCCGGTGTCCATCGAGCGCTTTGACCAATACACCGACCGGATCGGGGAAACGATCTCCCTCGGCGCCGGCGAGGAGCGATGGAGCCGTTTCTACGAGGCCATCGTCGGCGTCGATCTGGCGAGGATTTACGCCCTGGGACAGAAAATCCTCGGACAGCCGTTCATCGTCGTCGTCGCCGGAGCGAAAGAGATCTGCCTCCCCCCCCTGGCCGAACTCGGCCCTGTCGAGGTCTTCGAAGCGGGGGGCCGACACCTCTCGACGACGACGAAACGAAAGGAGCCCTGAATGAAGCTCGTCGAATGCGTTCCCAACTTCAGCGAGGGGCGCGACCCGGACAAGATCCGGGCGATCACCCGGGAGATCGAGACGACGCCGGGAGTCAAGCTCCTTGACGTCGACCCCGGGGCATCCACCAACCGGACGGTCGTGACCTTCATCGGAACGCCCGAGGCCGCGTCCGAGGCGGCTTTTCGGGCGATGGCCAAGGCCGCCGAGGTGATCGACATGAGGTCCCACAAAGGGGCCCACAGCCGCATCGGGGCGACCGACGTCTGCCCCTTCATTCCCTTGACGGGAACGACCATGGAGGATTGCGCCGGCCTGGCCCGGGCTCTCGGCCGCCGCGTGGCCGACGAGTTGGGCATCCCCGTCTATCTTTACGAAGAGGCGGCGACGACGCCCGAACGACGGAACCTGGCGGCGATCCGCCAGGGGGAATACGAAGGCTTGGCCAAGAAGCTCAGGGACCCGGTCTGGAAACCGGATTTCGGCAAGCCGGTCTTCAATGCCCGGGCCGGGGCGACCGTCATCGGCGCCCGGGAATTCCTGATCGCCTACAACATCAACCTCAACACCCGCGACCGCAAGTTGGCCAGCGAGATCGCCCTCAACATCCGGGAGAGCGGCCGGGTCCGGCGCGACGCCGACGGGAACATCCTCCGGGACGCCTCGGGGGAGGTCTTGAAGACGGCCGGGCGGTTCCCCCACGTCAAGGCCGTCGGATGGTACATCGAGGATTACGGCTTGGCCCAGATCTCGATCAATTTTACGAACTATCAAATCACGCCGATCCACGCCGTTTTCGACGAGGTCTGCGCCCAAGCCGACCGCCTCGGATTGCGGGTCACCGGCTCGGAACTCGTCGGCCTCATTCCCCGCCGGGCCCTCCTCGACGCCGGACGCCACTATTTGAGAAAACAGGGCAAGAGCGCGGGAGCGCCCGAGAAGGAGCTCATCCGTCAAGCCGTCCTCTCCCTGGGGTTGAACGACCTCTCCCCTTTTGACCCGAAGAAAAAGGTCATCGAGTTCCACGTCGAGGAAGAGGCGGCGCCGCTCGTCGGCCTGGACCTCCTTTCTTTCGCCGATGAAGTCTCGATGGATTCCCCGGCGCCGGGCGGAGGGAGTGTCGCCGCCCTCTGCGGAGCCCTCGGGGCGGCCCTGTCGGCCATGGTCGCCAACTTGACCGTCGGCAAGAAAGGGTATGAGGCGGCTTGGGAAGACATGGACCGGACGGCCGTCCGGGCGCAGGACCTCAAGGACCGGCTTCTTCTGGCCGTCGACCGGGACACGACGGCCTTCAAGAAGGTCCTGGAAGCCCTCCGCCTTCCCAAATCGACCCCTGAGCAACTCCGGGATCGCGAAGCCGTCCTGGAGGCGGCGAACCGGGAGGCCACGGCCGTGCCGCTCGGCGTCCTTCGCGACAGCCTCGCCGTCCTCGACCTTGCCGGGACAGCGGCCGCGAGGGGAAACGCCAACTCGGTCAGCGATGCCGGCGTGGCGGCTTTGGCGGCCCGGGCGGCGGCCGAGGGGGCCTATTACAACGTCCTCATCAACCTGCCGAATATCGGCGACGCTTCCTTCCGGGCGGCGACGAAGAAAGAAGCCGTTTTGATCCGTCGCCGGGTTCTTCTCCGGTCCGCCGAGGTCCAAAAAAAGGTTGATAAAATCATCCGAAAGATATAGAAAAAGGCCGATGAGGAGATTGCCGTTCGTCTCTTGAGGCGTGAAGAAGCGTCTCTGGGCGATCATCATTCTCGTGACCGCCTTTCTCGTCTACAACTCCCTCGGCGACCTCATCCCCCATTACTGGAGTTGGATCGGATTCCGAACCTTCGAGCGTTCCATCCTGACGATCGGATTTCTGATCATCCTCCTCATCGCCCTCTCCGGCTTGGCGGCGAGCGAGAAGCTCTCGATCCTAGCCATCCGCGACGGCCTGACCGGGTTGTACAACCAAGCCTATATCCAGGCCCGTCTCCAGGAGGAGCTCTACCGCTCGGAAAGGTATAAAAGCCCATTGAGCCTCCTCATGATCGATGTCGACGATTTCAAGGCCGTCAACGATATCCACGGTCACGTCATCGGCGACCAGGTCCTAAAAGCCTTCGGCGGCCTTCTCCAGGACCTCCTCCGGCATTCGGACATCGTCGGCCGGTACGGGGGGGAGGAATTCCTGGTGGTCATGCCCCAAACGGGCTGCCTCGACGCGGCTTCGGCGGCCGAACGGATGCGTCGAAACGTCTCTCAGTTCCCCTTCCGGGGCGGGCCGGATCGGCAACTCGATATCCGCCTGACGATCAGCATCGGCGTCTTCTCCTCGCCCAACGAGAATCAAGCGGCGAGCGACGTCGTCCATCTGGCCGATGCCGCCCTTCGCCAAGCCAAGCAGGAGGGCAAGAACAAGGTCGTCGTCCAGGTCAAGTAGGCCGCGCCCGGAAGGCCGTCGCTCCCCCGAAGAGGACGAGGCCGACGAGGACGATCGCCCCCGAGGCCGGAAGGTCGAGGGCGTAGGCGGCCATCAACCCGGCGACGACGGACAGGGCGGCGAAGGCGGCGGCGACAAGGAGGGCCCCCCGGAAGCTCGTCGCGACCTGGAGGGCGGCCGCGGCCGGGATGACGATCAGGGCGGAGACGAGGAGGATCCCGACGACCCGCATCCCGAGGACGATTGTCACCGCGGTCAGGACGGTCAGGACCGTATCCAACCGCTCGACGGCCAAACCGGACGCCCGGGCCGATTCCCGGTCGAACGTCACGAACAACAGCTTGTTGAGGAGGCCGAGGACGATGCCCACGACGGCCGCCGTCAAGGCCGCCGCCAGCAGGACCTCGCCTTTCGAGATCGCCAAAATCTCGCCGAAAAGGTACGACAGGAGGCCGGCGTCGTAGGTCTTGGCGACCGAGGCCAGGACGATGCCCAGGGCCAGCCCGCCGCTGCTCAGGACGGCGAGGGCCGTGTCCCCGTGGAGTCCGGCCTTCGATTTCAGCTTGACCAGGGCCCAGGCGGCCGCGACCGAGAAGACGAAGGCCACGGCCAGCGGCAGGCGGCGGACGAGGAGTCCGAGGGCGACGCCGGCGAAAGTGATGTGGGACAAGCCGTGTCCGATCATCGCGTCCCGGCGAAGGACGAGGAAGACGCCGAGGACGGCGCAAGCGACGGCGATGAGAAGCCCGACGACGAGGGCCCGCTGGAGGAATGCGTACTCGAGGAAAGCCGCCATGGTTTCTCCGCTCAATGGTGGTGGGAGATGAGGTGATGCCCGCCGGCCAGCATGTCCTGGAGGGTCTTCGAGCCGCAGAACTCGGCGTGGCTGCCGTGATAGACGAGCCTCCGGTTCAGGCAGGCGACCTTGGTGATGTGACGGTTGGCGATGCCGATGTCGTGGGTGACGAGAACGATGGTGATGCCCTCGTTCACGTTCAGGGAGGCGAGGAGGTCGTAGAACTGCTCCTCGGCTCCCGCGTCGACTCCGGTCGTCGGTTCATCGAGAAAAAGGAGGCAAGGCTTCCGGACGAGCGTCCGGGCGATGAAAACCCGCTGCTGTTGCCCTCCCGAAAGCCGGCCGATCGGCCGTTCGGCCTCCTTCTCCATGCCGACGAGCGACAAGGCCCGCCGGATGTTTTCGGCTTCCTCCCGGGTCGTCCGATGAAAAGCCGGACGGGCCGCCAGAAGCCCCATGGCCACGACTTCCCTGGAGGAGGCGGGAAAGAGGGGGTCGAAATGGGTCGCCTTCTGAGGAACATAGCCGATCCGGCCCCATGACCTGAAGGAGGAGACGGGCTCCCCCATCAGCCTCACCGTCCCGCTCGTGGGCTTCAGGAGGCCGAGGATCGTCTTGAGGAGGGTCGTCTTTCCGGACCCGTTCGGTCCGAGGACCGCCAGGAAATCCCCCTCGACGATGGGCAGGGTGACATCCTCGAGAACCAGCGTTCTTCCGTAGCCGAAGGAAAGGCCTTCGACATCGACGAGAAGCCTGGCCTCAGCGGCAGCCGAGTCCATGGCGAAGATTCTCCAGGTTTTGGTCCATGAGGTCCAGAAAGGCCGTCGGGACGGCGGCCTTCACGGCGAGATTGTGGCCGGGGTGGAGAGGGCGGATTCGAGCCCCGATTTCGGCGGCGAGGATTCTGGCCAGGCGGTCGCCGGAGGAGGGGTCGAAAAAAACCGTCGTGATCTTTTCGGCTTTCGCCAGGGAGACGAGGCGGACCATCTCCCTGGGAGCCGGGACGGCTTCCGGCGTCGGCCCGGTTACGGCCGTCTGGACGAAGCCGTACCGGCGGACCAGGTAGGCGAAGGCGGCATGGCCGCCGATGAGAAGTCTTCGGCCCCGGCAGCTTCCGAGGGCTTCGCGGTATCGCCGGTCAAGGGCTTCGAGCTTCGCTTTGTAAGCTTCGGCGCTGGCCCGGAAATAGGGGGCCTCTTCCGGCGAGAAGTCCGTCAAGGCCGAGGCGATCCGGTCGATGATGATTTGGTCTTGGGCGAAATCGAGCCAGACATGGGGATCGGCGCCGTGGGCGCCCTGGGGAGCCTCGTCCGCGTCCTCAATCAGGTCCAATCCCCGGCTCGCTTCGAGGACCGTCCAGCCGGGCCCGGCGGCGTTTCGGATGAGGTCATCGGCCCAAGGCTCGAGATCCGCGCCGAGATAGAGAAACAGGCCGCCCGCTCCGGCCATTTTCTTGATGTCGCCGAAACGGGGCTGCCAGGAATGGATATCCGCCCCGGCCGGGACGAGGAGGTCCGCCTCGATCCGGTCTCCTCCCACCGCTCGGACGAACTCGAAGAGGGGAAAGATCGTCGCCACGACCCTGGTTTTTGGCCCAGGAAGCCCGGAGAGGACGATGGAAGAAAGCGCCACCAGAGCGGCGGCGAGGGCGACGTTTTTTCCGGGAAGGAACTTCATCGCGAGGCCCGAAAGCGCTGGATCATGCCGAAGGGCATTGTAGTGAACGTCCCGAGCCCCTGTCAATCCGACCGGCCCGGCCGATGCGGCTTGCGCGCCGGGGGAGGATTGTGGCATCATGACGGTCCGGTTGGATTTCAATCTCGGGAGGGACGAAAATGTCAACGCCTCTAGCCGGCTTGAAGCCGGAACTTCTGTGGAAGCATTTCGAACGCATCCTCGGCATCCCCCGCTGCTCGGGGGCCGAAAAGCCCCTGGGCGATGACATCGTCTCGCGGGCCAAGGCCTTCGGCTTGGCCTGGAAAAGGGACAAGGTCGGCAACGTCGTCGTCCGCAAACCGGCCTCCCCCGGGCGGGAATCCGCCCCGTTTTTGGCCCTCCAAGGCCACATGGACATGGTCTGCGAGAAGAACTCCGACGTCGTCCACGATTTTGCCAGGGATCCCATCGTTCCGGTCATCAAAGACGGGTGGGTCCAGGCCGCCGGAACGAGCCTCGGCTCGGACAACGGCATCGCCGTCGCGGCCTCCCTGGCCGTCATGGAGGACGGCTCGCTCGTCCACGGGCCGCTCGAATTTCTCTTCACCGTCGACGAGGAGCGGGGCCTCACCGGCGCCCGCTCCATCCCGCCGGGATTCCTCCAGAGCCAGCGGATGCTCAACCTCGACAGCGAGGAGGAAGGAACCTTTACGATCGGCTGCTCCGGCGGGGCCGATTCGGAATTCACCTTCCCCGTCAAAAGGGTCAAGGCCCATCCGGGCGCGCCTTATCGCCTCGTCGTCTCCGGTCTCCGGGGAGGGCACTCGGGCCTCGACATCCACCTCGGCCGGGGGAACGCGATCAAGATCCTGGCCCTCGTTCTCGTCGAGGCCGCCCGGAGATTCACCTATGGGCTGTCGTCTTTCGAAGGGGGAAGCAAGCACAACGCCATCCCCCGGGAAGCTCGGGCGGAGATCCGGCTTGTCCCGGCCGCGGAAAAGCGCTTCCGGGCTTTCCTCGAAAAAGCCTTCGCCGATGTCCGGGCCGAGTTCGGGAGCGTCGAGACCGGGATGGCCTGGCAACTCGAATCGCCGCCGGGCAAAGCCCCGGAGCCGATGGCCGAGAGGTCGAGGGACGGGCTTCTCGCGTTTCTCCTGGCTTGCCCTCACGGAGTCCTGCGGATGCACCCGGAGATCGCCGGCCTGACGGAAACGTCGAACAACCTGGCGATCGTCAGGACCGTGAAATCGTCGGTCCGGATCCTGTCGAGCAGCCGGAGTTCGGTCGGACCCGCCCTGGCCGCCGTCCGGCGTTCGCTGAAGGCCCTGGCCGAGTTGAGCGGCGCCGCCATCCGACAGCCCGAAGGCTATCCCGGCTGGGCTCCGAACCTCCAATCGAGCCTCCTGGCCAAGCTCCAGGAAATCCATAAGCGGGCTCTGGGGGTCGAATCCCGCGTCGTCGCCGTCCACGCCGGCCTCGAATGCGGAATCATCGGCGAGAAGTTTCCGGGGATGGACATGATTTCCTTCGGCCCGAATATCCGCCATCCCCATTCGCCCGACGAAAGGGTCGAAATCGCGTCCGTCCAGAAATTCTGGGACTTCCTCCTCGCCGTTCTGAGGGAGCTGTCCTGAGCTTGAGCATTCGTCCAAGGGAGGGCATCCATGGCTAAGTTGAAATCCGTCCTCGGACTCTGTCTTGTCGCCGCCGTCCTCTGTTTCCCGACCGCCTGCAAGAAGAAAGCGGCGGTCTCGCGTCTCCCGGAAGGCGCGCCGACCGAGATCAAGGGGGATCTCGCCGTTCTCCATGCAAGCCCCAAGGGGGACACGGCCTCGCCCCGTGAGACGGCCGAAATCGTGGCCGTTTTCGACCATCCGATGGCCGCTCTTGCCGCCGAGCCCTTCGAGGACCCGGAGGCCGTCCTCAAATTCGACCCGCCCCTTCAGGGCCGCTTCCGTTGGATGGGGACCCGGACGGTCGCTTTCATTCCCAAGGACCGCCTTCCGTTCGGAACCGAATTCGCGCTCGCGATCCCGGCGGGAACGCGCTCGATCGACGGCTACGCCCTCAAGGACGATTTCCGCTGGTCCTTCGCCACCGTCCGTCCCCGTCTCGTCCGGTCGATCCCGCACGATGGGGCCAGGCAACAGAGGCTCGAGACGGACCTCCTTCTCGTTTTCAACCAGCCGGTCGACCCCGGGAAAGCCGGCGCCCATCTCGTCTTCACGGGTTCCTCGGCGGACGGCCGCGAGGAGGCCGTTCCGTTCGACCTTGTCCCGGCCGCCGGGAAGCGACTCGAGGAAGAGGGCATCACCCTTCCGCCCGGCCAAACGCTCGTCGTCCGTCCCAAATCCAAGCTCGAGCCCGATAGGGCCTACGCCCTCGAGCTCAAGGCCGGCCTCCCGGGCCGCGAGGGTCCTTTGGGGATGGAGAATAACGCCGTCATCCGTTTCGAGACCTTCAAAGCCTTCGTCTTCGAGGAGCTCGAAGACACGGAGGGCCGCGAACCCTATGAGCCCCTCCGGTTCCGTTTTTCCAATCGCGTTCTCTATAAGGACTTCGTGTCCAAGGTCAAATTCGAACCGCCGGTCGAAATCCCGGATTACTATTCGGAATGGGACCATGGGGACGAGGACATCTGGCTCTCCGTCCCCCTCAAGCCCGAAACGGCGTATACGGTCATTCTCCCGGCCGACCTGAAGGACGACTTCGACAACTTCCTGGGGCGGGAGACGAAGGTGACATTCAACACCGGTCCGTATCCCCCCTCGCTCCGGATGACGACGGGCCAGGGGGTCGTCGAGGCCTACGGCGACCTGACCTATCCCCTCTCCGCGGTCAACGTCTCCAGTGCCCGGCTTCGGGCGGCCCGGATTTCCAAGGAAGAGGCCGTGCCTCTCTTGACCGGCGAGGATATCTTTTCGACGAGCGAGGCCTTCAAGCCCGGGCCCGCCTTTTACGTCGCCGAAAAGACCTTGACCTTCAATCTGCCCCGAAACGAAAGGCAGTTCGTGCCGATCCAGCTCGGCGAATTCGTCCCGTCCGGCCGGGGATTCCTCTTCCTCGAGCTCGATACCCTCGCCAAGGAACGATGGGGGCGCTATCCGAAGGCCTTCCTCCAGCTCACCGAGCTCGGGATCTCCGGCAAATTCTCGCCCGAGAACAACCTCTTCTGGGTTTCCGACCTCAGGACCGGATTGCCGGCGGCGGACGTCGCGGTCGAGCTCCGCGGCGACTCCAATGCCGTCCTCTGGAGGGGAAAAACCGACGCTTCCGGCCTGGCCCGCTCGCCCGGCTGGAAAGCCCTCGGTCTCAAGCCCCAGAACGACTGGGAGAAACCCCGCCAGTGGGTTCTAGCCTCCCGGGCCGGAGACACGGCCATCCTGTCCTCGGACTGGGGAACCGGAGTCGAGCCGTATCGGTTCGATATTCCCTACGATTGGAATCCCGAGCCCGAGCCGGTCGCGGGGACGCTTTTCACCGAGCGGGGGATCTATCGGGCCGGAGAAACGGTCCACATCAAGGGCATCCTCCGCCAGCGGGAAAAAGGCCGCTGGGTCATCCCCTCCGTCCGCGAGGTCGATTGCCGAATCGAGGATCCCTTCAACAAGAACCTCTATAAGGCCAAGGCCTCCCTCGACGCTTTCGGTTCGCTGGCCTTCGATTTCGAGACGCGCGAGGACGCGTCGCTCGGAACCTACGTCCTCAACGTCGAGGTCCCTCCGGCAAGGCCCGGCGGGCCGGAGGTCAACCTGAGCGAGACCTTCCGCGTCGAAGCGTTCCGTCCGGCCGAATTTGAAGTCCACCTCCGTTCCCTGGCTCCAAGCTACGTCTTCGGGGCGGCTTATCAGGCCGAGATCAAGGCGAATTACCTCTTCGGCGGGGCCATGGCCTCCCAAAAAGCCGCCTGGTCCCTGCGTCTGAATCCCCTCGGCTACACGCCTCCCGGCCACAAGGGCTTCATTTTCGGCGATGAGGCGGTCGCGTACGACGAATTCGAGCCTTCCGAACGAAGCCGCCTGATCGGCTCGGGCGAGGGTGAACTCGACAAAGACGGAAAGCTTTCGCTCAAAGTCCCTCTCCTCCCGGAAAAGGAGCGCTCGACGGTGAGCGCCGACCTCGAGGCCACCGTCCAGAGCCCGAGCCGGCGCCAGATCTCGAACCGCATCCAGACGATCATCCACCGCGGCGCCTTCTACATCGGCCTCAGGCCCCAGACGACTTTTCTCAAGAAGGGTGATACCCTGTCCGTCGACGTCATCACCGCGGCTCCCGACGGGGCCCTCGTCGCCGAAAAGCGGGTGACCGTCAACCTCGTCAAGCGGGAATGGCGGTCGGTCCGCAAGGCCGGCGTCGGCGGGCGCCTGGAGTGGATTTCGGAGACCGAGGACACGACCGTCGCTACGGCCGACGTCCGGACGAAGGCCCAGCCCGTCGCGGCGACGTTCATCCCCGAAAAATCGGGTCTTTATGTCCTCAGCGCTTCGGCCCAGGACGAATCGCGGAACCCCGTGATGACAACGACCTATCTCTACGTCACCGGCGCGGATTACGTCCCCTGGGAGCGGACGGACGAGGACGCCCTCGAGCTCGTCGCCGACTCCGATTCGTACGCTCCGGGCGAAAAAGCCCGGATTATCGTCAAGTCTCCTTACGAGAAAGCCAAGGCCCTGGTCACCCTCGAGCGGGAATTCGTCCTCGAGTCCAAAGTCCTCGATATCCAGGGCTCGGCCCAGGAAATCGAGATCCCGGTGACCTCCGACCTCATCCCCAACGCCTTTGTCTCCGTCCTCCTCCTCCAGGGCCGGACGTCCCAGGCGACCGCCGATCAGGTCGAGGATGTCGGCAAGCCGTCCTTCAAGATCGGCTATCTCAACCTCTCGATCGACCCCGCGGAAAAGCGCTTGACGGTCGACGCCGCCCCCGGGAAGCCGGCCTACAAGCCGCGCGACCCCGTCGAAATCAAGATCCGGGTCAAGGATTTCCACGGCACCGGAGTCCCGGCCAGTCTCGCCGTCGCCGTCGTCGACGTCGGCGTCCTGAGCCTCATCGGCTACGAGACTCCCGACCCGTTCCCGCGATTCTACGGAGAGAGATCCCTCTCGGTGGACACGTCGGAGACCAGGCTTCATATCGTCGGCCAGCGCCACTACGGCGAGAAGGGCGAAAACCTGGGCGGAGGCGGCGCGGAAATGGCCCAGGCTTTGGGCCTTTCCGAGGTCGTCCTTCGCGGCGACTTCAAATCCACGGCCTACTGGAATCCATCCCTCGAGACCGACGCGAACGGCGAGGCGACGGTCAAGTTCACCCTTCCCGACAACCTCACGACCTTCCGGGTCATGGCGGTCGCCCAGACCAAGGACTCCCTCTTCGGCCGGGGCGATGCGGCCTTGAAGGTCGCCAAGCCCGTCCTGCTTCTCCCCGCCCTCCCCCGCTTCGCCCGCGTCGGCGATACGTTCCAGGGCGGAATCCTCGTGACCAACCATACGGACAAGGCCAGGACGGTCGCTCTCTCCCTCGAGGTCCAAGGCCTTGAGGCCGCGGACAAAGCGGGGCTCCGCGAGGCGGCCCTCGGCCCCGGCGAATCGCGGGAAATTCTCTGGAACTTCGCCGCTCGAACCGCCGGGCAGGCCCGTTTCGCCTTCCGGGCGGTCATGGGGCAGGATTCGGACGGCCTGGAAGTCTCGATCCCCGTCGAGTTGCCCCGGCCGACGGAAACGGTTGGGTTTTTCGACCAGACCGAAACGGCCAAGGACGAACAGCTCGTCATTCCGAAGGACGTCCATGCGGCCGCGGGCGGCATCGACGTCCAAGCCTCGGCCTCGGCCCTCAACGGCCTCGAGGCCTCCCTTTCCTATCTGACGAATTATCCCTACCTCTGCCTCGAACAGCGCCTCTCGGGGATCCTGCCCTACCTCGTCGCCCCGAAGATGATTTCCGACCTCAAGCTGACGTCCTTGAGCCCCTCCGAGGTCGAGACCATGGTCCGGACCCAGCTGCGGGAGGTCTATGCCTGTCAAAAGGAAAACGGCGGCTTTGGTTTTTGGCCCGACTCCCCCTTCGAATCCCCCTATGTGACGAGCTATGCCGCCTTCGCCATGCTCAAGGCCTTCGAGGCGGGTTATCCGATCGACCGGAATCGCTTGAATTCGGCCCTGGCCTACCTTCAGAGATTCCTCCGGTCAAAGTACGACCCGTCCGGTTATCCGTACGATCGCCGCGGATGGGGGACGATTCAGGCCTTCGCCCTTTATGACTTGGCCCTCGCCGGGAAGGCCGAGCCGGCCTATGGGGAGAAACTTTTCCAGGAACGAAGCGGCCTGTCGTTGTTCGGCCGGGCCATGCTCCTCAAGGCCCTCCACCACGGACAAGGCGCGGCGAGCGCCCGGGAAACCCTTATCCGCGAGTTCCTCAACATGGCCAAGGTGACGGCCTCGTCCGCCCATTTCGAGGAGGACAACAATTCCGGCCTGGGCTGGATCTATTCGTCCAACGCCCGGACGACGGCCATCATCCTTCAGGCCCTCATCGAGACCGGAACGGCAAACCCGCTTCTGCCCAACTCCGCTCGTTGGCTCGTCGAAAAGCGCCAAGGCGGGCGCTGGGCGTCGACCCAGGAGAATTTCTTCGTCTTCTATGCCCTGAACGACTACTACCGCGTCTACGAAAAGGGCCGGCCGGATTTCAAGGCCAAGGTCGTCCTGGCGGAGAAAACGCTTCTCGAGGAAACCTTCCGCGGCATCCGGCAGACGGCCAGGGCTTCGGTTCCCCTGACCGCCTTCAAGGCCGGTCAAATCCTCCCCTTCCGGGCGGAAAAGACGGGGACGGGGATGTTCTACTACGGGGTCCGGATGACGTATGCCCCCCTGAAGAAGCTCGAAGCCCGGGACGAAGGCTTCGCCGTCTACAAAAAAATAACGGGTTTCGACGGCGCTCCGCTTTCGACGGTCAAGGCCGGTTCGCTCGTCGTCGTGACGCTCGAGATCGCCGTTCCCAAGGAGAGCCTGTTCGTCGTCGTCGAAGATCCCCTGCCCGCCGGATTCGAGGCCGTCAATCCCGGCTTCCAGACCGAGAGCGAAGAGAGGCAGCGCGAGCTCTGGGCCCTCGAAAGCGGGGACGAGCGTCCCTGGTGGGACGGCTTCAATCACGTCGAGCTCCATGACAATCGGGTCCTCCTCTTCGCGGATTCCCTCCGGGCGGGGATTCACACCTACCGTTACCTGGCCCGGGCCCTGACCTTCGGCGATTTCGCCGCGCCCGGAGTCAAGGTCGAGCAAATGTACGCCCCCGAAGTCTACGGGCGTTCGGCCGAGCAATCTCTCAAAGTCCTGAAGTGAGCTGCGGACCGAAGCCTCGTTGGTTTGTCGGAGCCGCCCTGGTCGTCCTGGCGGCGGGGGGGTCCCTGCGTTTTCCCCTGCCCAGGAGCCGCTTTGACCCCAAGCCCGTCGTTTCCCTCCGTCTGACCGACCGTAGCGGCCGGCTCCTCCGCGAGGTTCTGTCCGACGAGGGAGGGCGATGCCGCTGGGTGGGGCTCGGGGAGGTCTCCCCGAACGTCGTTTGGGCGACGATCGCCGCCGAAGACAAGAGGTTCCCCGTCCACGGGGGGGTCAACCTCCTGGCCGTCGCCCGGGCTTCGATCCAGAACCTCCGCCACGGGCGGGTCGTTTCCGGCGCCTCGACGATCACCCAGCAGGTCATCCGCAACGTCTATCGTTTTCGCCGGACCCTTCCGGCCAAGCTCGCCGAAGCCTGGCTGGCGGTGAGGCTCGAGGCCACGCTGTCCAAGGAAGAAATCCTGGCCCAATATCTCAACCGCATCCCCTACGGCAACCTGGCCTACGGAATCGAAGCCGCCGGCCGTCTGTATTTCGACAAACCCGCATCCGACCTGAGCCTGGCCGAAGCGTCCTTCCTGGCGGCCTTGCCTCGCTCCCCTTCGGCCTTGAATCCCTTTCGACGCCCGGCTCCCGTCCTCAAAAGCCAAAAGGAAATCCTCGAACGCGTCGCGGCGCTCAACGTCCTCTCCCCGGCCGAGGTCGAACGAGCTCGGGGCGAGATGCTCAAGATCGCCCGGCCCGAGAATAAATTCCAGGCCCCCCATTTCTGCGATTTCGTCCTCGCCCGTCTCTCCGAGGACTTCAAGCGGCGGGGGGCCGAAGTCCGGACGACCCTCGACCTCGACCTTCAAGTCAAGGTCGAGTCCCTTCTCCAAAACCATCTCCGGGAGTACGAGGACCGGGGCCTGACCAACGGAGCCGTCCTGGTCCTCGACAATGCCACGGGAGAAATTTTGGCCCTGGCCGGGTCCCGCGACTTCTTCGACTCCGAGAGAAGCGGCCAGGTCAACGGCGTCACCGCCCTCCGGCAGCCCGGCTCGACGCTCAAGCCGATGACCTACGCCCTCGCCTTGGAGAAGGGCTTCACCGCGGCCACGCTCATCGAGGACGCGCCGACGGAGTTCGCGACTCTGGAGGGAGTCTTCGCCCCCGAGAATTACGATGAGCGCTATCACGGCCCGATCCGTCTCCGGAGCGCCCTCGCCAGTTCGTACAACGTCCCGGCGGTGGCCGTTCTCGACCTCCTGGGGCCTGATCTTTTATACGGGAGGCTCCGGGAAGCGGGATTCACGAGCCTGAAAAAGACTCCCGGCTTCTACGGCATTGGACTGACTCTGGGCAACGGCGAGGTGACGCTCCTCGAGCTCGTCCGGGGATATGCCGTCTTTGCCCGGGCGGGGATGACCATCGAAGAGCGTTTTCTCCGCTCGGTGGCCTCGAAGAGCGGCCGGCGTCTCCTTATTCCCGAAGCGGCCCCGCCCCGGCGCGTCTTTTCCCCCGAAGTCGCCTATATCGTCACCCATATCCTTTCCGACAAGGATGCCCGGATTCCGGCCTTCGGCTACGTGACGCCGCTCAACCTTCCTTTTCCGGCCGCGGCCAAAACGGGAACCTCCAAGGATTTTCGGGACAATTGGACGATCGGTTACACCCCCCGCTTCACCGTCGGCGTCTGGGTCGGCAACTTCGACGGCAGCCCGATGCGGCGCGTCTCCGGGATCACGGGTGCCGGGCCGCTCTTCAGGGACGTCATGCTCCAACTCGAAGCCGCGCGTCCCGCGTCGGGATTTCCGGAGCCTCCGGGAATTGTCCGGGCGAGAATCTGTCCCCTCTCGGGTCTTTCCCCGGGTCCGTCCTGCCCTTCGGCGATCGACGAAATCTTCGTCGCCGGGACGGAGCCGCGTTCGGAATGCCGCCTCTCCCATCGGCCGGGCTCGGGGACGGCGAGCGTTCAGGCGTCCCTCCGCCGGCCCCGGGAGGCCCTGGCGGTCGCCGCCCCCCTGGACGGGGATGTCTTCAAGCTCGACCCCATCCTCCGGCCCGAGTTCCAGGTCCTGCGGTTCCAAGTTTCGATTTCCGACGGCACTCCGGTCGAGGCCGTGGAATGGTGGGTCAACGGCCGCTTCGCCGGCCGGGCCGAATTCCCCTACGACCTGCCGTGGCCTCTCCGGCCGGGAACGCATGTCGTCCAGGCCCGGGCGCTCGCCGGACCGGCGACTCTGGAGAGCCGCCCCGTCCGGATCAAAGTGTTGTCATGAACGGCCGGGACGAGCCCGGCGGGAACGGAAGGAGAAGACTCATGAAGAAGGAAATTCAAACCCCGAAAGCGCCGAAGGCCATCGGTCCTTATGCGCAGGCGATCCAGGCTTCCGGCCTGGTCTTCTGTTCGGGCCAAATTCCGCTCGTCCCGGAGACGGGCGAGCTTCTGGCCGGAGGGATCGAGGACCAAACCCGGCAAGTCCTGAAAAACCTGACGGCCGTCCTCGAAGCCGCGGGAACCTCCACCGACCGGGTCGTCAAGTGCACCGTCTTCCTCCAGGACATGAACGACTTTCCGGCGATGAACAAGGTTTACGGCGAATTCTTCGCCTCTCCCTGTCCGGCCCGGGCCGCCGTCCAGGTGGCCCGCTTGCCGCGGGAGGCCAAGGTCGAAATCGAAGCCATTGCCCTCGCCGTCGATCCCGTCGGGAGGGATTAGCTTTCCTCGAACGGCGCCGAAGCGAGTTCCGCGAGGATTTTTTCGAGCTCTTTCGGGAGCGGAGCCTCGAATTCCATCCACTCGCCCGTCGAAGGATGGCGGAAGCCGAGACGGCGGGCGTGGAGGAACAAGCGGGGAAACTCCCGTCCCGGCTTTCGCCCGCCATAGGTCCTGTCCCCGGCCACGGGATGTCCGGCGGCCGAGAGGTGGACCCGGATTTGGTGCGTTCGTCCGGTATGGGGCCGGACTTCGAGGAGCGAGTAGCCGGGGAATTCCTTCAAGACGGTATAGTCGGTGATGGCCACCCGCGGCTTGCGGGTGACGATGGAATATTTCCTTCCATGGTGGGTGTGCCGGCCGATCGGCCAATCGATCGTTCCTTCGGGGCGGGCCATCCGGCCCGAGACTAGGGCGGTATAGATTTTCTTGATTTCTCGGCTCTTGAATTGCCTTTTGAGCTCATCGTAGGCCAAAGACGACCGGGCGACGACGATGACCCCGGAAGTCGCCCGGTCGAGGCGATGGACGATTCCGACCCTGTCTTCCGGCCCCAGGGCGCTGACCTCGGGATAGCGGTGAAGAAGGGCATTGACGAGGGTCCCGGACCTCCGGCCGGCCCCGGGATGGACGAGAAGGCCGCTCGGCTTGTCGAGAACGGCCAGATCCGGATCCTCGTAAATCACCTCCAGGGGGATGGCCTCGGGCCGGAGGGGGACGGGCGCCGGCGGCTCGAATTCGGCCACGACGCGGTCGCCGTCGCGGAGCTTGGTGCTCGGCTTCCGGAGCTCGCCGTTGACCCGGACCTGATTCTTGTCGATGAAACGCTGCCATTCGGCCCGGGTGAAGTCCCGGATCTCGCGGGATAGAAAGACGTCGAGACGCCCGCCCCGGCCGTATTCCTCCGAGATATGGAATTCTTTTTTAACCACGCCCGCGTTTCTTGAAAATGCGATAGAGAAGGAGGCCGGCCGCCAACCCGACAAGGCAGAACATCTGGGGATAGGAGACGCTCAGGAGCGGCGACGGACCCTCGAAGACGTAAGCCTTGGCGGGATGATCTCCCCGGAAAAATTCGGTGAAGTAGCGGATGACGGAATAGTTGAGGATGTAGAGGGAAAAAACCTGGCCGTCGAATGTCTTCCGCCGGAGAACGAGGAAGAGGAAAAAGAAGTTGGCGAAATTGAGGGCCGACTCGTAGAGTTGGACGGGATGGAGCGGTCGAGAGAGAGGGATTCCCGTCAAGCTGTGGGCGTACTCGTCATGGAACGTCGCGGCCCAGGGAAGCCCGCATTCTCTCCCGTAGCAGCAGCCGGCGAGGAAGCAGCCGATCCGGCCGAAACCGTGGCCGAGAGCCAGGGCCGGAGCGGCGATGTCCCCGACCTTCCACGTCGGGATTTTGTGCTTCCGGAAATACCAGAGGGCGAAAACGATCCCGAAAGCCAGGCCTCCTTGGAACACCCCGCCCGACTTGGCGATCGCCAGGAGTTCCCTCGGGTTTTTCGTGTAGTATCCGAAATTGCCGACAAAGAGGATGAGCTTGGCCCCGACGAGGGAGACGATCATAATGTAGAAGGCCGCGTCCAGGAGCCGCGGGGCGTCCAGCCCCTCGGCTTTGGACCTCCGGTAGAGAAATCCGAGGGCCAGGGCGACGCCCAGGGCCATCATGAAGCCGTAGGAATGGATCGTCACCGGGCCGAGCTTAACGAGAACCGGATGCATGCGGCCTCCTCAAGAAAATCGTGACGACGAGGACGACGGCCCCGACGGAGATGCACGAATCGGCCAGGTTGAACGTCGGCCAATGGAACCGGCCGGCATAGAGCTCCAGGAAATCGATGACGTAGCCCCGGCTGAAACGGTCGATCTGGTTCCCCAGGGCGCCGGCCAGGATCAGGGTCAAGGACCATCTCGTCAGCTTCTCGGAGACGGGCGTGCGGAGGAAATAAATGACGACCAGGGCCAAGGCCAGGAGGGAGAGAGCGCCCATGAGATACGTCATGCCGCGGCCTTCGGACCGGGACAGCAGTCCGAAGATCGCCCCCGTGTTCCGGACATGGGTCAAGGCGAAGAATCCGGGGATGACGGATTTCGAAGAGTAGGGCGGGATTGACCGGGCGACGGCGGCCTTGGTCGCCTGGTCGAGGGCGACGAGGACCAGGATGAGAATGACATAAGGGACGAGGCGCCTCATCCTCCCGCTCCCCCGACGACCTCCCAGCATCGACGGCAGAGGTCGGGATGCTCCGTCGACTCTCCGACGCTCGGGGAGTAGTTCCAGCACCGCGGACACTTGTCGCCCGAAGCCCGTTCGACAACCACGGTGATTTCAGCGCCCGCGGCCCTTTCGACCTCGACCTCGGAGACAATGAACAGTGCCGGGAGCTCCGCCCTCCGGCCTTCGACTAGGCCGGCCGAAGCCGCCGGGACGGCGATCTTGACTTTGGCCTCCAGGGAATTGCCGATCTTCTTCTTTTCCCTGGCCTTCTCGAGCTCCTTGAGGACACGATCCCGGAGGTCGAGGAGGACGTCCCATTCCTTTTTTTCCTCGTCCCTCAGGACGTCTCTCGCCCGGGGGGGGAAGGCGGCCAAATGGACGGATTCCTCCTTGCCCCGAAAGGCGGGCATGGCCTCCCAGGCCTCCTCCGTGGTGAAGGGCAGAACGGGGGCCATCAGGCGGAGGGAGTCGGTCAGAATCCGGAACAGGGCCGTCTGGGCCGAGCGGCGGAGGGCCGACGCCTTGGCCGAGCAGTACAGGCGGTCCTTCAAGACGTCGAGATAGAAGGCGCTGAGGTCGACGGTGAAATAGTTATAGATCGCGTGAAAAACCTGGTGGTATTCGTAAGCGGCGTAGCCTTCCAGGACTTTTTCCGCGACCTCGGCGTTCCGGGCCAGCGCCCAGCGGTCGAGGGGCTGCAGTTCGGCCTCGGGGAGGGCGTCCCGGTCCGGGTCGAAATCAAAGACGTTGCCGAGGAGGAAGCGCCAGGTGTTGCGGATCTTGCGGTAGGCCTCGACGAGCCGCTGGAGGATTTCCGCCCCGAACGGGGTGTCTTCCTTGTAATTCAGCATCGCCACCCAGAGGCGGACGACCTCCGCGCCGTTCTGGTCGATGACTTCCCGCGGCTCGATGGCGTTGCCGGCCGATTTCGACATCGCCCGTCCCTGCTCGTCGAGGATGAAACCGCAGGTGATGCACGTCCCGTAGGGGGAACGCCCTTTGGCTTCCACGCCGACGAGAAGCGAGCTGTTGAACCATCCCCGGTGCTGGTCATGGCCCTCGATGTAGACGTCGGACGGCCAGGGAAGGTCGGGCCTTTTGCCCAGGACCCCATGGCTGGATCCCGACTCGAACCAGACGTCGAGGACGTTGTTCTCCTTATCGAAGGACGTTCCCCCGCATTTCGAGCACGCTTTCCCGGCCGGCAGGAGCGCGGAGGCCTCCTTGAGAAACCAGGCGTTCGAGCCCGAGGTCTCGAAAATCCCGGCCACGTGGCGAGTCGTCGCCGCGTCGGCCAGGACCTCCCCGCAGCCGCGGCAGACGAAGGCCGGGAGGGGAACGCCCCAGGACCGTTGCCGGGAGATGCACCAATCGGGACGGTTCGCCATCATCCCCGCGATCCGCTCCTCTCCCCAACCCGGGATCCAGCGGACGCGGCCGATCTCCGCAAGGGCTTTTTTCCGCAGCCCGCTCTTGTCCAGGGAGATGAACCATTGGGACGTCGCCCGGAAGATGACCGGATTCTTGCACCGCCAGCAATGGGGATAGGAATGGCGGAGCGTCCCCTCGTGAAGGAGCGAGCCGTCCGACTTCATGTCGGCGTTGATGACCGGATTGGCGGCGAAGACGTTCATCCCGGCGTAGCGGACGACGTCGGGAGTGAAGTTCCCGCCCTCATCGACCGGGGTGTAGATGTCCAGGCCGTAGGCCAGGCCGGTCAGATAGTCTTCGTGGCCGTGGCCCGGGGCGGTGTGGACGCATCCCGTCCCGTCCTCCAGGGTCACGTAGTCGGCCAGGACGAAAAGGGACTCCCGGTCGATGAAGGGATGGCGGGCCTTGCGCCGCTCGAGGGCCCGGCCTTCGATCGTCGCCAGAATCCGCGGCGAAGAGATCCCAAGGATCTCGGCCACGACCGGGACGAGGCGTTGGGCGACGAGAAAGACCTCCGTCCCCGCCTCGAAGGCGGCGTATTCGTATTCGGGATGAAAAGCCACGGCGAGGTTCGCGGGCAGGGTCCAAGGCGTCGTCGTCCAGATGATCACCGAGACGGCCCTCCCCCGGAGGGCGGGGGCGAGGTCGCCGAGGTCCGAGACGAGGGGGAATTTCACGTAGATCGAGGCGGAGACCTTGTCCTTGTAGATGATTTCGGCCTCGGCCAGGGCCGTTCGGCACGTCGGACACCAATGGACGGGACGCTTGCCCTTGAAAACGTCGCCGGCGTCGAAGAAGGAAGCCAGGAAGCGGAGAACGTCGGCCTCGTAGGCGGGATCGATCGTCAGATAGGGGCGGTCCCATTCGCCGAAAACGCCGAGACGGCGAAACTCCTCTCTCTGGATGTCGACGTACTGGAGGGCGTATTTCCGGCATTCCTCCCGGAAGGCGGTGATGGGGAGATCCTTCTTCTTCTCCCCGAGGCGCTTGTCGACGTGGATCTCGATCGGCAGGCCGTGGCAATCCCACCCCGGGAGATAGGGGGCGAGATATCCCTCCATGGTCTTCGATTTGACGATGAAATCCTTGAGGATCTTGTTCATCGCCGTGCCGAGATGGATATGGCCGTTGGCGTAGGGCGGGCCGTCGTGGAGGACGAACGTCGGCCGGCCTTGGCGGGAAGCGAGAATTTTATCGTAGAGGCCGTTCTCCTCCCAGCGGCGGAGCATCTCGGGCTCTTTGGCCGCCAGCTTGGCCTTCATGGCGAAGGACGTCTGCGGAAGGTTGAGCGTCTCTTTGTAGTTTTTAGCCTGGCCCATCGGACGTTCTCCGCAACCCTTGAATCAGAGAGAACGTTTCTCGCGGTCGCAGAGAGAAACGTTCTCTATCCCTCTCAGGGATCTCGCCGGAATAAAGCAAGAATATTCTATTCTATTCTCCCGGAGTAAAATGTCAAACCGACCGGTCGATCAATCGAGACGGTAATGGGCCCCGGCGCTTGTCGGATTGGCCAGGGCGGCATTGGTGATCAAAAGGGCGACCTGGAGGCCGTGCCGCAGGCCGACGATCTTCGGCTCGGGCGAGGCCTCCTTGTAAAACCGCTCGACCCGGTGGTGGAGATATTCCAGGTCGGACTTGGCCCGCTCGAGGCGTTTGCGGGTCCGGATGATCCCGGCGTAGTTCCACATCGTCGAGCGGATCGTCAGCCAATCCTGGTTGATGAGGGCCGGGTCGAAGGCCTCGGGCCGTTCGGGGTAATACCACTCGTGGACGTCCTCGTCCCGGAAGGAAGGCGGGGCGTCGGCCGCCGTGGCGGAATCCCTCCCCGCCCGCGTCCCCCAGACGAGGCCTTCGAGAAGAGAGGTCGAGGCGAGCCGATTCGCCCCATGGAGTCCGGTGCAGGCGACTTCCCCGGCCGCGTACAGGCCGCCAAGCGACGTCCGTCCATGGCCGTCAACGAGAACGCCGCCGCAGCTGTAGTGGGCGGCGGGGACGACGGGAATGGGCTGCCGGGTGATGTCGACGCCGTGGGCCAGGCAGGTCCTGTAGATGCAGGGGAAGCGCTCCGGGATGTTGACCTTGGCGTAGGAGGCCAGGTCAAGGAGGACGTGGGTCGCGTTGGAGAGGATCATTTCCTCGTAAATCGCCCGGGCGACCTCGTCGCGGGGGGCGAGGTCCTTGAGTCCCCCGTGCTTGTCCATGAACGTCCGGCCGTCCATCGTCTTGAGCCGGGCCCCTTCGCCCCGAACGGTCTCGGAGATCAGGAACCCCTCCGACTCCCGGTGATAGAGGACGGTCGGATGGAACTGGACGTACTCCATGTTGACGATCCGGGCGCCGGCCCGATGGGCCATGGCGTACCCCGAGCCGATGGCTTCGGCGGGATTCGATGTGTTCAGAAAAACGGCCCCGCACCCCCCGGTCGCGAGGATGGTCTGGCGGGCGAAAACCGTCCTCACCCGGCAGGTTGTATTGTCGAGGACATAAGCGCCAAGACAGCGGGGCTTCCGGTAGTAGGCGATCGGGTCCCGGGAGTGGTGCGGCACGGTCAGGAGGTCGACGGCCGTCGAGCTTTCAAGGAGAAAGATTCGGGGGTCCGATTTCAAGGCGGCGATGAAGGCCTGCTCGATCGACATCCCCGTCGTATCCTTGACGTGGAGGATCCGGCGCCGGGAGTGGCCGGCTTCCCTGGCATAGTTGAGGGACTCCCTCTCTCCTCGGGTGAAGGAAACGCCGAGGCGCCCGATCAGGATTTCGTCGACGAGGCGAGGGCCGTCCTCGACGAGGATTCCGACGGCTTCAGGATTGTTGAGCCCGTCGCCGGCTTTGACGATATCCTCGCGGAACAGGCCGGATTCGTCGTCCGGTCCCAAGGTCGCGATCCCCCCCTGGGCGTAGTAGGTGTTGGACGATTCCGCCGAAGTCTTGGTGACGACGATGACGCTCCTCCCCGACTGGGCCGCGGCCAAGGCGGCGCTCGCCCCGGCGATGCCGCAGCCGACGACGAGGATGTCGGTCCGAAGGGGCTTCTCGTCCATGGCGGGTCCTCAGACCGGAGGGATTTCGGCCCGGTTCCGGTCGTGGCCCAGCGGGCCCAGGAATTCGAGGCTGATGTCGACGGCGGCGACGCTGTGGGTCAGGCGGCCGACGGAGATGAAATCGACTCCCGTGGCCGCGATCCGGCGGACGGCGGACAAATCGACCGTCCCCGAAGCTTCGCACGGGATGCGGCCGGCGACCCAGGCCACGACCTTCCTCATGGCCGCCGGGGACATGTTGTCGAGAAGAATCATGTCGGCCCCCGCCTCGACGGCCTGGCGGGCCTGGGCGAAGCTCGTCACCTCGGCCTCGACCTTGTACCGGCGGCCGTATTTGAGCCGCACTTTCCGGACGGCCTCGCCGACGCTCCCCGTCAAGGCGAGGTGGTTGTCCTTGATGAGGACCATGTCCGAGAGGCTGCGACGGTGGTTCGTCCCTCCGCCCATCTTGACGGCGTATTTTTCCAGAAGCCTGAGCCCTGGGGTCGTTTTCCGGGTGTCGAGAATCCGGGCCCGCGTCCCGGCGACGGCGTCGACGTAGGCCCGCGTCGCCGTGGCGATTCCGGAAAGGCGCTGGAGAAAATTGAGGGCCGTCCGCTCACCTTCGAGGAGGACGATCGACCGCCCTTCGACTTCGGCCAGGACTTCGCCTTTCTCGAAGGCCCTCCCGTCGGGGACATGGCGGTTGAAAGACGTTCGGGGGTCAAGGCGCTGGAAGACCCGGCGGGCGATGTCGATTCCGGCCAGGACGCCGTTTTGCTTGGCCAGGAAGACGGCCCTAGCGAGCGACCCCCGAGGAACGAGAGCGGCCGAAGTGACGTCGCCCCGGGGCATATCCTCTCGGAGCGCGGCGGCGATGACACGCTCGACTTCGGGGGTGATGTTCATCACGGCCGATTATAGGGCGAACGGACCGAGGGGTCAACGCGGGGGCGGAGAAAAGGCTTTACTTTTCAGGTCGTTTTGAAAATGATGGAGGCATGGGCTCCAGGCTCTCCGCCCTGTCCGGGCGCCTCGACAAGCTCTATGAGTTCGACCGGGAGCCCGTCACCGCCGACAAGCTCCAGCCGTGGACGAAATTCGCCGGCCTGTACGCCGGGGAGCATGTCGCCGCCACCGAATTCGTCATCGGTGCCTTCTTCGTCCTCCACGGGGTCACGGCGGGGGACCTCCTCCTCGGCCTGCTCTTCGGCAACCTCCTGGCCGTCTTCTCCTGGACGTTCATCTGCGCCCCCATCGCCGTCCGGACCCGGTTGACGCTGTACTGGTATGTCCGCAAGGTCGCCGGTCCGGGATTGATGGCCATTTACAACATCGCCAACGCCGTTCTTTATTGCATCCTGGCCGGGGCGATGATCGCCGTCTCGGCCACGGCCGTCGGCCTCGCCTTCCGGATCAAGAGCCCGTCCCTTTCCGACATCCTGCCGACAAGTTTGGGGTGGGTCCTCATCGTCTTCGTCCTGGGCACCCTCTTCACCCTCCTCGCCGTCCTCGGTTTCGAGAAGCTCAGCCGCTTCGCCCAAGTCGCGTCGCCCTGGATTTTCGTCATCTTCATCGCCGGGGCCCTGGCCGCCCTCCCCCGGCTCGGCGTCCGCCCCGACCTCTCGAACCTCGTGGAGATTGCCCGGACGAAAATCTGGACCGGCGTTCCCGTCGCCGGACAGGCCAAGCTCGGATTCGGACATATCCTTTTTTTCGCCTGGTTCTGCAACCTGGCGATGCACGTCGGGCTTTCGGACATGGCCGTTTTCCGCTACGCCAAGCGCTGGACCTACGGCTTGTTCAGCGCCTTCGGGGTCTACCCCGGTCATATGTTGGCCTGGGCGGCCTCGGGGGTCATGGTCGCGGCCATCGGCCGGGAGATGAATCCCGGCCTGATGGCCTATGAGACGGCCGGATTCGCCGGCGTGGGAGCCCTCCTTCTCGCGGGATGGACGACGGCCAATCCGACCCTCTACCGGGCCGGCCTCGCCCTCCAGACGGTCACCCCGAACTGGCCGCGATGGAAAGTCACCTTGGCGGCCGGAGCGGCGACGACGGTCCTGGCCTGCTTCCCCGTCGTCTTCATGAAGCTCCTGGACTATGTCGCCCTCTATGGACTCATCCTGATGCCGATCGGGGCCATTGTCTTCGCCGAACACTGGATTCTTCCCCGGCTGGGAATCGAGCCTTTCCGGGCCGAAAAGCTTGGCTGGGTCGTCAATCCGGCGGCCTTGGCGGTTTGGGCGGGGACTCTCGGCGTTGTCTTCCTTCTCCCTCTCCACCTCTATTTCAAATGGCTTCCCGGGTACGGACTGGCCTTGGCCTCTTACTCCGTCCTTTCGGCCTTCGGCCGTAAAAAAGCCGCCGGAGGCGCTCGATGAAAAGGGTCGTCTATGCCGTCCTCGCCCTCCTCAGCCTCGCCCTCTGTCTTCTCTTTCCCATCAGGCTGTTTCTCGGGGACGTGACGTTCGTCCGGTATAAATTCGGGCTCATCTTCAGCTCCCTGGCCTGGCTCGTTTTTGCCACCCTGTGGGCGGCCGGGGGAAAGGCCGGTAAAAAGCCGTGAAAGGCCGCGTTCCCGCACTCGTCCTGGGCCTCGTCCTCCAGTCCGTCGCGATTCCCGCCGACGGTCCGCTCGTCATCGTCGCCGAGGGGAAAACCTCCTACCGTATCATCGTCTCCACCAAGCCCGCCGAAATCGACCTCCGGGCCGCTCAGGAGCTCCAGTCCTATCTCCGCAAGGTTTCGGACGTCCTCGTCCCCATCGAATCGGACGCTTCGCCTCCCCGCGACGAGGAGATTCTCGTCGGCCGTTCCGGGCGATATGCCCGGGCCCGGATCGACATCCCCTGGGAAAAGCTCGGCGAGGATGGATACGTCCTCAAAACGGCCGGGAGGCGGCTCGTCATCGCCGGAGGACGGGCTAAGGGCTCGCTCTACGGCGTTTACGCGTTCCTCGAGGACGTCCTCGGCTGCCGGAAGTACACGGCCTCGGCAATGACCGTTCCGAAGAAATCGACCGTGGCCGTCGATCCCCTCGACAAGACGGAGGGCCCGGCCTTTGAATTTCGCGAAGTCAGCATGCCCGACGCCTTCGACGACGCTTTCGCCGAATGGCACAAGCTCGACAACCGGGCCTCCCGAGCCAGGCGATGGGGCCTCTGGGTCCATACCTTCGACGTCTTCGTCCCCCCAGGGAAATACTTCGAGACCCATCCTGAGTACTTCACCGAATGGAACGGCCGCCGCCTTCCCCACGGCCAGCTCTGCCTCTCGAATCCCGAAGTCCTCCGGATCGTCATCGAGGAATTGGGACGGAGGGTCCGGGAGAAGCCGGAGGCCAGATTCTGGTCCGTTTCCCAGAATGACACGTTCCTCCCCTGCCAATGCGCCTCCTGCCGGAGCCTCGAGGAAAAATACGGCGGTCCGTCGGGGGCGATTCTCTGGTTCGTCAACCAGGTCGCCCGGGCGTTCCCCGATAAGGTCATCTCGACCCTAGCCTACCAATACTCCCGGCAGGCCCCGCGGAACATCAAACCCGAGCCGAACGTCAACATCATGCTTTGCACCATCGAGCTCAACCGCAGCCGGCCGATCGTCGCCGACCCGGGCTCGGCCGATTTCGTCCGGGATCTCCGGGATTGGACCCGGCTGACGAAAAATATCCTCCTCTGGGACTATGTCGTCCAGTTCCGCCATTACGCCGGCCCTTTCCCCAACCTCCGGGTCCTCCGGCCGAATCTCGGCTTGTTCGCCGAGTCCGGCATTCCGATGATGTTCCAGCAGGGCAGCGGCGGGAGTCCGAGCGAATTCCACGAGCTCCGGACCTATCTCATCTCCAAGCTTCTCTGGAATCCCGAGGCCGACACGGAAGCCCTGACCGCCGACTTTGTCAACGGCTACTACGGCCCGGCCGGACCGGAAATCTTCCGTTACATCCGCACGCTCCACGACGCCCTTGACCGTTCCGGCGGCTCCCTGGGGATCTACGGCTCCCCCTGGGATGGTGTCCGGACCTATCTCACTCCGGAACTTCTCGACGTCTATGACGGCATCTTCGACCGGGCCGAAGCCGCGGTCGCCGGCGATCCGGAACTGAGGCTGCGGGTCAGGACGGCCCGGCTGCCGGTCGCCTATGCCCGCCTCGAAATCGCGAAACACCACGTCACTCCGTCCCTGTCGATTTTCCGGCGGACACCTTCGGGTTTCGAGGTCCTGCCCGGGATGAAATCCCGGCTCGCGGATTTCATCGAGGCGGCCGAGGCGACCGGTTTCCAAACCCTCGACGAGCGGAGGCTGACGCCGGCCCGGTACAGGGCCGACTTCGAGAGATATTTCGTCGATGGGGCGGCCGCCCACCTCGCCCTCGACGCGGCCGTGACCTGCGCCTCGCCGCCGAGCGAAAAATACCCCGTCGGCGGGCCGGCCGCGCTCACCGACGGACTCAAAGGGGCGGAAGACTACGCCTGCCACTGGGCCGGCTTCGAGGGTGAAGAGCTCGAAGCCGTGATCGACCTCGGATCGGTCAAGCCTCTCCGTTCCATCCGGGCCGATTTTCTCCAAAACATCAATGCCTGGATCTGGGTTCCCCGGGAGGTGGCTTTTTCGGTCTCCTCGGACGGGGCCGATTTTCGGGAAATCGGCCTGGCCCGGGCCAGACTCGAGCC
>Ga0208828_1000035_pt1 | contig 59291 bp, 46 predicted proteins | sample Kivu_160m_FD_185487 | JGI IMG/M metagenome (GOLD analysis project Ga0208828, IMG submission 185487) | Freshwater microbial communities from Lake Kivu, Western Province, Rwanda to study Microbial Dark Matter (Phase II) - Kivu_160m (SPAdes)... | ecosystem: Environmental > Aquatic > Freshwater >... | reverse complement strand
TATCGATCCACTGGATCCGAACAGGTTTTATACAGGATCTTGGGGAAGGGGATTGCTGGAATTTTACGGTGGGGAGTATGTGACCCGTTATGGGTACTGGAACAGCACCCTGGGATACCATTCTGCTTCAGACACATCAGACATCCGCGTGGGAGGCACCGCATTTGATCAATATGGCAACCTCTGGGTGTCCACCTCGCATACCAATCACTGCCTCTCGCTGAAACGCGGGAGCGATTGGACAGGGTTCACGATCTCCGAAGCACAGGAGTCCGACCTGGGACAGATGGTCATCGACCACTACGACCAGAAATGGATCGTGATGCGTTATGAGAACACGAATCCCAACTCCCTGCTTGTTTTTACGGATAACGGGACGCCGGATGATCCTTCTGACGACCAGGCAAAAAAACTGAACTCGATGGTTGGGCATGGAAACATCCCCGGAACCATTGTCTCTGCGATTGCAGTGGATCAGGACGGAGAGGTGTGGATCGGGACGGAAGAAGGTGTGGCCGTTTTTTATTCACCTGAGAATATTTTCACGGGAGGCAATTACGATGCCCAGAAGATCCTGGTCGAGTATGGCGGATACTACCAATACCTCCTCGAAAACGAAAGTGTTACCGCCATTGCTGTGGATGGGGCAAACCGCAAGTGGATAGGGACCGACCGCAGTGGGGTCTTTCTCTTTTCCGCTGACGGAACCACTGAGATTTACCATTTCACCGAAGAGGACAGTCCCCTTTTCTCCAACCGGATCACCAGCCTGGCCATCAATGCCAACGGGGATGTATTCATGGGCACCGACAAAGGGGTGATCTCGTTCCGTGGCACCGCTTCAGAAGGGACTGAAACAATGACGGATGTCTATGCCTTTCCTAATCCTGTAAAAGACGGATATTCCGGAATCATCGGGATCAAGGGGTTGGTGACCGACGCCCAGGTCAGGATTACCGACATCAGCGGCGCCGTTGTCCATTCAACCAAGGCGGAAGGGGGCCAGGCCGTGTGGGACGGGACCAACCTAAACGGGATCAGGGTCAGATCAGGTGTTTACCTTGTTTTTGCCAGCGATGAAAAGGGGAAAGAGAAAGTGGTGACAAAAATCATCATCATCAACTGATGCTCTATAAAACCCGTGGGATTGCCCTTCATTCAGTCAAGTATGCTGAATCAAGCCTGATTGTCAAGACCTACACCGAGACCTTCGGATTGCAATCCTACATCCTGAAAGGGATCCGCGGAAAAAAATCGAACATTAAATCTGCCCTTTTTCAACCGCTGACACTGCTTGACATGGTGGTTTACCACCGGGAAAAAAGTTCCATCCATCCGGTGAAAGAGGTAATGCTGGCAGTCCCTACCCATTCCACCACCTCGGATATCCGGAAAAGTTCCATTGCCCTTTTTCTTTCAGAGCTGATTTACCGAGCCATCCGTGAAGAGGAGGCCAACGATTCCCTCTTTGAATTTCTTTGGAACAGCATCATCCTGTTGGATACCACGGATAAAGGAATCGCCGGTTTTCATCTCCTGTTCTCCGTTAAACTATGCCATTTCCTGGGATTCAGGCCCCAGGGAAACCGGAATGAGACAAATCGTTTTTTTAACCTTCAGGAAGGGATGTTTCACCCAATATTTTCCGCCTCTCATTGTTTGAATGAAGAGCAAAGCCGATGGTTTGACCAGTTGATCAACACCGAGATGACCCAGCTTTCCCGTCTTGTATTTCCTGCCGGGATGCGGGTTGAACTTCTCGACAAGGTGCTTCTCTACTACCGTTATCATCTTCCCGGATTCTCCGGCATCCGTTCCCGTGAGATCCTGCACACGGTGCTCTCCTAAGGGCTGTTTCATCCCTTTTTCCCTATCTTTGCACAAATTTTTCTCCATGGAGCACTCTTTGTCAGAACAGGAACAGATCCGAAGGGATTCGCTAAAGGAGCTGATGGCCCTCGGGATCAACCCATATCCCGCCGAGACCTTTGATGTAAACGCCTCTGCAGCCGAGATCAAGCAACAGTTCCAGGCAGACAACTCCCTGTTCCAGGAGGTCAGCATTGCCGGCCGGATCATGAGTCGCCGGATCATGGGTGCCGCCTCCTTTGCCGAGATTCAGGACGAAACCGGCAGGATCCAGATCTATGTCAAACGGGACGAGATCTGCCCGGGCGAGGATAAAACCCTTTACAATACGGTCTTCAAAAGGCACCTCGACATCGGGGACATCATCGGGGTTACGGGATACGTTTTTATCACCAAAATGGGTGAAATCACACTCCATGTCACCTCCATGAAGCTGCTCAGCAAATCCCTGAAACCGCTTCCCATTGTCAAAGAGACGGATGATACCGTGTTCGATGCCTTCACGGATCCCGAACAACGGTTCCGTCAGCGGTACATCGACCTGATCGTCAATCCGCAAGTCAGGGAGGTCTTTGTCAAGCGGGCCATGCTGGTGAACTCCATGCGCAGTTACCTTAACGAGCGCCATTACCTGGAGGTGGATACCCCCGTTTTACAGCCTCTCTATGGAGGAGCTGCCGCACGGCCATTCAAGACCCACCACAACTCCCTCGATATGACGCTTTATCTCCGGATCGCGAATGAGCTCTATCTGAAACGTCTCATCGTCGGAGGATACCATGGAGTATATGAATTTTCAAAGGATTTCCGGAATGAGGGGATGGACCGGTTCCATAACCCGGAGTTTACGCAGATGGAGCTCTATGTTGCCTATAAGGATTACCTCTGGATGATGGACCTGGTGGAGGAGATGGTGGAAAGAATCGCCCTTGACCTCCACGGGAAAACCACCGTGCAGGCTGGCGATCACCTGATCGATTTCAAACGCCCGTGGAAACGCTTCACCATGTATGAAGCCATCCGCCACTATACCGGCACCGACATCTCAGGAATGGATGAAGCGGCATTGCGCACAACGGCAAAAGAGCTGGGTGTTCCTGTGAATCCCACGATGGCTAAAGGGAAGATCATCGATGAGATCTTCGGTGAGAAATGTGAACCCAACCTGATCCAGCCGACCATCATCACCGATTACCCGGTAGAAATGTCACCCCTGGCAAAGAAGCACCGGAGCCAGCCCGGACTGGTGGAACGGTTCGAGGCGATCTGCAACGGAAAAGAGCTCTGCAATGCCTTTTCGGAACTGAATGATCCGATCGATCAGCGGGAACGGTTCGAGGCCCAGCTGGAGCTTGGGAAGCGGGGTGATACCGAATCGATGGTTCTGGACGAGGATTTTCTCAAGGCCCTGGAGATCGGAATGCCTCCGACGGCAGGACTGGGAATCGGGATCGACCGGTTGGCCATGATCATGACCAACCAGTCTTCGATCCAGGATGTGTTGTTCTTTCCCCAGATGCGTCCTGAAAGACGGACTACCTGATCAGGATCATCCGCTTCGAAGATATTCCGTTGTCCGTCTTCAGCACATACAGGTAGACCCCTCCCGGCATTTCTCTTCCCATACGGTCTCTCCCATCCCAGTAAAGTTCATGGTATCCTGCCGGCATCTCTTCATCCAACAGGGTGACAAGGTTGTTTCCCAGAAGATCGGTGATTTCCAGTCTCGCTTCCCCAGACATGGCAAGAGTAAAAGGGATCGTGGTTAACCCCGTAAATGGATTGGGATAGTTTTGTCCCAAACGCACCGAAGATCCTGCCAGAAGCTCCTGTGTTCCGGTCAGCAGGCTGTCGTTGACAGCAACGATCACCCTAATCATTCCCACTTCCGTCACCACTTTAAGCGTATCCAGCAGATATCCTGATTCAAGGGTGAATACAGGCAGATCAATCCTTACCCGTAACTGGGTGGTATCATTCGCCGCAAGGTTATAGGGGGTGGATGGAAGGGTGGCGATGTACCATGAAAAACCCTGTCCGAATCCCGCATCCTGGATCGAGGTCACTGAAATGCCCGTTCCTGTGAAATTATTCAACACTGCCACTTTACCCTCCAGGCAATCTTCCGCTGTATTGAAGAAAAGCGTGTCGGGGATCGCAGTGAGATTGGTATAAACCGTATTGAAAAGAAAGGGATCCGGTTCCCCGATGTAGGGATCGTTGGCATGCCGTCCTGAATTGTCTGCCGCCGTCAGGTAATATTCCACAGTGTTTTCCCCTGGCTGATGCGGGATGGTCCCGCTGTAAAATGTTCCCGTTGTATTCTGCATCAGGGCAATCATCCATTCCCCCTGGTTGACCCTGTAGTGGATCAAAACCGAATCGCTGATCATGGTGGTGTCACTGCAAACGATCAGCTCGGCATCAATGGAATAATCCTCTTCACAAGGTTGCTCTCCATACAAAGGATAATGCTGGATGAACAACATCCCCAGATCGGCAATGCCCATGGTCCGGCAATGCAACGCATCGGTCGATTCCCAGGGTGCGGATGGAAGTCCGAGGATACCAATCACTTCATACCCCGGCATTGCATTCTGGTAGACGGCCAATGCACTGTCGTCCCAGGTATTGTTCATGATGGGGACTAATACTTTCCTGTTCAGGATCAGGGAGTTGGTATAGGGTTGATTGGTGGGGGTGTATGCCCGGTACACTTTATAGGGATATCCGTAGGCACAGGGAACCGTTGTCCAGTAGGCAGCCGCCTGTTCAATGGCATTGTACTGCGGATGGGTAGTGGGGACCGAACGGATCAGGATCTTATCCGGAGCCAGAAACTTCCCCCAGCAATCGATGTGGTCAATGTAGGTGTTATTGGGATCAGGCCGTACATGATAATTCGTGATCCCAAGGTAAGCTTCCATTTTTGATGCGATCTGCGCATGGCTCTGTCCCGTGTTCTCTTCCCAGACCAGCTCGGTGGAGGCGGCATTTCCGTAACCATCGCACATGTAGTTGCCTCCTGTGTGGATGACATTCATTCCAAACCATGGGATACCCAGCATGGCAGCAAGCTCCTTCGGGATCTCATCATCCTGCGGGCGGGGACGATTGTATGGAAAGTCAATGATCCCGATCTGGTTGGCGCTGTCCGATTCAAACCAGGGGCCATAATCCCTCGTCCAGTATGAATCGGAAGGGGCGATCAGAAAGTTGCAATGGCTGGTATCCACATTGTTGGCCAGGTACTGATTGATCACGGTATTTTTCTGCGAATTGCTGCTCACAACGGTGGTCACGGTGATCTCTCCTTCCGCCATCTCTTTGATCAGGGCGAAAGGGATCCCGAATGGATACCGGATCAGGACGCCCTGCATGTGGTCAAATTCGGCCACATTGCGCACCGGAGCGTCGGGTGGATCGGTCTCAACGAACGACCTGCCGATCTCATCAAGGCGGGTCATCTCTTCAGGCGTCAGCCAGTGGGTTAGTTTTTCAGGTGTATCCCGGGTTTCCTGTGAAAAGGAAAGTGCAGGAGCTAAAAGCAACCATGTGACTGCCACCAACATCTGAATGACAGGGGCCAGCCTGTGCAAGTATCGCAGTGTCATATTGAAAGAGCGGTTTTGGTAAAACTTGCGGCAAAGATAATGGTTTAGGAAAAATGGTAATAACTTCTTTAAGAATGACTGTCAAATAGGGATGAAAGCATCTAATTTTGTCAGAAAGAGTTGATGATGAATAAAAAAGTCAGCATAGCCCGTATTTCAATCATTTCAAACTCTCTTCTTATCATACTGAAATTCGCGGTCGGTATCGTCAGTGGTTCCGTCAGTATCATCTCGGAAACGATTCATTCGTTCATGGACCTGCTGGCTTCCGTCATTGCGTTCTTCTCCGTAAGGATCTCTGACCGGCCGGCCGATGATAAACATCCTTACGGACATGGGAAATTTGAGAATATTTCAGGAGTCGTCGAGGCCATTCTCATTTTCATCGCCGCCTTCTGGATCATTTACGAAGCAATTGAAAAGCTGATTACCCCCGAACCCGTTGAATCCATCGGGATTGGGGTGGCTGTGATGGCAGTATCTGCGGTTGTCAACATTGTTGTATCATGGAGATTATATAAAGTTGCCCGTGAAACAGGATCCATCGCTCTCGAAGCCGATGCCCTGCACCTGAAAACCGATGTCTACACATCAGCCGGTGTTGCCCTTGGACTGGCACTGATCTGGATCACGGGATACCACTTCCTGGATCCTGTGGTGGCCATTGCGATGGCCCTTTTGATCCTTGTTGAAGCTTTTCATCTCTTCAGAAAGGCATATGGACCATTGCTTGACACCACCCTGCCGGAAGAGGATGTGAAACAAATCGAGCAGATTATCTCGAGCCATTGCGGGGGGAACTGTGGGTTTCATAACCTGAGAACCCGGAAAGCGGGAAATTACAGCTATGTGGATTTTCATCTGACCCTGCCAAGACAGATGACGGTAAAAGAGGCCCACGACTTCTGTGATCTGATTGAAGAAGATATCCAACGTACATTCCATTCAGCGGAGGTGACGATCCATGTGGAATATTTATAGGAAAAGAGATCCCTTTCCGTACTTTTTTCAGTCACACAACGTTGGAACGTAGGAGAATTTAATTAACAATTGCTTGTTAATCAAAAATCCCCGGTGGTCGTATCAAGAATGAAGATTGGCCTATTTTTGTAATTATCTGACATCGTATCTATTCCAAAATCCTGTCCCGAATGAAAAAAGTGACATACTTGGTTCTGGTGGTCTTTCTCCTTCCTCTGTTCACCAAAGCCCAGGATACCTCCGTAATTGATTCCACAAGTTCTTTTATCCTGATTGACGACGACCCTGTGGCTGCCATTCTTGATTCACTCTCGCTCCTCACTATTTTCGAGAATAACGGAGTCGGGAAAAACCAATCCCTTTACGATTATGCTTCGTCTGACATCCCCTATTTCCCCGATTCTATTGTCAGGGAAAGAATCCTCGCAATGAACGATCAAACCCCATTTGAATATATTTACAACAATCAGGTTAAACAGTTCATCGATCTGTATGCCTATAAAAAAAGGGCATTGACATCCAGGATCCTGGGATTGGCCGAGCTCTATTTTCCTCTCTTTGAAGAGCAGCTTGATCTGCGGAACATGCCTTTGGAACTGAAATACCTTGCCGTCATTGAATCAGCTCTCAATCCTACAGCCAATTCACGGGCCGGAGCCAAAGGGCTGTGGCAGTTCATGTATGGTACCGGGAAAGTCTACGGGCTCAAAGTGACTTCGCTGGTGGATGACCGGTTTGATCCCTACAAATCCACCATCGCGGCCTGTGAACACCTGCAGGATCTTTACGACATTTACGGGAACTGGTCTCTCGCCCTTGCAGCCTATAACTCGGGAGCGGGCAATGTGAACAAAGCGATCAGGCGTTCGGGCGGACACAAGAATTTCTGGGTGATCTATCCCTATCTTCCGAGGGAAACCAGGTCATACGTCCCGGCATTTATCGCCGCGAGCTATGTGATGATGTATGCCGATGCATACAAGATCGGAGCCGTACAGCCCTCCATCCTACATTATGAGATCGATACCGTTACGGTCAGGGATATCCTTACCCTGGAGCAGATCTCAGAGACCCTCTCCATTCCCGAAGATGAGATCGCCTTTCTGAATCCGGCATACAAACAGGGGATCATTCCGGCTTCTGCCGACAATCCGTACTTTCTGCGGCTAAGAAAAAAGGATGTGGGGAATTTCATTACCAATGAAGCAAACATTTATGCCTATAAAACAAAACAGGCCAATGAACGTGACTCCCTCGAGAAGATCGTTGAAGAGAGCTTTAAATCCACACAGTATTATATCGTGAAAAGCGGGGACAACCTGGGAGCGATTGCCAAACGATATGGCATGTCGGTGTCGCAGCTCAAGAGTCTGAACAACCTCCGCTCCAATACCATCCATCCGCGACAGAGGCTGATTGTCTACAACGGATCGGGCCCGATGCCGGCTTCTAGCCAGACCTATGCCAGCAACACACCTGAACCATCGCCCACGCCTTCCTATCATACGGTGAAAAAGGGGGAAAACCTGGGATTGATCGCCGGGAAATACGGCTGTTCCGTCAGTCAGATCATGAGCTGGAACAACCTATCCAAATCCACCATTTACGCCGGCCAGAAACTTAAAGTCTCCAGCAATGGCAGTTCCGGTTCAGCTTCCAAAAGCTCCTCCTCTTCATCCGGGTCCAAGTATACTTATTACACGATCCGGTCAGGCGACAACCTATGGGACCTCGCCCAGAAATATAATTGCACCGTGAGCGAGATCAAAACACTGAATGATATAAAAAACGCCAACCGGCTGAGGCCAGGTCAGAAGATCAAGATCCCCAAGTGAAAGGCGGACAAGCGGACGGGTAGGGACGAGGTATGCCTCGTCCTGACAAGCGGATAGGAGTATGAGAAGGTTTAGTGATTCCCGAGGATTATAATTTCACTAAATTACCAAACCGGGTTTTTTCCGAATCTGTGTATTTCACTACGTAGATCCCTGGTGGGAGCCCCGATCCGTCAAACTGGATATCCTGCTGTCCTGATTGGTCAAGATGACTGGTAAATGCTTGCATCTGCCAACCCAGGGACGAGAAAATCTCGATCCTGACCGTTTTTTCCCCTTCGGTATCAAATCGAACATGTACCAGGCTCGTGGCCGGGTTGGGGTAGAGGATCAACCTGTACTGATCCGCCGAAGGGAAATCATGAATGGCAGCCGGTACCATATAGCTGGTAATCTGATAAAAACCGGTTGAAGTCCCTGCATAGAGAGAACCAAACTCAAGGTCAGGAATGAGCTCTCCCGGAAATCCGCGGTAAATATCGGCACAGGTGTTCCCAATCGCATCGTAGGCCTTGATATCCCTTCGGATGGCCATGAATATGGTATCAGGATAATACTGGTTCACCACGGCGGCGGAGAAAGAGCCCTCCCCGACAGCACAGGTGATGGGAGTATATGACATGCCTCCGTCAATCGATTTATCAAAGGCATAATGCAGGTTACAACCCCCGGCAATGTAAAGCGTATCCTTTCCCCTGGGGTCTACGGCAATGTCGTAAATGGGGACATGGGTTATGGTGGTGCCGTCGGGATTGTAACCGGTAGGTCCGTAATTGATGACCGACCAGTTCAGACCCAGATCGGTCGAACCCCAGAGGATCCCCTCATTTTCCAGGGAGGTGACAGCCAGTCCCGTTCCTACGTACAATACTGTATCCGTTCCCAACACACCCATGGCAATCGTATTCCCGTTGTTAAACCCGGTTGGCGTCACTTTTATCCAGCTGATCCCCCCATCGGCCGAGCGCCAGATATCTCCCAGATCTACCGCTTCACTGTTCTCCCCGCCAACCACGGCAATCACCACCAGGGAGTTGACAAACCTGATATCCTTGACAAACAGGCTGGGCGAGGTGTGCCATCCCGTGGGATAGACATCCGTGAACCCGGTAGGGCCGGTCATGGTATAAGCCAGCCCTTCGCCGAAACCAGTGATCACGTGCTGGTCATCCAAGGGATCAATGGCCACCGCCGAGGTTCCAAATCCCGTTCCTGCATCCGGCACCGGAAATTCGCCATAGGGTGGATGCCATTTTTCGTAGTTGGGGATCAGCGGATCATTGAAGACCGTGGTATATGCCAGGCCGGATCCGGTGGCGACATAGAAGATGGACTTGGTGGCATTCCGCTCGATGCTTCTGACCCTGACGGCTGAAAAGCCAAGGTTGTCCTGGAGGGTAAAGGGACCTGCAGGGCCCGTTGTGCTCGTCACAATGCCAAGCCCCTCATTGCTGCAGGCAAATATAAAAAGGTCATCAGCCGGATCAATCGCCATGGCATCATTGTATGTTTCAGGGCTCACCGTCAGCCAGTTGGCTCCTAAATCTTTCGATATCGCACCACCCGGGATCAGCAGGATGGCATCGTTGCTGGCCGGCAGGCTCCATAAAGGGCTGTAGTCGAAATCCGTAATGTACCCATTGTCGGCAAAGGTGATGTCGGTCCAGGCCCCCCCCCCATTCAGGCTGATAAAATTCTGCATGGCATGGGACCCCGTTTTGACATTGATCACCAAGGTATCACCCGTTACGGATGCCGGATGCACCAGTACCGACATCACACTGTCACCTCCGTTCGGCGTGGTGACAAGAGCCACGGAGGTTCCGTCGAAGGTGTACATCTGACCGCAACTGCAGCCTAGTGAATCAATGATGAAATAGAGGGGAAATCCCGTGGAGTTATTGGAAACGGCCAGGCTGATGATACGCCCGTTTCGTGTCAATCCCGTCATGTAACTGGTCAGATTAAAAATATCGGAACTGGTGTTAATGGGAGCAGACTCCCTGACCCTGGTAAGGTAGTTGCCAATCCCGACATATAACCATGAGTCAGAGAGCGCAATGCTGGAAACACTTCCCCAATCCCCTATCAACGTTCGAAGGGTAAAATCATCCATGGCCGTCTTCCAGCTGTCGTCATCCCCTTCATCAAAACTGATGACCGCGGCATTCAGGCGCCCTCCCTGTTGCATCGTTCGTACAGCCACCCATCCATTGGCATTGGCATACACCTGCACACCGCCACCTCCCCATCCCTGCTGGTCGCTGTTGTATTCAAGCGAATCGACCGAGAAGGCCATTTGCCAGTTGACAGCCTGGTCATCCGAATAAAAGAGGGAAACCGGACTCTCCACCGTGGCAAAAAGCCGGTTGTTGGTCGGACAGAGGGTGAGATCGGGAATGGGACGTCCTCCATAGAGTCCCAGATTGGCTCTTGATCCCGGATAGGAGGCCGGAAATGCTGATGGAAACTGCGCATACAGCCCAAAAGAAAAGTCCAGTAAGGCAAGCAAAAGAAGGAGCCTTACAAGTCGGTCTTTGTTTTGTGTTTTCATGGTGTTTTATTTTTCCCCATGTAAATCTAAACCATTCTCATGTGAAATCAAAATTTACCTTCATCAAGAATTTTTTTGGGAAAATTTTTTTAAATCTGTTTTTTTTCTAATTTTGTCCACATGGTTAAATCATATGGTTAATCTAAATGGTTAAATTCAATGGTTAATCCTCAGCAAGGTACCGAAGAGAAGATCCTGGAAGCGGCCAAAAAGGTGTTTCACCGGAAAGGGTTCGAGGGGGCCCGGATGCAGGAGATCGCGGATGAAGCCGAGATCAACAAGGCCTTGCTCCACTACTATTTCCGCAGTAAAGAAAATCTCTTCGAGGCAGTCTTCAAGGATGCCTTTTATAAATTGATAGGACGCGCCAAAGAGGTCTTCTTGTCAGAAGCTCCCCTGAAGGAAAAGATCCAGGAATTCCTTGGGTACTACCTGGATATTCTGAGAGAAAACTCTTACATACCCTGGTTCATTCTCAACGGGATGTATTCCAGACCAGACCTTTTGCAGGACATCTTTGAACAATTCCAGAATACACCCCCCAAACTCCTGGAACATTTACGAAACCAGATACGAAAGGAATATGGAAAGGAGATCAATCCCTTTCATCTATGGCTGAATGTCATCTCTCTTTCCATTTTCCCGGTGGTTGCGAAGCCTCTTATCCGGGAGATCTTCCAACTGCCTGAGGAGATGTATCAACAGATCCTTGAGGAGCGACGAACTGAAGTTCCCCTGTTTATCGCCAACGCCCTGAAAGGATATGAACAGCCTGATTCCATGATCGAATAAAAGACAGACAATGAAACGAACGATCGCCCTTTATGCCTTTCTTGCCACGGGTTGGCTGATCTGCTTTGCCGGGGGAGTCCGTTCCCTTCAAGCGCAGGACACTCTTACCCTGGAGACCTGTTACCGGATGGTTGAACAAACTTTCCCGTTGGCCGACCAGATCGATTTGCTAGCAGGAAGTCATGACCTGAAGGTCAAGAACCTCAATAAAAACTGGCTTCCTACTGTCAGTGTCAATGGCCAGGTTTCCTACCAGTCGGATGTCACCAAAGTGGAGATCACCCTCCCATCACCCCTCCCTTCCCTCGATATGCCCCAGTTGAGCAAAGACTGGTATAAAGCCACCCTTGATGTCAGCCAGGCGATCTGGGATGGGAACATTACCAGTTACCAGAAAAAACTGGAAGAGATGGATCTTGAGGTGAACCAGACCAATGTCAGGGCGGAACTCTATCAGCTGAAGGAACAGGTAAACAGGTTTTATTTCAGCATCATTCTTCTGAACAAGAACGAAGAGCTGCTCCTAAGCACCAAAAACCAGCTGGGGGAGAAGCTGAAGGAGGTAACAGCGGGTATCGAATACGGGGCTGTTCTCCAGTCGGTTGCCGATGCATTGAAAGCAGAGTTGTATGGTATTGATCAACGGCTCATCCAGACCAGAATGGATCGTAACGGTCTTTTCCGGATGTTGTCGGAACTCCTATCTGCCGAGCTCCCAGAAACAACCTTGCTGGCCATGCCCGATCCGGTGATATCGGATTTTACCTACCAAAACAACCGGCTGGAAAATAAGGTGTTTGATCTTCAGCGCAACCGACTGGGAATGATGCAACGGACGGTCACAACGAAATGGAACCCCAAGTTCTATGCCTTCGGACAAGCGGGGATCGGCAGGCCCGGACTGAATATGCTCTCTCCCGACTTCGAACCTTTTTATATCGTTGGCTTGAAAATGAATTGGGCGTTGCTGAACTGGAATGCCAACAAGAATGAAAAGAAGATCCTGGGGATCCAGTCGGATATCCTTGGTACCCAGCAGGCTGCCTTTGATAAGAACCTGAAGATCCAGTCTGAAAAAGAGTTGACCGAGATCCTCAAGAGCACGGAGGTGATCAAGCAGGACGAGGAAATCATCGCCTTGCGTGAAAAAATTTCGCAAACGGCATCTGCCCAGCTCACCAACGGCGTGATCACCTCAAGCGAATATGTATCCAGGCTGACGGAAGAACGCCAGGCACGGCTGGCCTATGAGATCCATAAAATCGAACTGGTGAGGGCCAAACTTGCTTATTTGTTTGACCAGGGAAAACTGTAACCGAAAGTTCATTCAATACAAAGATCAAGCTATCAACCGATGAAACGAATGCATGTTTTTTACTTTTTGCTCATCCTTCTTCTGGGGGCCTGTAAAAACGACCAGAATGAGCCGGATGCCTATGGAACATTTGAAGCCACTGAGGTAACCGTTTCGGCCATGGCCAACGGGAAACTTCTGCAATTCAATGTCGAAGAGGGAGAGTTGCTGGATTCGGGACAGATGGTGGGTTTTGTCGATACCACCGATCTGTACCTTAGAAAGCTCCAGGCGATGGCACAGCGGAACGCCACCGCATCAAAAAAGAGCGACCTGCAGGCCCAGATCTCCATCTACCAGCAGAACAAGGCGAATATCCTGGTAGATAAGGAACGGGTGGAAAAGTTGCTGAAAGCAAACGCTGCGACACAGAAACAGATGGACGACATCACAGCGGCACTTCAAGTGGTAGACCGTCAGATTGCCGCGGTGCAAACCCAGTTTGCCGGGCTGGGGGATCAGGTCGCCAGCATTAATCAGCAAATCGCCCAGATCGAAGAATCTATCCGGAACGCCTATATTGTCAATCCTGTTTCAGGGACCGTTCTGACAAAATTCTCCCAGGTGGATGAGGTCGTTGCCTTTGGGAAACCTTTGTACAAGATCGCCGACCTGAAGGAGATGACATTGCGGGTGTATATCAGCGGATCCCAGATTTCCCAGGTGGTCATCGGACAAACGGTCGCTGTGATATACGACCGGAACAAAGAGGAGAATATCACAACCTCAGGGATCGTCAGCTGGGTCTCCCCAACCGCTGAATTTACCCCCAAGACCATCCAGACGAAAGAGGAGCGGGTCAACCTGGTCTATGCGGTGAAGATCAGGGTGCAAAACGACGGCAGCATGAAAATCGGGATGCCAGGAGAGATCAAGCTGATTAATCCGTAATTTCATCCGCTGATGAATAAACCTGTAATTATTAACAAAACCCAACACCTATGAAACGAACCATCACCTTTGCTTTTTCCATGCTGGCCCTGCTGATCGGATCAGCCCCCTCCATGGTTGCACAAACCTATCAGGCCGATGACATCGTCGGTACCTGGCTCAACGAAGAGGGCACCGCCCAGGTAGCGGTATTCAATGTCGGAAACCAGTATTATGGAAAAATCGTATGGCTCAAGACGCCCAATGATTCCGTGACGGGACTTCCGCGGACGGATAAGGAAAACCCGGACCCTGCCCTTCAAAAAAAGCCTCTCTTGGGACTTGTAAACCTGAAAGGGTTCGTTTTTGACGGGGATGATGAATGGAAAGACGGCACCATTTATGACCCGAAAAATGGTAAAACCTACAGTTGTTTCATGCGGTTTGAGGATGAAAGCAAAGGGAAGCTGAAGATCAGGGGTTTTATCGGGATCTCTCTTTTAGGCCGTACAACTTACTGGACTCCGGTAAAAGAATAACCCTTTCCCATGTCTCTTTCCCACTCGTTTTCCAGGGTAGGGAAACGGTAGCAGTAATAACCAAGATGGATCGTTCGGTCGAAGTCCTGAATCTTTCAAAACAATACGGCGATGTACATGCGCTGAAGGAGATCTCTTTTTCAGTTGAAAAGGGGGAACTTTTCGGATTTATTGGTCCGGACGGAGCTGGAAAGACAACACTCTTCAGGATCCTGGCAACCCTTTTATTGCCTGATGCCGGCAGCGCATCGGTAGCATCGCTCGACGTCGTGAAAGAGTACAAGAAAATCAGGCAGCTGATCGGGTACATGCCGGGCAGGTTTTCTCTCTATCAGGATCTTTCGGTGGAGGAGAACCTTCGCTTTTTTGCCACTATCTTCGGGACAACGATTGAAGAAAACTATGGACTTGTGAAGGATATCTATGGCCAGATTGAACCCTTTAAAACACGCAAGGCTGGGAACCTATCCGGAGGAATGAAACAAAAGCTCGCCCTCTCCTGTGCCCTCATCCATAAGCCGGAAATTCTTCTTCTTGACGAACCGACTACCGGAGTAGATGCGGTTTCGAGGCAGGAATTCTGGGAAATGCTGAAACGTCTGAAAGCACAGGGGATTACGATCTTGGTCTCCACTCCCTATATGGATGAAGCCAGTCTGTGCGACCGGGTTGCCCTGATCCAGGAAGGTGCCATCATGCAAATCAGTACCCCGCAGGAGGTTATGAAAAGTTATCCGCTGGAACTCTTCTCAGTGACTACTTCCGACATCTACCGGTTGCTTGGCGATCTCCAGAAGCTGCCCCAGGCGCACAGTGTGTTTGCCTTCGGGCAGGTGGCCCATCTCTCTTTCCGGAAAGGGGCCCTGACCCGGGAGGAGGTCGGTGAGTATCTCACAAGCATGGGCCATCATGCAGTGAAGATCCATCAGATCAACCCCAACATTGAAGATTGCTTCATGGAGCTGATGCGAACAGGCGGACAGGCGGACAGGCGGACAGGCGGACAGGCGGACAGGCGGACAAGCGGACAAGAATAAAAAATAAACCGAAAAAGTCACCAGAACACCAAATCACTAAATCACCACGGCCCCATTTCACCATTTCACCATTTCACCAATGCACCCCATCACCAAATCACCATCGCACCATGGCACCGCCCCTGACGGGGATATCATCATTCACGTGCGTGATCTGGTGAAGAAATTTGGCCATTTCGTGGCAAATGACCACTTGTCGTTCGATGTGAAAAGGGGAGAGATCTTTGGATTCCTGGGGGCCAATGGCGCAGGGAAAACCACCGCGATCCGCATCCTCTGCGGACTCTCCTATCCCACTTCGGGGGAATTGTCGGTGGCTGGTTACAATGTCTATACCCAACGGGAGAAAATCAAAAAGAACATCGGCTACATGAGCCAGAAGTTCTCCCTTTACGACGACCTCACCGTGTTTGAGAATATCCGGTTCTATGCAGCCATTTATGGCTTGTCAAAAAAGGAGATAGAACTTCGAGCAGGTACCCTGATCCGGAAACTTGGCCTGGAAGAGGCAAGAAACAAACTGATCCGGGAAATTCCGCTGGGATGGAAACAAAAACTGGCCTTTTCGGTGGCCATTATCCATGACCCGAAAATTGTCTTCCTGGATGAACCAACCGGTGGGGTTGATCCGATCACACGAAGACAGTTTTGGGAGATGATCTATGAAGCGGCCCGAAACGACATCACAGTATTTGTGACCACGCATTACATGGATGAAGCCGAGTATTGCGACCGGGTATCCATCATGGTTGACGGCCGGATTGCGGCCTTGGACACGCCCAAAGCCCTGCGGGAAACATTCCGGGTGAAGACAATGAATGAGGTCTTCCTGAAGCTGGCAAGGACAAAAACAACGGAGGAGGCATGAAACGGTTCTGGGGATTTGTCGTCAAGGAGTTTCTGCATATTTTCCGGGATTACCGAACCCTGCTGATCCTTTTTGGCATGCCGGCCGTTCAGTTGATCCTCTTTGGCTTTGTGATCACCAATGAGATCAAGGATGCGCGGTTCGCGGTGCTGGATCTTTCGAAAGATGAGACCACCCGAAAGCTTACTGAGAAAATCGTCTCTTCCGGTTACTTTCAACTTGAACGGGCCCTGAACACCTATGCTGAAATTGACCGGGCTTTCCGGGAGGGAGATATCCAGTTGGTGGTGGTTTTTGAACCCGATTTTGCCAACCGGCTCGAAAAAGAACATGTGGCCCACGTCCAGCTGATCGGCGATGCCTCCGACCCAAATACGGCCAGCATCCTGGTCAGCTACGCCTCCGGGATCCTGAACAATTATCTTTTATCCATGAACTCGGAGGCTATTCCGTTGCAGATCCATCCGGAAACCCGGATGATGTACAACCAGGAACTGAAAGGGGTTTTCATGTTTGTCCCCGGCCTGATGGCCATGTTGCTGATGCTGATCTCCGCGCTGATGACCTCCCTCTCCATCACACGCGAAAAAGAACTCGGGACCATGGAACTGCTGCTGGCTTCACCGTTAAAACCAATTCAGATCGTGGTAGGGAAAGTGTTTCCATATGTTTTTCTGGCTTTCATTGACGCCTGCATCATTATTGTGCTGGGCTGGTCGGTTTTCGGGGTTCCGGTCAGGGGAAGCGTCGGGCTCCTGCTGTTCGAGAATTTTTTGTACCTCTCCATGGCCCTGTCGCTCGGGATCCTGATCTCCTGCCTTACCAACAGCCAGCAACTGGCCATGATGATTTCGCTGGTTGCCCTGATGCTCCCCACTATCCTTCTCAGCGGGTTTATCTTTCCCGTCGAGAATATGCCCAAAATTCTCCAGTGGTTGTGCCATGTCATGCCGCCCATGTATTTCATCCGGATCATCAAGGGCATTATGCTGAAAGGGAACGGACTTTTTCTGATCTGGAAGGAGACGCTTATCCTTGTGGGATTTACCCTCTTTTTTATCTTCCTGAGCATTAAAAAATTCAAGATCCGGCTTGCCTGACCATGAGAACAGTCTTCTACATCATACAGAAAGAGTTTATCCAGGTGTTCCGGAACAAGCGGATGATCCCCATCATCTTTTTCGTCCCCATCGTCCAGTTGCTGATCCTGGTGAATGCCGCCACTTTTGAGATGAAACAGATCAAGATGGCAGTGGTGGACCTTGACCTGTCCAGTTCATCACGACAACTTACAAGTAAATTCCAGGGATCTCCCTTCTACCGGATCATCGACGCCTCATTTTCCCATGATAAGGCCATGTTATTAATGCAACAGGGGAAAGTGGATGTCATTATGCAAATTCCCAACGGCTTCGAAAAAAACCTGGTCAAAGAACGAAGCACGCAGGTGCAGCTGGTCATCGATGCGATCAACGGCGCTTCAGCCGGGCTGATCAATGCCTATTCCACCAGTATTATCCTGGATTTCAATCGGGAGATCCTGATTGAATGGCTCACCTCGGCCGAAATGGGGAATGTCAGGAGAATCGTTGCTGAGACCAGGTACTGGTACAATCCCAAACTGAACTATACCACCTATATGGTCCCGGGAATCCTGGTGCTGCTTGTGACGATCATCGGCCTGCTCCTGTCAGGGATGAACATTGTCAGGGAAAAGGAGATCGGTACCATCGAACAGATCAATGTCACCCCCATCCGGAAACTGGAGTTCATCGCCGGGAAACTGATTCCCTTCTGGATTATTGCCTTGTTTGAACTGGCTTTCGGCTTGGTTCTCGGGAAATTACTTTTCAACATTCCCATGGAGGGAAGCCTGTGGTTGATTTTTCTTTCAGCCAGTGTCTATCTTTTTGTAATTTTAGGCTTTGGATTGCTGGTCTCCACGATTACAAACACGCAACAGCAAGCCATGCTCGTGTCGTTCTTTTTCATGGTGGTTTTCATTCTGATGAGCGGATTGTTCACATCCATTGAAAGTATGCCTCTCTGGGCACAACGGGTCGACATGATCAATCCGGTGGCATATTTCATCAAGATCATGAGGATGGTTATGCTGAAAGGCTCCACCTTTTCAGACATCCATACTCCCTTTTACTCCCTTGTCATCTATGCCGTTTTGATCATCAGTCTGGCCATCTGGAGGTACCGTAAAGTCGCATAAACCTCATCATATCAACTGGGTTAGAAATAGCAGATGGATCCTCATTGGAGCGTTGATCATCATCATCACGCTGATCCTCTCTGTGGCATTCGCTCTCTACATCTCCCCCAAGGAGGAGGTTCCCAAAGGAGCGATACAGTATATGAGGAACCGGGGGCAGATGATCGCCGTCATGGAGCCCAATACCCTGAACTATTTTATATACCGGGGGGAGGCATTCGGTTACAGCCTCACGTTGCTCCAGGAATTCTCGAATTACCTGGAAATTCCCCTGAAGGTCATTGCCTGCAGCACGATATCACAGGCTTATTACTACCTTGATTATCATGTTGCCGATATCATGGCGTATAACCTGCCTGTCACCCGGCTGGGAAAAAACCTTGCCCAGTTCTCCTCCCCGCTTTTCGAGACGGATCTTGTCCTTGTTCAACCTTCGCCCGGTGGAGGCGGAAAAGCTAAGGAATCGCAATACATCACCGATCTCCGTGACCTAGAGGAAGATACCGTATGGGTGCAGGAAAATGCATTTTTTCAACCGCTTTATGAGAGGTTCCTGTCGAAAGCAGGAAGTGACGTTTACCTGAAAGAGGTCCCGGTCACCTTCGAAGAGCTTTTCAGGATGGTGGCAGCAGATTCAATTCACTATACACTGTGTCCAGGAAACCTGGCCGGGGTGTTGAACCAAGCCTATCCAAATACGGATATCTCCCTGTCGGTTACCCGGAATTATCCTTTCGCCTGGGCAGTAAATCATTCTTCCGATTCATTGCTGGCCATTTTAAATTACTGGCTTGACTCCATTGCGAGTAACCGGCTGCTCAAAAAAACCTTTAAGGAGATTTACCAGAACCAGCGGGTAGTTAATCATTTCAGAAGTGACTATTTCTCACTGGTCAGCCATCGGATCTCTCCATGGGACGAACGACTGCAGCATTACAGCAAACTTTTCTGGTGGGACTGGCGGTTGCTGGCCTCCCTGATGTATACAGAATCCAATTTTGTTCCTAATCTCACATCCCATAAAAATGCCTATGGTCTGATGCAGATGGTCCCTGAAACGGCAGAGGTCTACGGATTGGATACATCCTCCGATATCTCCCATCAGATCATGGCAGGAGTCAGGTACCTGAAATGGATCGACCGCCAGCTGCCCCCGGAAATCAAGGACCCCCGCGAACGTGCCAGTTTCACGCTGGCCGCCTATAACATCGGTATCGGCCGTGTTCTGGCGCTGAGAAAAAAAGCGGAAGAATATGGAAAAGACCCGAACCGGTGGCATGGCAATGTGGAGTATTATCTTCTCCGGCGATCATTCAGTGATCCTTACGCCTACTCCGATACGCTGAAGGAATTCCCGGTGAATTACGCAATGGACGGCTATGTGGATGGAATCCTTAACCGGTACTACCACTACCTGAACCTTCTTCCCGAGTAAGGTCATCCAGAAAGATCCGGCAGGTCTCCCGGATGGACTCCTCCGGTGTGATGAACTCGATCCCGATACGGTCCCTGATTTTTTTGTTGGTATAGGTATAAACCTGTGAAGTGGTGATGGCCATTTCCCGTGTGACTTCCGGTTTCGATCGTGTAAGAAAACTCCTGACAGCTTCAACTCTCCACGCTAACCCAGTGAGGGCCGGAGGAACACGGACCGAAGGGGCCGTCCGGCCAAGATGGCGCGCCATCAGTTCAAAAAGTTGCTGGTAAGAGAGGTTGGCGGCTGATACAATGAATCGTTCACCGAATGCATTCTGATCCATCAAGGTCAGCATCGCCCGGGAGACATCCCTGACATCCACATACCCGTTCACACCCAAAGTATAGTATTTCAATCCGTTGTAGACAAGCCGGAAGAGGCCTGAATTGTCGTTCCAAAATCCGGGTCCGAGGATCACGGAAGGATTGACGATCACGGCATTCAGCCCTTCAGCCATCCCCCTCCAGACCTCTTGTTCTGCGCTGTATTTACTTTGAGAATAAACCGAGTTTTTTTTTGAAGGCACCCAGAAGGTCTCTTCATCGCTCTCTCCGTTATTCTCAGCCCTGCCAAGTGTTGCCACGGAACTGACATAGCAAAATTTGTTTACCCCGCCCGCCAGGGCCAGGTTGATCATGTTTGCCGTCCCTTCGGTATTCACTATCCTCATCTGCTGATGATCTTTCGGAAAAAAGGAGACGACCGCCCCGGCATGAAAAACCTCAGAGATGCCCTCCATGGCCATCTCCATGGATCCGTGATCCAGTAAATCGGCTTCCACCCATTCGATGTTCGTCAACCATGTTTCGGGATGATCCGTATAGTAGGAGAAGATCTTTCTGACCATCTCAATTTTTGCGGGATTCCGGTATATTGCCCGGACTGTCCGACCGGATGTTGCCAAATCCCGTAAAAGGTGTGACCCCAGTAACCCAGTGCCACCGGTAACAAGAACCATGATTGTCTGTTTTGGACAAAAATACTCTTTCTGTTGTCTTCATAGGATATTATTTGCATTTTTGCATTCGAAAAAAACAAAAAACATGATCAAGAAATTATTCCCTCTCCTTTTTCTGGCCATGATCCTGGCAGTAGGCTGCAACCAGGGAATCAAAGAGAACGCTGAAGAAGCAACGGCCGATACGGTTCTGTTGACGGTTGCCACATTTGACACGACAGCTTCCCAGTATGTCGACCAACCTGTTTGGATTGACGGGACTGTTTTCCATACCTGCAAACACGGTGGCAAACGAATGTTCCTAGTCGATGGCAACGACAGTATCATGGTTGAAGTCACCACGGGTCCTGACATCGTAATGTTCGATGAAGCCCTTGTGGGTAGTCGTGTGCACCTCTTAGGACTCTTGAAAGAGCAACGGATCGATGAAAAATACCTCAACGATTGGGAAGCCCAGGTTAATGCACCTGAAGAAAACCACGACGCCGGAATCCACGAAGGATCCACGGGACATGAGGATCAGCCGAAGGAGGCCAAGCTGAATCAAATCAATTCGTTACGTAATCAACTTAGCGAAAGCGGTAAGGATCATCTTTCTTTCTATTCGATCGAAGCCATCTCCTTTGAAGTGATCCAGGTGGATGACGAAGAGATAGTGATAGAAGAAGAGTAGGAACGTGAAGACAAAAACGCTTCGCCGATGGAACAATGCGTTGCACAGGGACATCGGTTACCTGGCATTTGGCATGACCATCATCTATGCCCTCTCCGGGATTATCCTGAATCATTTCAAGGCAGGCGATTTTCAGCATCCTGATTACAGGAAGCAATACGGGGAATTCAGGGTGCAACCGCCAACCGGAGGGGTAGCTGATAAAACTTACGCCCTCTCGGTTCTGAACCAGGTAAATGAGGCGGATGAATATAAAAGCCTGGTTACAGGCAAGGGGTATGTCCAGATCTTCTTTACGAATGGGTCTGTCTATATGGACCTTGCCACCGGAAAAGCCCAGTTGGAGAAGAAAACTCCCAGGTACCTCCTGAAAGAATTTAACCTCCTTCATTACAATAACATCAAGAACTGGTTCACCTGGTTCTCTGACCTGTATGCTGTCGCGCTGATCTTACTCGCGTTCACCGGCCTCTTCATCCTTCGGGGCAGAAACGGCATCCTGGGCCGTGGCGCCTGGCTCACCGCCGCCGGAATCCTGATCCCGGCCATCATCATTCTTATATACGCCTGATATCTGAAGCCTTTTATCAGATGCCGGATATTGGATATGAGATGCGGGATGGGAGATACGCGTTCTTCTTTCCCTAATCCCTAATCGCTATTCGCTACTCGCTAATCTCTTTTCCGAAAAAACTTGACATCGGGGGGAAAATGTATTATTATTGCAAAATCATTATGATATTATTTTAATATCACAAACTGTAAACCAATGGAAAAAGAAAAAATGACCTCTCCCGTATCAGGATACCTGGGAGTGACCGGTCTGCTTGTACTGATTGTCCTGGCTGTCCTTGATTTCGTTAGTTATTCTGACCAGCTCTGGGCGATCATCCTGGGTATCATCTGCATCGCCATCGTGATTTTCATCATCCCGGGATTTTTGGTGATCAATCCCAATGAATCGTCCGTACTGATCCTATTCGGAGCTTATAAGGGGACGCTGAAAAAGAATGGATTCTACTGGCTGAACCCGTTTCTTGTGCGGAAAAAGATCTCTCTGCGTGCACGCAACCTGAACAGTGAACCCATCAAAGTCAATGATAAGATCGGCAACCCGATCATGATTGGTATTGTCCTGGTGTGGCGGGTGCAGGACACCTTCAAAGCTGCTTTTGAAGTGGACGACTACGCTCATTTCGTGGAGATCCAGAGTGAAGCGGCCATCCGGAAGCTGGCCGGGCATTACCCGTATGACAACTTTGAGGACGATCATGTAGAGATCACCCTTCGCTCGGGAGGCGAGGAGGTGAACCAGGCTCTGGAGGAGGAACTCACCCAGCGTCTTGCCATCGCCGGCATCCATGTGATGGAGGCACGTATCAGCTACCTGGCCTACGCTTCTGAAATTGCCGGGGCCATGCTGCGCCGTCAGCAGGCAACTGCTATTGTCGCTGCCCGTCAGAAGATCGTGGAAGGGGCCGTCAGTATGGTAGAAATGGCTTTGGATGAGCTCAGCAGGAAAAAAGTGGTGGAACTGGACGAAGAAAAGAAGGCTGTGATGGTCAGCAACCTGATGGTAGTGCTTTGCTCCGACAAGGATGCCACGCCAGTCCTCAACACCGGGACTCTGCATCAATAAACAGGTATGCCTAAGAAAAAAGTATTCATGCTTCGCCTCGATCCGGAGGTCTATGCCGCTCTCGAAAAGTGGGCGGCAGACGAATTCCGGAGTGTCAACGGGCAACTGGAATGGATGATTGACAAGGTGTTGAAAGAGCGGGGGAGGGACCCTAAAAGGACAAAGAGTCCGGGATCATGATTCATGTTACTTTACTGCATGCTCAATCAGCAGGGCAAATGAAATTTTTGCGACTTCGCCGCAATAGGTAAAATTACAATGGTCAATCAGGTCGTTTTCGCTATGATAATCAGGATTTTCTTCAGCACTGATAAAAAACAGGGAAGGAATTCCCTCTTCAGCAAATGAATAGCTGTCTCCCTCATCACTGTATCGGTTATCGCAAATGCTTTTCAGGCTGGTATATTGTGCACATACCCTGGCAGCATCATCGGGAAAACTTGCTGAATTATAATAATCCATTATGTTCACTGTCCAGGATGATGGATCACTCCCGGGCGAATAACCAATCATGTCATTGTTCAACATCATTCTGACCGATGTCCCCCAATTTGACAGTTTCCTTGCATAATCAGCACTGCCGTCCAGGTTGTTTTCTTCCGCGGCAAACAGAACAAACTGCACCGGGGTTTTGGGGGAGAGTTCCAGTTGGGCCATTAACCTTGCCATCTCAAGTACAGCAGCCACACCACTTCCATTATCATCGGCGCCCGGAGCAAAAAGGAAAGGATCACCATCCTCCACGATGCAGTCATAATGAGCCCCTACAATACATAACGGGCCAGCCCCTTCACTCCCTGCAAGTGCTGCAACCACATTGTATTGCCAGGTTGAGTAATGCGTTCCATCACAGTCCGACACCAGCAGAAAGGAATCGAGCCTGGTTTCAAACAGATCCAACAGGTCAAACCGCTCAAGAAGCCTTTGGGCGACCTCCCTGTGATTCTCCGCCAGATAAAAGCGGGTCTGCATCCGCTGGAGCCATAATACCGTTTGATAAAGGCTGTCAGGTTCAATCCCGGAAACGATTTGATAAATATATGGATCGGGGGAAGGATATTCAGTTTCCTCTTTTGAACATCCTAGAAGGCAACCGGATATGATGAACAAGATAACATATTGTGAGCGCATCGAATATTGATCCATTTATGGCAGAAAGTTACGTGATTAAAATTAATCTTAAAAATAAATCATGCTGATACGAAAATTTCGCAAGGAGGCCTCCCGGCCTGTCATCAGGATTGAATCGGGCCCTGCCGATCTGATCCTGGAGATCCTTGCCATTGCCGCTCTCCTGGGATTTTTAGAATACACACTATATTCCTTTTCAAAACTCCCGGAAACCATCCCCACCCATTTCAATGCCAGTGGAATCCCCGACAACTATGGCAGTAAAAATACACTCTGGATGCTCCCGGTCATTTCATTGATCCTCTATATTCTTCTAACACTTGTTGGCAGGATTCCTGAAAAATTCAATTACCCTGTCAGGATCACCGAGGCGAATGCCCGGTTTCAGTATACACTGAGAACCAGATTTCTCAGATACATGAAACTGGCCCTTGTTCTGATGTTCTTTTTTATCAGTTACAAGACGGTGTCTACCGCTCTTGGGAACACCGATGGCCTTGGTGAGTGGTTCCTTCCGGTCCTGCTCGGGATCATCTTTGTTCCTGTCATCATCTACCTGATCCTTGCCAAGCGTTCCCTTTAAAAGGCGACAGCATTCTCCTTCAGATAAACTGGTTATCTTTGGAGAAAAATCAGGCCATGTTGCACTTCTGCAGTCTGTTCACTACTTTTTTCCGACTTCTTGCAGCGATGATGGTTGTTGCCCCGGTGCCCTTTTCCGGGCTTTTCGCCCAGCCTTCCGATTCGCTTACCCGCTATGTCAATCCTTTCATCGGAACACAGGAGATGGGACATACCTTCCCGGGGGCTGTGGTCCCATTCGGCTTTGTCCAACTCAGTCCCGACACCGACACCATCCCCTTTTCGGTGGATGGGAAATACCATCCGGATGTATATCGCTACTGCGCAGGATATCAGTATGACGACCCAACCATTGTGGGATTCAGCCATACCCATTTCAGCGGTACAGGCCATTCCGACCTCGGCGATCTCCTGATCATGCCAACCGTTGGAAAGATCCAGCTCAATCCCGGGACATCCGGAGATCCGGCATCAGGTTACCGGTCAGCCTACCGCAAAGAGTCGGAATCTGCTTCACCAGGATACTACCGCGTTCACCTGGATGATCCGGATGTGGAGGCAGAACTCACGGCCACTACCCGATGCGGATTTCATCGCTATGCCTTCCCCGAAAGTGACAGCGCCCATATCATCCTCGACCTGGTGCACGGGATCTACAATTACGAAGGGAAGGTGAGATGGGCCTGTCTCCGGATCGTGAACGATTCGCTGGTCACCGGGTACCGGATCACGAGCGGATGGGGACGTACCCGTTACATCTACTTTGCGATCAGTTTTTCTAAATCCTTTTCCAGTTATGGATTCCGGGATGAAGATCCTCTGTCCTACAAAGGGTTCTGGAGAAAATTCAACCAGACAGACCATTTCCCGGAAATGGCAGGGCGAAAGCTGAAAGCCCATTTTGATTTTACCACCACCGAGAACGAAAAAATCCTGGTCAAAGTGGCGCTTTCGGCTGTTTCATCGGAGGGAGCCCTGCAAAACCTGAGGAAGGAGATCCCATCCTGGGATTTTGACGGAACCGTTGCAGAGGCGAACAAAGCCTGGGAAGCGGAATTGCAGCGTATCCGGATCGAGGCTGCCGACGAACAGAAGGTGATCTTCTATACCGCATTTTATCATGCCCTGATCCATCCCTCCGTTTACCAGGATGTTTCCGGAACTTACAGGGGCATCGACACCGAAGTGCACACTGCCTATGGATTCACAAATTACACTGTTTTCTCTCTGTGGGACACTTACCGGGCGTTGCATCCTTTTTTTACCCTGATGTATCCGCGCCGCACATCTGATATGATCAACTCCATGCTGGCCCACTACGATCAGAGTCCCGAAAAGATGTTACCGGTATGGTCGCATCACGGAAACGAGAACTGGTGCATGATCGGCTACCACAGTGTACCGTTGATCGCAGATGCGACAGTCAAAGGGGTCGGGGGATTTGATGTGGGGAAAGCCTTAAAGGCTTCCATCGCAACGGCAACCAACCGGAATTATACCGGGGTGACCGATTATATGTCTTATGGATTTGTGCCTGAAGATCTCGTTCCTAACTCTGCCTCCATCACCCTGGAATATGCTTATGATGATTTTACGCTGTCGCAGTTGGCTGATGCCGTGTCAAAACGCTCGCTTCAAACCGACATGGTGAAATACTATGCCCGGGAAAAGGTCGAGCAGTTCCATCAGCGCTCCGAAAACTTCCGCCATGTGTTCGATACCGTTCGCGGATTTGTCAGGGCAAAAAACTCGGATGGCACATGGAAGGAGCCCTTCAACCCGTTGAACACCTCAGGTGAGGGCTTTATCGAAGGAAATTCCTGGAATTACTCCTTCTATGTCCCGCACGACATCCCGGAGATGATGCATCTGATGGGAGGGGAAGAACGATTTGTCCGGAGACTTGATTCCCTCTTCACGATGCATCTCGACGAAGCCTATTTTGCTGAGACTGAAGATGTGACCCGCGTGGGCCTGGTCGGGAACTATGTACATGGAAATGAACCCAGTCACCATGTTCCTTACCTTTATGACTGGACCTCACAGCCATGGAAAACCCAGGAGCGTGTCAGGCAGATCTGTGAAACGATGTACCGGAACGCGCCGGATGGCCTTTGCGGGAACGACGACTGTGGCCAGATGAGCGCCTGGTATCTCTTCTCTGCGCTGGGTTTCTACCCTGTTTGCCCGGGGACGACCCGGTATGCCATCGGATATCCCATGATCCGTGAAGCGGTCATCTCCCTTGAGAAGGGGAAAAAACTGAAGATCCGGGTCGACCGGCAGAACGACCTGGATGTTTACATCCAATCGGTATCACTGAATGGAGAGATCCTCCACAAGCCGTTTCTCGAACATGCCGATCTCATCAAAGGAGGGGAGCTGGTGTTCACCCTGGGTTCGGAACCTCATCCATGGGATTAACGTCATTTTTCGTAATTTCGCAAAAATTTTTAGGATGCAACTGACTGAGGAACTGCGCTGGCGCGGAATGATCCAGGATATGACTCCCGGAACGGAGGAGCAGCTTGCCAAAGAGATGACGAGTGCCTATATCGGATTTGATCCCACTTCCGATTCGCTGCATATCGGGAACCTCGCTGCCATCATGATGCTGGTTCACCTGCAACGGACAGGGCATAAACCGTTTGCCCTGGTGGGAGGAGCCACCGGGATGATCGGAGATCCTTCCGGGAAATCCGAAGAACGCGTCCTGCTCGATGAAACCACCCTTCGTTACAACCAGCAATGTATCCGTCGTCAGCTTGAAAAGTTTCTCGATTTTGACTGCGGGAAGAATTCGGCGGAGATGGTCAACAACTATGACTGGACCAGCCAGTTTGGATTTCTTGAGTTTCTCAGGGAAGTGGGGAAGCACATCACGGTCAACTATATGGTGGCTAAGGATTCGGTGAAGAACCGGATGGAGTCGGGCTCAGGGATCTCCTTCACCGAGTTTTCCTATCAGCTTCTCCAGGGTTATGATTTCTTCTGGCTCTATGAAAACCGGCAGGTGAAGCTCCAGATGGGCGGCTCTGACCAGTGGGGAAACATCCTGACCGGGACTGAACTGATCCGGCGAAAAGTGGGGGGTGAAGCGTTTGCCCTGACCTGCCCGCTGATCACCAAAGTCGACGGAGGGAAATTTGGAAAGACGGAGGAGGGAAATGTCTGGCTGGATCCTGCGAAAACCTCTCCCTATAAATTCTACCAGTTCTGGCTGAACACTTCCGATGAAGATGCCGCTGTCTTCATTAAAAAATTTACGCTCCTTTCCCGTATTGAGATTGCCTTTCTTTTGAAAGAGCACCAGGAATCACCTCAAAACAGGGTGCTGCAAAAGGCCCTCGCCAAGGAGATCACCATCCGTGTCCACTCCGAAGCAGATTACCAGGCTGCCCTTGAGGCCTCGGAGATCCTATTCGGAAAAGGAACCACTGAAACGTTGAGCAAGCTGCCGGCCTATATGTTGCTGTCCGTCTTTGAAGGCGTGCCCAAGCGTGACGTGGCGAAAAGCGAAGTGGCGAAAACCATTCCTATAGTGGATTTTCTCACCACCTTCACCGACATTTTTCCTTCCAAAGGAGAAGCCCGGAGGATGCTGAAGGACAACGGCGTCTCCGTTAACAAGAAAAAAGTGACGGAGGATGATTTCATCAGTATGGGCGACCTTCTTCAGGATGCCTATGTATTGGTGCAAAAGGGAAAGAAAAACTATTACCTTGTTCAGGCAGTCTGACCATACGGCAGCATCACCTGCCACCTAATCCACAAACTGCCTTGCGTAGTATTTGGCCGTGAGTTTTTCGCCGGTTGCCCGTTCGATCATGTCGTTCCAGTAGTATTTCGATCCCACTGAAAAGACCTTGTTCTTTAGGTAATTGCCAACCTCTTTGTTGTTTGCAAAACTCTGGAATTTGTAATCATCCGACTGAATGATGTTGGCTACAATGTAGTAATAGAGCTGCGAGGCCAGCAATTCTCCGAGTAGGTAGTTGTGGTAATAACACGGAAAGAGGGCGATGTGGATCTTGGTGGCCCAGTCGGGTTCGTTGCGTTGGGGTGGGCGGTTGATCAACTGGTACTCCTCCACCAGATCCCACCATTTTTTGTTCAGATCCTGTTCCGGATCTTCATACATGGATTTTTCAAACCGGTACATGACCTGTGCCCAGCGGCTGAAGACAAGCTGTTCCATCCGGAGGGTCTTAAAGCAGTTGTCGGCGATCTTCATCTTCTCCTCCTCGCTGATCCCGGCCACATCCTGAAGCCATTGCGGACTGGAGGAAAACCGTCCGAAGATCATGGCGATCGCTTCGGTGGTGAAGGTATGGGCAGGTTCGTGTAGTGTAAAGGGAAGCGAAGGATCGATGTTGTAATCGTAGACGGCATGACCGAATTCATGCAGCATGGTGTTCATCCAATAGGAGTTGGGCATGATATTGCAAAGCACGCGGACATCTTCTTTCCGGTCGATGTTGATGCAGAAAGCATGCTGGTTCTTGCCATCTTTTTCGTAGAGGTCGCTGTTCTTCAGCATCCCGTCGATCGGAAGTCCGATGCCGTAATAGTAAGCCGCCGTGAGTGATTCAAGGTTTTTATCCGCGTAATAGGAAGAGAGGTCAAGGTCATAGATCCGGGGGGCCTCCTGGAAGAACCGGTTCTGGTAGTTCCATGGCATTAGTTCCTCTTTGCTCTTGAGGTTGTAGTAACCGACAAAATAGTCATCAATCTCTCCCTTCACATCCGTAAACACCCCTTTTGTCAGGGTATCCAGTTCATCAAAAAGTGCGGTGATCACTTTGGGATCCTGTTCGCTGAGAATGAGCTGCATCTGGTGATAGTTTTTAAAGCCCATGTCCTTTGCCACTTCGTTCCTCATGGTCACCAGCTTGATCACATCCTCCGAAACCACCCGGCCGATCCTCTTCTGCGCCATCCATACCTCTTTCTGCCGGTTGATATCCTTCGAACTCCTGAGGATATCCTCCACTTCGTTGTCGGTCAGCTCTTTTCCATTCACCTGGGTCCTAAAGATGGAAAATTCCCGTTCGATTTTTGTCTCCATCTTCACGATCTCATTCAACTTGGTGGTATCCGCTTTGGCCATCAGGTACTGATTGTATAAAAGATCGAGCTGCCGGGCCAGGAGGGTGTCGTTCACCAATCCGGATATCTTGATCTTCTCCAGGGTCTGAAGTGCCTGGGTATCAGAATAGACCTGCACCATTTGGAGTTGAAGAGACTGAGCTTTGCTGAAATCCTCCTCTGATCCCGTAATCGCGGCCTGCCAGTAAGCCAGGTTGGTCTCCCTCGACAACGGGATCACAATGGAATCATGCTTCTTGATAAAATCGATCAGGTCTTCTTTCATCTGTTTTTGTTTTGTCTGGCATCCGGCAAAAAATCCAGCTGCCAGAACCACAAGTAAAAAATGATTGAACCGCTTCATGGGTTGTATATTTCGCTATTTCGCTATTTCATCATTTCACCAAATCACCTCACCACCATCTGCCTACATCTCCCTCTCCCATGTTGTTCCCTCCTTGGTATCCTTCACCATAATACCAAGTTTGGCCAGGTTGTCCCTGATCTGATCGGATCCGCCCCAGTCTTTGCGTTCACGGGCATCCCGACGCAACCCGATGATCAGTTCCACCAGGTCATCCACCATCTCAGGCTGATCTCCGTCAGATTCATCATCAAGGGCAAGGAGATCGGTAATGAATATCCGGAAGAGGTCATCAAGTTGCCGGATCTCATCGCCGGAAAGAGACTCTTTTCCCTCTTTCACAGCATGTATGATCCTGACCGCTTCAAACAAATTCGCGATCACTACGGGGCTGTTGAAATCATCATTCATGGCGTCGTAGCAGGCAGATTCGAGATCCGAGATCCGCGATCCGCGATCTGGGATTTTGGGAATTTCGCTTCTCGCTTCTCGCTTCTCGCTTTTCGCTTCCTGCCAACTGTCAACTGCCGACTGCATACTTCTCAGCAGCTTCCATCCTGCTATTAAACGTTTCAGTCCTTTTTCCGCTGCCTGAAGCGCTTCATTGGAGAAGTCGAGCGTGCTGCGATAATGCGCCTGAAGAATAAAGAACCGGATGGTCATCGGGCTGTATGCCTGTTCCAGCAGGGGATGGTTTCCGGTGATAAATTCTTCCAGTGTCACCGAATTCCCCAGCGATTTCCCCATCTTCTGTCCGTTGATGGTGATCATATTGTTGTGGAGCCAGTAACTTACCGCATCTTTTCCGTTGGCAGCTTTCGATTGGGCGATTTCACATTCGTGATGCGGGAAAAGCAGGTCCATTCCCCCTCCATGGATATCAAACCGTTCTCCGAGGTATTTCGTCCCCATCACGGAGCATTCGAGGTGCCAGCCGGGAAATCCGGTGCTCCAGGGAGAGGGCCATCGCATGATGTGCTCGGGCTGTGCTTTTTTCCACAAGGCGAAATCTGCCGGATTCCGTTTTTCCTCCTGTCCGTCCAGTTGCCTGGTGTTGGCCACCAGCTCTTCCAGTTTTCGTCCCGAAAGTTTTCCATAATGGAATGCCTGGTTGTATTTCTCGACGTCAAAATAGACCGATCCGTTATTAAGGTATGCATATCCGGCTTCGAGGATCTTTTTGATCATTTCGATCTGCTCAATGATATGTCCGGATGCCCTGGGCTCAATACTGGGCTGCAGGACATTGAGCTGTTTCATGAAATCGTGGTACCGGTCAGTATAGTACTGCACCACCTCCATGGGCTCCAGCTCCTCCAGTCTGGCCTTCTTGGCAATTTTATCCTCCCCTTCATCCAGGTCCTGTTCGAGATGCCCGACATCAGTGATGTTACGGACGTACCTGACCTTGTATCCCAGGTGCTTCAGGTACCGGAATACCAGGTCGAAAGTGATGGCCGGACGGGCATGGCCCAGGTGCGGATCCCCATAAACGGTCGGACCGCAGACATACATGCCCACGAAAGGTTCATGCAACGGGATAAAGGGTTCCTTCTTCCGGGTCAGGGTATTGTAAACGGTCAGAGGATGTTCCATGATTTGCAAAATACGGATGCAAAGATAGTAAAACCCTCCGATGGATCGATAAAATCACCGCAGACAGCGTGTTATGATCAACCTCTTATTTCTTTTACATTCCGGGATTCTTTCCTACTTTTGCCTGAAATTCAAACTCCCTGACTCATGGAAAAGATCCTGGTGATTGGATGTTCCGGCCAGATCGGCTCGGAACTGACCCTCGAACTGAGAAAAATGTATGGCGACAGCAACGTCGTAGCTACCGATATCCGTCCAGCCCCGGAGGATATCCTCCAAAGCGGCCCTTTCGAGATACTTGACGTACTGGATGCCGGGAAACTTCAACTCATTTGTGAGCATGAGAAGATCACGCAGGTCTACCACCTGGCCGCCATCCTGTCGGGAAACGCCGAGAAGCGCCCTATGCCCTCCTGGGACATCAATATGCGCAGCCTCTTCAATGTACTGGAGATCGCCCGGGTGCTGAAAATCAAAAAAGTGTTCTGGCCCAGTTCCATTGCCGTATTCGGTCCCTCCACCCCGCGCATGAACACACCGCAGTACACCATCATGGAGCCAAACACGGTGTATGGCATCAGCAAATTAGCCGGGGAACGCTGGATTGAATACTACTACCAGAAATATGATGTAGATACAAGGAGTTTGCGTTATCCCGGGTTGATCAGCTACAAAACGGAAGCCGGGGGAGGGACCACCGATTACGCCGTGGAGATTTTCTATGATGCCATTAAAAAGGGATCGTATGAATGTTTCCTCAGCAGCGAGACCGCCCTCCCGATGATGTTCATGCCCGATGCGATCAAAGCCACCATCGATGTCATGGAATGCGAAGCCTCAAAACTCAGCCTGCGATCGAGTTACAACGTGGGGGGGATCTGTTTTACACCACATTCGCTGGCGGAGGAGATCAGGAAACACATACCCGGTTTTGAAATCACTTACAAACCCGATTTCCGGCAGGCTATTGCAGACTCCTGGCCCGACTGCATCGACGACAGCGTAGCCCGTCACGACTGGGGCCTCACTTGCGAATATGAATTGCCCCGCATGACCCGGGTCATGATCGATGAGATCCGGAAAAAATTGGGGTGACCCCTGTGCAGAGAGGAATCATGCCTGTATGGGTGAGGCATGCCTCGCCCCTACAGGATATCCGCTAATCTAAATGCTTCTTTCATCCGCACCCCCTTTTCCGTGTGCTCCACCGTACAGCACTCGTGGTTGATGTCATGCTCGAAAAAGAGGATATACCCGTTATCAGCCGCTTCATTCAGGAATTTTTGTTTCTCATCCATCGTGATCAGCGGCCGGGTGTCGTAACTCATCACATAGGGCAGAGGGATATGTGCCGCAGAGGGCAGCAGGTCGGCCATGTAAACGATCGTTTTGCCGTTGTACCGGATCATCGGGATCACCTGCCCGTCGGTATGACCATCAAACAGGCGGACGGAAATTCCCGGGATGATCACTGATTCCTTCTCAATCAGCATTAAATTGCCTTTCTCCTCAATCGGGAAGATATTTTCCTTCAGAAAAGAGGCCTTTTCGCGGTTGTTCGGATGGGTGCCCCACTCCCATTGCTGGCGGCTGGTCCAGTAGGTGGCATTCGGGAAGGTGGGCAGGTAATCGGTTTTGTCCTCATTCCAGCGAATGGCTCCGCCTGCATGGTCAAAATGGAGGTGCGTCAGGATGAGATCAGTGATGTCATTCACGGTATATCCCGCCTCCGCCAATGATCCCTCGAGGGTCTCCTCTCCGTTCAGGTAATAATGTCCCATGAATTTATCGGACTGCTTGTCCCCGATCCCACAGTCGACCAATACCTTCCTGTCGCCGGTATCGATCAGCAGACAACGCATCGACCAGTTGCACAGGTTGTTCTCGTCGCAGGGATACAATTTGCTCCACATCACCTTGGGAACCACACCGAACATGGCCCCGCCATCAAGTTTAAGGTTACCGGTCAATATAGAATATAACTTCATCTTACTTCTACTATTTCACTATTTCGCTATTTCGCTATTTCGCTACCTCGCTATTTCGCTATCTTCTACTTGTACTCCGAGATCTCAATCTCTCCCCTGATCACCCGCAGGGCGTTGGAGGCCATGGCCTGGGTTTCATTATCCCCCGGGAAGATAATCACCTGGCCGAGGCGGTCCACATGTTTTCGGATGACATTCACAACAAATTCGGAGTGAGCCAGGTCGCCTGTCAGAAGGATGGCATCCACCTCCCCTTTCAGCGCCACGAACATTTCCCCTATCGCCTTGGCCACCTGGTAGGCCATCGCTTCGATGATCAGAATGGCATGCCGGTCGCCATCCTTGATCCTGTTTTCAATCTCGGTGATATCGGTAGAGCCCAGATGGGCATTGATCCCTCCCTGGTGGGTCAACAGGGCAAGGATCTCCTCCTTCGCCATTTTCCCTTCGCTGCACATTCTCACGATGTCGCTTAAGGGGAGGCTCCCGCACCGGATCATTGAGAAGGGGCCATCCCCCTCAAAACCCTGGTTCACGTCGATCACTTTCCCCTTTTGGTGTGCCCCAACAGTGGTTCCATTCCCCATATGGGCCACAATGAGATTCATCTCATGGTAGTTCTTCTTCAGGCTTTCGGCGTAAAGTTTTGCCACCGCTTTCTGATTGAGGGCATGGAAAATGGATTTTCGCTCCACCCCCGGTACGCCTGTGATCCGGGCAATATCTTGCATCTCGTCCACCACGGCCGGATCGGCAATCAGCGCTTTGGCTCCGTCGATCTGAGCGGCAACGGCGTCGGCTACCAGTCCGCCGATGTTGATGATGTCGATCCCGATCGGACTGTTCAGAAGGTCAAAGCGAAGGGCTTCATTCACTTCATAAACGCCCGAATGCACCGGTTTGATCAATCCTCCCCTGGAAATCACCACTTTCACCTGACTGATGTCAAAATGGTTGTTTTGCAATTCTCTGAACACAACGTCGCGCCTGAACTCCACCTGATCGTAGATCGTCTTGAAGGCTTTGAGCTCTTCTTCCGTATGCCTGCGGTTATTGATGTAGAGCAGTTGGAAATTGTCGAAGACCGCGATCTGCGTCACCTTGTCCTTCGGATTGACTATCAAAATATTGAACGCCATACTTTCATTTTTTCTGGTTACATACTTCTTCTGTACTGACCGCCCACATCAAACAAGGTGTGGGTGATCTGGCCGATGGAACAGAACTTGGTCGCCTCCATCAGGCTTTCAAAGATATTAAAATTCTGGGTGGCATTGTGTTTCAAGCCATCCAGCGCCTGTGCCGATTCCTTCTCCCAGGTCTTGTGGAGCTCTTTCAGCATATCGATCTGGTACTGTTTCTCCTCTTCCGTCGACCGGATGATTTCTCCCGGCAGCACCGTAGGGGAACCCTTGCTCGAAATGAAGGTGTTCACCCCCATGATGGGCAGTTTCCCAGAATTTTTCATCATCTCGTAATAAAGCGATTCTTCCTGGATCTTGCTGCGCTGGTACATCGTCTCCATGGCCCCCAGCACACCGCCCCGCTCCGATAACCGCTCAAACTCCATCAATACCGCCTCTTCCACAAGATCGGTCAGCTCCTCAATGATGAAGGATCCCTGAAGAGGATTCTGGTTTTTGGCCAATCCGAGTTCGTGGTTGATGATCAGCTGGATGGCCATGGCCCGGCGCACCGATTCTTCAGTGGGAGTGGTGATGGCCTCATCATAGGCATTGGTATGCAGGGAGTTGCAGTTATCATAGATGGCGTATAACGCCTGGAGGGTGGTACGGATATCATTGAAGTCGATCTCCTGGGCATGGAGGGATCTTCCGGAGGTCTGGATATGGTATTTCAGCATCTGCGATCGTGCATTTGCCTTGTACCTGTATTTCATAGCCTTGGCCCAGATCAGACGGGCCACCCTCCCGATCACGGAATATTCGGGATCAAGCCCGTTGGAGAAAAAGAAGGAGAGGTTGGGAGCAAACTTGTTGACATCCATTCCCCTGGAGGCATAATACTCCACATAGGTGAACCCGTTGGAGAGGGTGAGGGCAAGCTGGGTGATCGGATTGGCTCCCGCCTCCGCGATATGGTATCCGGAGATGGAGACCGAATAGAAATTACGTACGTTCGATTTGATGAAATACTCCTGGATATCGCCCATCATCTTCAGGGCGAAATCGGTGGAGAAGATACAGGTGTTCTGTGCCTGGTCCTCCTTCAGGATATCGGCCTGCACGGTTCCCCGCACCTGGGAAAGGGTCTCCTGCCTGATCTTTGCATAGACCTCTTTTGGCAATATCATATCGCCCGTCACCCCCAGCAGCATCAATCCGAGACCATGGTTTCCCCGGGGGAGCTTCCCCTGGTAGGCGGGACGTTTTGTCCCTCTCTTTTTGTAGATCGCATGGATCTTCTTTTCCACCTCCTCTTCTAATCCCTGTTCCCGGATATATTTTTCACACTGCTGATCAATGGCGGTGTTCATGAAGTAGCCCACCATGGCAGGTGCCGGACCGTTGATCGTCATCGAGACAGAGGTGGTGGGATTGAGCAGGTCGAATCCTGAATAGAGTTTCTTGCAATCATCCAGGCAGGCAATGGAGACCCCTGAGTTGCCGATCTTTCCGTAGATATCGGGACGGATCCCGGGGTCAAAACCATAAAGGGTCACCGAATCGTAGGCGGTGGAGAGGCGAACAAAAGGCATCCCGTGCGAGAGATAGTGGAACCGTTTGTTGGTCCGTTCGGGGCCGCCTTCACCGGCAAACATCCGGGTGGGGTCTTCGCTGGTCCGCTTGAACGGGAACACACCGGCCGCATAGGGAAATTCTCCGGGGACATTCTCCCGCAGGTTCCATTTCAGGATATCGCCCCAGCCCTTGTATTTCGGCAGGGAGATCTTTGGGATCCGGAGGTGGGAAAGGGATTCGGTGGTGGTCTCCACGCTGATCTCCTTATCCCTGACCATGTAGGAAAAGGTACCCTCCCTGAGTTTCCTGACCTTCTCAGGCCATTGGTTCAGGATCTCACGGTTCGCAGGATCCAGCTCTTTTTCAGTTTCCGAGTTGATTTTCTCAAGTTCATGGATCGTCGCTTTTCGATTTTCGCTTTTCGCTGCAGAGGCTTTATCAAACGCCTCTTTCATTGTATTCAGCGTTTCATGTATCGCATACATTCGCTGTGCGATGCGGGATTGTTCCTCGGTCCATTGGTTGTATCCCCTTACCGTTTCGGCAATTTCGGCCATATAACGGACCCGGGAGGGAGGGATGATGAAGATCTTCTCTTCCATTTCATCCCTGCCAATGAAATGGCTGTGGAAATCAACCCCGGTTTTCTCCCTGATTGTCGAAACAATGGCCTGGTAAAGCTGATTGACCCCGGGGTCGTTGAACTGGGAGGCCACGGTGCCGTAAACCGGCATGAGGTCGAGGGCATCGTGGAACCGGTTGTGGTTGCGCTGGTACTGCTTTTTCACATCCCTAAGGGCATCCAGGGCTCCCCGCTTATCGAATTTGTTGATGGCAATAAGGTCGGCAAAGTCGAGCATGTCGATTTTTTCGAGCTGGCTTGCCGCGCCAAAATCCGGTGTCATGACATACAGGGTCAGGTCGCTGTGGTCAACGATCTCGGTGTCGGATTGCCCGATCCCGGAGGTCTCCACAATGATCAGGTCAAAGCCGGCAGCCTTGGCGATGGTTATGGCATCCTTGACATATTTCGACAGGGCCAGGTTGGATTGCCGGGTGGCGAGGGAGCGCATGTAAACGCGCTGGTCGCTGATGGAATTCATCCGGATGCGATCGCCCAACAAGGCGCCTCCTGTCTTGCGTTTGGTCGGATCCACCGAGATAATGGCCATCTTCCGTGTGGGGAGGTCGTTCAGGAAACGCCTTACGATCTCATCCACCAGGCTCGATTTCCCGGCCCCGCCCGTTCCGGTGATCCCCAGGACGGGGACCCTGTTCTTCTTTGCCTTACCTTCCAGCTTTTGAAGGAGCGGCCGGGTCCGTTCCGGGTCATTCTCGGCCAGGGAGATCAGGCGGGAGATGGTGGGGAAGTCGGAGGTGTCTAAGATGCCGGTTGTCCCTTTATCCAGATCGTTCAGTGGGTAGTCGCACCGTTCCAGCAGGTCGTTGATCATCCCCTGAAGACTCAGCTCCCGGCCGTCATCCGGAGAGTAGATCCGTGTGATCCCGTAATCATGGAGCTCTTTGATCTCTTCCGGGAGGATTACCCCGCCGCCTCCCCCGAAGATCCGGATATGGCTGCATCCCGCTTCGTGCAACAGGTCATGCATGTATTTGAAGAACTCCATGTGGCCTCCCTGGTAGGAGGTGATGGCTACGGCGTGAGCATCTTCCTGAATCGCACAATCGACAATCTCCTGAACGGAACGGTTGTGCCCGAGATGGATCACTTCCGCCCCGCTTGCCTGCAGGATCCTGCGCATGATATTGATGGCAGCATCATGTCCGTCAAACAGGGATGCCGCCGTAACGATACGAATGTGGTTGCGTGGTTTGTACGGTTTCGGTATCTTCATCGAATCATTTTCAGGCTTAATCGTTCATGATCGCCCGCGAGATGATGATCTGCTGGATCTCGCTGGTCCCTTCGTAGATCTGAGTCAGCTTGGCTTCACGCATCAGGCGTTCCACGTGATATTCCTTCACATAACCATAGCCTCCGTGGATCTGGACCGCTTCCGTTGTGACGTACATGGCTGTTTCCGCTGCCCAGTATTTCGCCATGGCACTGGCCGTACCGTAAGGCTTCTTCTGATCCTTCAGCCAGGCTGCTTTCAGCGTAAAATAACGTGCGGCTTCGATCCTTGTGTGCATCTCCGCCAGCTTGAAGGCAATTGCCTGATGGTTGATGATCTCGGTGCCGAATGCCTTCCTCTCCTTCGCGTACTGCAATGCCCGCTCAAAGGCTCCCTGGGCAATTCCAAGCGCCTGGGCGGCAATCCCGATCCGGCCTCCTTCAAGGGTTTTCATGGCCAGCTTGAAACCGAATCCGTCATCGCCGATCCGGTTCTCCTTGGGCACTTTCACATCGGTGAACATAACAGAGTGGGTATCAGAACTGCGCATCCCCATCTTGTCTTCATGAGGGGCCAGGGAGATCCCGGGAGAGTCTTTATCGACTATCAGGGCATTGATCCCCCGGTGTCCTTTATCTGGATGGGTCTGAACAATGACAATATAGGTCGAAGCACAATTGGCGTTGGTGATCCAGTTTTTCGTTCCGTTCACCAGGTAATGGTCCCCCATATCCACGCCCGTGGTTCGCTGTGAGGTGGCATCAGATCCCGCATCCGGTTCGGAAAGCAGGAAAGCCCCCAGCTTCTCTCCACGCGCAAGCGGTTTGAGGTACTTCTCTTTTTGTTCCTCCGTTCCAAACTCCTCCAGTTCATAACAAACCAGCGAGTTATTGACAGAAACGACGACAGCCGTAGCGGAGTCAACTTTCGACAACTCTTCCATGGCCAGGACATAGGAGACGGTATCCATGCCCCCTCCGTCGTACTTGGTATCAACTGTCATTCCCATAAAGCCGAGGTCTGTAAGTGCCTTCACATGCTGGGTGGGAAAGGTGGAGGTAGCGTCCCGTTCCAGGACGTCTTTGATCAGCTCCCGCTGGGCATAATCCCGTGCAGCCTGCTGGATCATTAGTTGTTCTTCGGTAAATTCAAAATTCATGGGATCAGAAATTTAAAATTTGTGCCTTTCAAAAATACAGGTTTTCTCCGAACAAAAAAAGAGAGTCGGAATTTTCATTGTGAAAGAGTCAGGGCAAGCAGCCTGAATATCAGGGGGTGACGAGGGGTTTCTCCACCTCCACGATGCCGTCGCTCTCCTGACTGGAAATGGTAAAGCCCCGTTTCCGGAAGAGGGAGATCATTCTGACGTTGTCGGAGGTGGTCTGGGCATACAGGGTGGAGAGGTTCCATTTGCCGGCGATCTCCAGACAAAAATCGGTGATGATATTCCCCAGGTCGCGGTTTTGCCAGGCATCCACGATCAGGATGGCATATTCCACCTTTTCATGGTCGGGATCGGCAATCAGACGACCGACACCAATCAGTTTTCGGTTCCCCTCTTCCTCGATCTCCGCCACAATGGCGATCTCCCTGTCGTAATCGATGTAACAGTAGCGGGTGGCAATCTCATGGGTCTCCCAATGAAAGAAGTAACGGAACCGGGAATAGAGGGACTCCCTGGAGCAATTCCGGAGCATCTCCAGCCACATGGGTTCATCTTCGGGTTTGATTGGCCGAAGCAGGATCCTCGTCCCATCCTGGAGGGTGACCTCTCTGACATATTTTTCCGGATAGGGATGCAGCGTGAGATGGTGGTATTCGGGGAGCGTTTGCGTAGGCTCGTTCAGGTCGACCACCATACGGGCATCCAGGGCGATCACCTCTCTGGGGGTTACCACGAGGGGGTTGATATCGAGTTCCGTGATCTCCGGATAATCGGCCGCCAGGTAAGAGATGCGGATCATCATGTCGATCAGTTTGTCCACATCCTTCGGGGGCATACCCCGGTATCCTTTCAGAACGGGCCAGATCTTCAGGGATTCGAGCAGGTGCCTGGCCAGGGCTTCATTGAGGGGAGGCAAGCCCAGGGCTTTATCCTGGAACAGCTCGGCATAAATCCCTCCCATCCCAACCATCATGATCGTTCCGAATACGGGATCCTTTTTGATACCGAGAATCAGTTCCGCCGCCTCTTTCAGGTCGATCATCCGTTGCACGGTGACACCCCTGATGGTGGCATCGGGGCGCTTTTCCCCGGCATCCGATACGATTCGGTGAAAGGCATCTTCCACCATGGCATCATCCCGGAGGTCGAGGATCACACCCCCTACATCCGATTTATGGGTGATCTCCGGCGAATCGATCTTCAGGACGACAGGATAGCCCATTTTCTGTGCAACAGCTACTGCTTCGCCCGCAGTTGAAGATGCTATCGGCCTGGTTGTCTGTATGCCGTAAGTCTCGAGGATCTCTTTGCTGAGGGACTCCTGCAGGATCGGTCCTTTGCCCTGGATCCGGCGGATATTATGAACGTGAAGGGCAGGACGGTCAACTGAAAACTCCACTGGGATATCCCTCGGGGTTTCATAGAGCGTTTTGAGGTTACGGGAGTAAGCTACAAGTGTCATGAAGGCGCTGATCGCCTGCTCGGGGGTGGTGAAGGAGGGGATCCCTGCCGAAGCCAGGAGTTCCATGCTGGCCGCCATTCCTCCGCCGCCCATCCAGGCGGCAAGGATCGGTTTCCGGGAATCCGGGGCAAGGAGGGCGATCTCTTTTGCCACCGCCATGGGATTTGTCATGGCCTGCGGTGTTAGGATCACCAGCAGGGCATCCACCTGCGGATCTTCCATCACGGTCTTCACCGCTTTGGAGATCCGCTTGGCACGCGCATCCCCCAGCACATCCACCGGATTGGTATGCGACCAGGCAGGAGGCAACTGCTGGTTGAGTTGCTCCAATGTTTTCTCCTCCAAAACGGCCAGCTCACCGTTCAATGCCATCAGGGCATCGGTAGCCATCACCCCGGGCCCTCCTGCATTGGTGACAATCCCCAGTTTCGATCCTGAAGGGAATTTGCTCCGGCCGATGATCTCCGCGATATTGAAAATATCCCCGATTTCATAAACCCGGGCCAGTCCGGCCCGTTGAAAAGCGGCATCGTACACGGCATCTTCCGAAGCCATTGCCCCGGTGTGGGAAGCGGCCACCTGCGCTGATTCAGGATAGCGGCCGGCCTTGTAGACAATGATCGGCTTTTTCCTGGCGAAGGCCCGGGCAGCCGTCATGAATTTCCTGGCATCCCTGATCGACTCTATATAAAGCATGATGCAGGAGGTTTGTTCATCCTCACCGAAAAAATCGATCAGATCCCCGAATTCCACATCCAGTGCGTTGCCGATTGATACAAAGTATGAAAAACCGATCTTGCCATCCCTGGCCCAGTCCAGCACCGAGGTGCACAAGGCCCCCGACTGGGAGATGAAGGCGATATTCCCTTTTGCCGGCATGGCGCTGGCAAAACTGGCATTGAGCCCTTGTCCGGGCACAATCACTCCCAGGCAGTTGGGTCCGAGGATACGCATTCCCGGGTAACGGTTCAATTCTTCCCGGATCTCCTGCTCCAGCCTGCTCCCCTCTTCTCCGGTCTCCCTGAAACCGGCTGTCATGATGATGATCCCCCGGATCCCCTTTTCCCCGCAGGCTCTCACAGCCTGGAGTACCGATTCAGGCGGCGTGCAGATGATCCCCAATTCGGGCACTTTCGGCAGGCTTGCAACATCCGGGAAACAGGGAATCCCCATCACGGCTTCAAAATCGGGATTGACCGGATAAACCACGCCGCGAAATCCCCCGCTGACCAAATTGATCAGTACCTTCCCGCTTACACTGTTCGGATTGGTACTGATCCCGATGAGAGCAATACGGTGGGGATTAAAGATTGAGTTGAGGTGGTGAACATCCATGTTCGATCTGCTTTGTAAGCAACAAAAGTAAAGATTTTGGTAGGGTTGAATGAATTTTCTTATTATTGCCTGTTAATTTTTAAACAAAACGGCATGAAAAAAATTCTATCCTTGGTAATCCTTGCAGGTCTGTGTGTCACGACGCTTTTAGCACAGAATGATAGCGATAAAAGACCTGCATTTGGGATCCGCTTTTCCGGATTTGTCAAAACGGATGTTTTCTTTGATTCCCGTCAGGTTGTGACGGCAAGAGAGGGGCATTTCCTGCTCTATCCTGAAAATGAAAAACTGGATGCGGAAGGAAATGATATCAATGCCAAATGGAACTACAACATCCTCTCCATTCAAACCCGTTTGGCCGGTTCCATCTGGGGCCCGGATGTTTTGGGCGCAAAATCTTCAGCATACATTGAAGGAGAGTTCTTTGGAAATATCAACCCCGCCATTAACACGTTCCGGCTTCGGCATGCATTTATCAAACTGAACTGGAAGAGTACGGAACTCCTAACCGGTCAGACGTGGCATCCGATGTTTTCAACAGATTGCTTTCCTGGCACCATCTCCTTCAATACCGGAGCCCCTTTTGTCGTTTTCTCGAGGAATCCTCAGATCAGGGTGACCCAGAAAATATGGAAATTCAATCTTCAATTGGCCGCACTGTCTCAAGTGGATTTCACCAGCACCGGACCCGACGGGCCGAATCCGAAATACCTCAGAAACGCAGTCCTTCCCGAGCTGGACTTTCAGCTTCAGTTTAAGACCGCGAACAAGGAAAACGGAACTGAATTTGTCATTGGCGCCGGGGTGGACTTTATGATGCTGCTACCGAGATTATCCACTGTGGTGACCTTGTCTCCGGCTTACGACACGGTGGTCAATGGCATAGTGAACCACGTGAGTGCCGTGACGGCAGAATACAAGACCAATACGAAAACCACCGGATTTGCCTATAATTTCTACACCAAATGGAAGTTGCGGCCTGTCACGATCAAACTTGCCGGCCAGTATGGGGAAGACAACTATTCCTTTACCATGCTGGGAGGCTATGTGGTAAAAAGTGTCACGGATCCGGCCAAAGGGTATGTCGATTATGCCAATGTGCGCTCCTGTGCCATCTGGGGTGAAGTTCATACCAATGGAAAACACTGGCAGGCAGGTCTTTTTGGGGCCTATACCAAGAACCTTGGTGTGGGTGAAACGGTGACGGGGTTTTATTACGCAAGAGGAACCGACATCGATTACATCTGGCGGGTATCCCCCCGGCTTCAATACAGCATTCAGCAATTCAGGGTGGCTATGGAACTGGAGTACACGGTGGCGGGATACGGTACCACCACGCCGGAAGGGCTTGTTTCCGACCCGCACGCCGTGGGCAATCTCAGAACCTTGCTGGCTTTTTACTATTTCTTCTGAAACTGACTTTTTTTACTACCTGTCCGCTGGTCCGCTAGTCCGCATGTTTTACATCCCGTACATCTCGATGATCTCCTGCTTGCTCTTCCCGAGGATATCGTATTTCTTTCCTACTTTGATGAAGGCATCCAGGGCTTTTTCAAGATGATGGATCTCATGGCCTGCCGAGATCTGTGTGCGGATCCGTGCCTGCCCCTGCGGGACCACCGGGAAAAAGAAACCGATGGCATAGATCCCTTCGCTGTAAAGGTCGCGGGAGACATCCTGCGACAGTTTCGCATTGAACAACATCACGGGAACGATCGGGGTATCCCCCTCTTTCAGGACAAAGCCTGCTTCGGTCAACCCTTTCCTCCAGAACTCCGTGTTTTTCTCCAGTTTATCCCTGCGTTCGGTAGTGGCTGAGAGGATCTCCAGCACTTTGATGACGCCGGCCACCACCGGAGGGGCTATGGTGTTTGAGAAGAGGTACGGGCGGGCTTTCTGGCGGCACATCTCCACCAGTTCCTTTCTTCCGGAAACACATCCGCCGGATGCGCCTCCGAGCCCTTTCCCGAAGGTGGTGGTGATGATGTCCATTTTCCCCATCACACCGTACTTCTCGTGGGTTCCCCTTCCGGTCTTCCCGATAAATCCGCTGGCATGGGAATCGTCGACGAAAAGCAACGCATCATATTTTTCGCAGAGGGCAGCCATCTCGTCGAGTTTTGCCGTATCGCCGTCCATCGAGAAAACCCCGTCGGTGATCACCATCTTGAGGCGTTTATCGTGGTGAAGCTGCAGCTTGCTTTCCAGATGGGCCATGTCAGAGTGTTTGAACGTGTCGTGCATGGCGCTGCACAGCCTGATCCCGTCGATGATGGAGGCATGCACGAGACGGTCGGAGATCATTACATCATCCTTGGTAAGCACCGCTTCAAACACGCCGGCGTTGGCATCCATGCAGGAGGGGAAGAGGATCGTGTCTTCCGTTCCGAGGAATTCGGTCACCATCGTTTCAAGCTTCCTGTGGATGTCCTGTGTCCCGCAGATGAAACGTACCGAGGACATCCCGTATCCATGGGTATCGAGCCCTTCATGGGCTGCTTTCACCACATCCGGGTGACTGGAAAGCCCGAGGTAGTTGTTTGCACAGATATTGATCACCTTTTTCAATGAGGAGCCGGTGGGGAATTCCACTTCGATATCAGCCGCCTGGGGCGAGTGAATGAACCGCTCCATCTTGTAAAGGCCCGCTTCCTGAAGTCCGGTGAGGATGTCGGAATACATCCCCCTTGTTTTATCTGAATATGCCATGGCTTGATCTTTTAAAGGTTAAGCAATGTACTCTTTGACCAGCAGGCAGATCTTGTTGACTGAGTCAAATGCTTCCGGTGTGGCTTTATCATCAGGAATGGAGATGTTGTATTTGTTCTCCAGGAACCTCTTTAATGAAACCATTGAAAATGAATCCACAATACCTCCTGAGATCAGCGGAGTATCATAGGTGATTTCCGTATCATCTTCCACATATTCGTCAATGACGTAGGCTTTTACAATTTCATGCATGTCTTCCATGGTGTGTGGGTTTTAATTCTGTTTGTAATATTTAGTAATTTATTCGTTTCAAGTAATTATCTGATGGCTGATGCCAGATACCGGTTAATCGTCTTCCAGTGTGGAGGTATCCCCGATCTCTTCGCCCCACTCCTTGGCATGCAGGATACGGCGCATGATCTTACCGCTCCGGGTCTTCGGAAGGGAATCGACAAATTCGATCTCCTGCGGCATGGCGAGCGGGGAGAGCTTTTTTCTGACGAAATTCATGATCTGGAGGTCCAGCTCTTTGCTGGCGACAAATCCGGGTTTCAGGGTCACAAAAGCTTTGACCACTTCCATGTTGACGAAATCGGGTTTGCTGACCACAGCCGATTCGGCAACCGCTTCGTGTTCCAGCAGGGCCGATTCCACCTCAAAGGGGCTGACCAGATGGCCGCCGGTATTGATCACGTCGTCGTCGCGGCCTACAAACCAGAAGTAGCCTTCATTGTCGATCGAGGAGCGGTCGCCCGGAATGTACCACCCGTTCACGAATTTTTTCTTGTAGGTCTCCTCATTGTTCCAGTATGTGCGCATCATAGAGGGCCAGCCCGGCTTGATGGCGATCAGGCCGATCTTGCCTGTTTCCTTGAACGGCTCATGGGTGTCCGTATCAATGACCGTAGCCGTAATTCCAGGGAAGGGTTTTCCCATCGATCCCGGCTTGATCTTCATCCCCGGGAAGTTAGTGATCACGATGCACCCGGTTTCCGTTTGCCAGTATGTATCGAGGAAGGGTTTCCCGAAGACCTTTTCCGACCAGATGACCGCTTCGGAATTCAGGGGTTCGCCCACAGAGGCCAGGTGACGAAGGCTGGAAAGGTCGTATTTCTTCACCACCTCATCCCCGGCTTTCATCAGGGAACGGATCGCGGTGGGAGCCGAGTACCAAACAGTGATCTTGTGTTTCTCAATAAAACGGTACCAGTTGTCGGCCGAAAAACCGGCATCAAGCACGCACTGGGTCACCCCGTTGCTGAATGGGCCGATGATGCCGTAGGAGGTTCCGGTGACCCATCCGGGATCAGCCGTGCACCAGTAAATATCATTATCCTGCAGGTCGAGCACCCATTTGGTGGTCAGGTACTGCGAGATCAGGGATCCGTGGACATGTTTCACCCCTTTCGGCTGGCCGGTAGTCCCGGAGGTGTAGTGCAACACGGAGGGCGACTCCCTGTAGGTAGGGAAGATTTCGAGCTGATCCACTTTCGGAGCAGTTTCCAGGTCAAACGCCACCTCCCTTTCCATCAGGGGTTTTGCCGGATCATGGTCCACCACGATGATGAATTCAAGCCAGGGCATCTTATCCAGGATCTTGCGCACCTTCGGGACATGCTTCTTCTGAGTAATGATGGCCCGGGTTTGGGCGTTCTCCAGGCGGATGAAAAGGGACTCATCCCCGAAGGCCGAAAAGAGGGGCTGTGCAATGGCGCCGATCTTCAAAATCCCGAGAAACCCCAGGTAGAGTTCAGGGATCTTGTCCATGAAGAGGCAAACGCGGTCCTCATCCCGGATGCCCAATGAGCGCAGGTAATGGCCGATGGAGTTGGTGGCGATCCGGATGTCATTGTAGGTATACCGTTTTTCATTTCCGGTTGATCCTTCCCAGATCAGCGCCAGTTTATCCGCTTTCCCCATTTCACAGATCCGGTCAGTGCAGTACCAGCCGATATTGATCTGGTCCCCCTCTTTGTTTCCGAGTTCATCTTCCGAGATTTTCCAGTCAAAATCTTTCACACGTTCATCATACGATCCGATATTCGACATCATGTTAGTTGTTTAGAGGTTATTATATAGGTTATTTGCTTTTCGCTATTTCGCTATTTCGCTATTTCGCTATTTCGCTATTTCGCTATTTCGCTATTTCGCTATTTCGCTATTTCACTTTTTCACTTGTCCGCTTGTAATGATGTTTCAATGACCACCACTGCCGTAGCGATCTCTTTTAAGTGCGATAAAGATACGTGAATTTTCGTAACCGCTTCCTGATCACACCATTCTTTTGCCTTGCCATAGAGGTTGATCCAGGGCTTTCCAAGGTCGTCATGCAGCACTTCGATTTCGGCAAACCTGATCCCGAATCGCCAGCCTGTCCCGATGGCTTTCAGGAAAGCTTCCTTGGCAGAAAACCGGGCAGCATAATGCTGTTGTTTGAATCGCTTGGATTCGCAGTACTCGATCTCCTTCGATGTAAAAATCTTTTCCCTGAAGCCGATATCCCGCTCCATGACCTTGTGGATCCTTTCCACTTCAATGATATCTGTTCCGATGCCGAAGATCAAATCGCTCCCAGTTTTTTTCCCACCTTGGTGAATTTTTCAATCGCAAAACGGATCTGGTCTGTGGAGTGTGCGGCGCTGATCTGCACGCGGATCCTTGATTTTCCTTTCGGGACGATGGGATAGTAGAATCCGATCACATAGATCCCCTCCTCAAGCAATTCGTTGGCAAAATCCTGCGACAGTTTGGCATCGTTGGGAAGGTGTCCTAGGAGAACAGGGGTGATCGGATGGATCCCGGGAACGATCCTGAATCCGGCCGCTTCCATCCCTTCACGGAAGAGCCGGGTGTTTTCAAATAGTTTGTCGCGCAGGTCGGTGGTTTCCGACAGCATGTTGATCACCTCCAGGGTGGCTCCCGCGATAGCGGGGGCCAGGGAATTGGAGAAGAGGTATGGCCGCGAGCGCTGCCTGAGGAGCTCCACGATCTCCTTCCGTCCTGAAATGCAACCTCCCGAGGCGCCTCCGAGCGCTTTCCCAAAGGTGGTGGAGATGATGTCGACTCGGTCCATGCACTGGCAATATTCATGGGTTCCCCTTCCGCTGGGACCTATAAATCCGGTAGCGTGGGAATCGTCAACCATCACGAGGGCATCGTATTTTTCCGCCAGGTCACAGATCTTATCCACCTGGGCAACGATCCCGTCCATGGAAAAGACCCCGTCAGTGACGATCAGTCTGTACCGGGCTGCTCCCGCCTGCTGCAACACCTCCTCCAGGTCCTCCATGTCGTTGTTCTTGTACCGGAACCGCTGCGCTTTGCACAGCCTGATCCCGTCGATGATGGAGGCATGATTCAGCTCATCCGAGATGATGGCGTCCTGTTCACCGAGCAGCGGCTCGAAAACACCGCCGTTGGCATCAAAGGCGGATGAATAGAGGATGGTATCCTCCATCCCGAGGAATTCGCTCAACCTGGCTTCAAGGTCTTTATGGACCTTCTGTGTTCCGCAGATGAAGCGTACGGATGCCATCCCATAGCCAAAGGTGAAGAAGGTATAGTTGGCCGCCGACATCACCCGGGGATCGGAACATAATCCCAGGTAATTGTTGGCACAGAAATTCAGCACATTCAATCCGCGCATCGTCTTGATCTGAACCCCCTGAGGGGTCATCAGAATGCGCTCATTTTTAAAGAGTCCCTCTTCACGTATAGTATCTAATTGCTGCTGTAAAAACTCCTTAAAATTCCCGTACATAGGTGTTATTCTTTTCACAGATTTCAGGAAGGCAAAGGTAGAAAAAAAGATCATATCTTTGGAGGATGGAAAACTTCACAACCTACAACCCCACCTCTCTCCATTTCGGCAGGAATATCCTTCCCGGGCTTCACGATGTCATTCATCCTTTCGGGACCCGTGTGCTGCTGGTGTACGGCCAGGGATCGGTGAAACGTTCAGGTCTCTATGACCGGATCATGCAGTTGCTGACCTCTGCCGGGATGGAGGTGTTTGAATATGGCGGGATCCGTTCCAATCCGGTGATCGAGGATGTGGAAGCGGCCGCTTCCCTGGGGCGGAAGCATCATGTGGAAGTGGTGCTTGCCGTTGGCGGAGGCAGTGTGATCGATTCGGCAAAAACCATTGCCGTGACCATCCCCGTAACGCATCCAGCCTGGGATTTTTTCATTGGGAAAGCAACTCCGCGGAAGGCCTTGCCCCTAGTCACGGTGCTGACCCTGGCCGCCACCGGCTCCGAAATGAATGCCATCGCGGTGGTCTCTAACCATGAAGCCAGGCTCAAAGCCCCCATTCGCTCGCCGCTCATCTTTCCGAGGCATTCCTTCCTTGATCCGGAAGTCACGATGACTGTCCCGCTTGATTACACCGCTTACGGGATCGCCGATCTCATCGCCCACTGCATGGAAGCCTGGTTTGGCGCCGGAGCCTGTCCGATGAGCGACAAGCTGGTTCTGAGCATCATCCGGGAGGCGATGGAAGCCGGCCCCGCCCTGTTGAAAGAACTGAAGAATTATACGCTTCGTGCCCGGATCATGTACGCCGCCACCCTTGCCCTCAACGGGATCACTATGCAGGGGAAGGTGTCGGGCGAATTTGGCGTGCATGCGGCAGGACACATCCTCTCCCTCCTTTACGGGGTTCCTCACGGCGCCTCGCTGACCATCGTCTATCCTGCCTGGATGCGTCTCTTCAGGGAACAGGCCGGACCGCGGATCGCAGAACTCGTATCGGGAATGTTTGGCGAATCCCTCTCCGTTGACCAATCCATCGGCCGGTTCGAGGACTTCTTTCTTTCTCTCGGCTGCCCGGTCAAGTTACGGGAGTTGGCGATCCCCGATGTTTCCGTCACAGAGATCGTGAAAGCCATGGAACATGCCAACGTCAATGGGATGAACATGAAGTTCAAACCCGGTGATTACCTGAAACTGGTGGAGTTATATATGTGAATTCCGGAGGGTGCATCCCCCTGAAAACCTACTTTCTTCCGTCCGATCACTTCAACGCCCTCAGGTTCAATTTTCTGAGTAACGGTGCTTTTCTGGCAATGATCCCTACCACTACCAGGGTCATCGATCCCCCGAAGATCACCGACGGGATCAGCCCCATGATCCTGGCTGCCAATCCCGATTCAAAAGAGCCTATTTCATTGGATGAACCGATGAAAATGCTGTTGACAGAAGCCACGCGGCCACGCATTTCGTCGGGGGTTAGCAATTGCAGGGTGGTGGCGCGGATGATCACGCTGACGTTGTCGAATACACCGCTCAGGAAAAGCAGGAAGAGGGAGAGATAAAAATTCTTCGAAAGGGCAAAGCAGATGATGCTGGCTCCGAATCCGGCCACGGCGATAAAAAGCCATCGTCCGGCATGGGCGGCAGGCGGACGGTAGGCCAAAATCAGTGACATCATGACTGCGCCCACCATCGGGGCCGCCCTTAAAAACCCCAATCCCTGAGGCCCCACAAAGAGGATCTCCGCAGCGAAGATCGGCAGCATGGCTACGGCGCCGCCAAACAGGACGGCAAACATATCGAGTGACATCGTCCCCAGGAGAATCTGGTTCCGGAAAACAAAACGGAGTCCCGATTTGAGCCGTTGGGTAATCGTCTCTGCCAGGACAATTTCCGGGTTCTGGTAACGGTTCACGAAAAAGAGCATCAGCAGGGCTATCATCACGAATACAGCCACCACCACATAAGCCACCTGGATCCCGAAGAAGCCGTAGATCAATCCCCCTAACGCCGGTCCGGAGATGGCTGCGATGTGCCAAACGGTGCTGTTCCATGTGGAGGAATTGGTGTACAGATGGCGCGGCACCAGCTGGGCCATCAGGGCAATAGTGGAAGGGTACAAGAAAGCCCGGACAACCCCGGTCAAGGCCACCACCAGATAGATCGGGAAGACCCCCAGTGAAAGATAGGCCATCAACTCCTTATAGCTAAAGGCAAATAACAGGAAGGTTCCAAAGAGAAAAAGGACAGAGAACCAGGCAATGATCCGCTGTCTGTTGTATCGGTCGGCTACATGGCCCGAGTAGAGCGCCACCGAGATAAAGGGCAGTGCCTCCGCCAGCCCGATCAACCCCAGTGCCAATGGATCGCGTGTGAGTTCGTACATCTGCCACCCAACAATCAGGCCCTGCATCTGGAAGGCGATCGTAATGAAAAAACGGTAACTGATAAAGAGCCGGAAGTCCCTGACTTTCAGAACAGCATACGCATCATGTTTCTGATCCCGGTCGTCCATGCTGCTAGCCCCTCTCCCTGAGGGGAGAAACAGGGGTGGGGTGATAGGGTGCTAATCCTCTTCCTGCTCCTCTTCTTCGTAAGCCTTCAGCAGTTTATCCTGAACGTCGGCAGGAACCTGAACATACTCGGCAAACTTCATATCATAGGTGGCGCGGCCGCTGGTGAGTGAGCTTAGCGCGGTGGAGTAACGGTTCATTTCAGCAAGGGGAACTTTTGCCTTGATTTTCTGATAGTTGCCTTCACTGTCCATGCCCATGATGAGCGCACGCCGACCCTGAAGGTCGGTCATCACCTCTCCCATCTTCTCCTCCGGAACCAGTACCTCCACATCGTAGATCGGTTCGAGGATTTTTGGTCCGGCATTCTTGAAAGCATCTTTGAAAGCATTTCTTCCGGCCAGCTTGAAGGAGATTTCATTGGAGTCGACCGGGTGCATCTTGCCGTCGTAAACATTGAAGACAATGTCGCGGGCATAGGAACCGGTCAGAGGGCCTTCTTCCATCTTCTCCATCACCCCCTTGAGAATGGCGGGTAAAAAACGGGCATCAATGGCCCCACCGACGATACAGTTGTGCATGATCAGTTTGCCGCCCCATTCGAGTTCAATGGTATCCCGCCCCCGGATCGGGAATTCCGTTTGATCAGCCATACCCTCTTTGAAGGGCTGGATCATCATATGGACCTCTCCGAACTGACCAGCGCCACCCGATTGCTTTTTGTGACGGTAGACCGCCTTGGCCGGTTTGGTAATGGTTTCCCGGTAAGGGATCCGCGGGGCCAGGTACTCGATGGAGACCTTTTCAATGTTCTCAAGATGCCACTTGGTGAGATTGAGATGAAGTTCCCCCTGCCCCTGCAGGATCTGTTGCCTCAACTCCTTGGAGAAGCCAAAGATCAGGGTGGGGTCCATTTTGGCAAGTTCATTCAGCACAGCACCCACTTTTTCGTCATCGTTCGCGTTTTTCGCCTTGACAGCCACTCTGAATTTCGGATTGGGAAACACCGTTGGTTTAATGATATCATCCGGATTCTTGAGAGAGTTCAGGGTATTGTTGGTAAAGGTGCTTTTCAGTTTGATCGTGGCGCCGATGTCCCCGGCCACAAATTTTTCGACCTTTTCCCGGTTTTTGCCGTTGATCACAAAGAGCTGGGAGATCCGCTCCTTAGAATTCCGGTTGGGATTCACCATGTCCTGACTCTCGGTCACCTCTCCACCGTAAACCTTAAAATAAGAGATCTCTCCCAGGTGGGTCTCGATGGCCGTTTTGAATACAAACAGGGAGGTCGGGTCCGAAAGCTTGCAGGTAAGTTCCTTGCCATCCGTTGTTTTCACGCCAGGCATTTCATCCGGGGCGGGAACTGAATTGGTGATGAATTCAAGGATCCGGCTCACCCCGACGTCGTGTTTCGAGCTGGCGCATAACACCGGGAACATCGACCGTGTGGTGAGGCCAATATGAAGGGCTTTGTTGATCTGCTCTTCGGACAGCGTCCCTTTGTCGAAAAACTCTTCCATCAAGGCTTCGTCCTTGGAGGCAAGTTCCTCGATTAAGGCTGCATTCATCTCTTCCGCCTTGTCTTTCTCCCCGGCCGGAATATCCAGGATCTCCGGTTTTCCTCCGCCCTGGGGATAGTTGTACATCTTCATCTGCAGGAGATCGATGATCGAATTGAATCCGTTTCCCTGATTCACGGGATACTGGAGGACCGTTACGAAGTTCCCGAACTGTTGTTTCAACTGGCGGACAGTCTCGTCAAAATTGGCCAGTTCAACATCCAGATGATTGGTGACAAACACGACCGGTTTTTCCATTTTACTGGTATATCTCCAGTAGATCTCCGTCCCCACTTCCACTCCGTTCTGCGCATTCACCACCATGAGGGCGGTATCGCATACCCGCAAGGCCGAGATCACCTCACCGATGAAATCATCAAAACCGGGTGTATCAATAATATTAATCTTCTTGTTGTTATAGAGCGTATACAGGATGGAGGAAGAAACTGAATTCTGCCTTTCCAATTCAATCGGACGGTAGTCTGAAACCGTATTTTTGTCTTCCACACTTCCCCTGCGATTGATCACGCCGCCTTCAAATATCATCGCTTCAGCCAGGGTGGTTTTCCCCGACTTGGCTCCGCCGATCAGAGCGACGTTCCGGATCTCTTTCGTCTGAAATACCTTCATGGTAATGAGTAAATTTACGTATGTAACTGATGAATAATAATTTCGAAAAGGGCTGCAAAGTTAAAAGGATAAACTGAATATTCAAATCAAATTGAAGGGAAAGTGACGGGGTGATGAAGGAGGTGAGATGTGAGACGAAGGAGGTGAGAGGTAAGAAGTAAGAGGTAAGGGGAAATATGGGAAGAGCGAACTGCCTACTGTTTACTGCCTACTGTCATTGGATCGCCTTTTTAACAGCATCCCACCGGCTGAGAGGCATTTTTGCTCCCAGCTCCTCGATGATATTACCGGCCAGGAGTGCTCCGGCCCGACCGCAACGCTCGAGGGGCCAACCCATTGAATGGCCGTAAAGAAAGCCGGCTGCATAGAGGTCTCCGGCTCCGGTGGTATCAATAGGATGCACCGGGATTACTCCGATCTCAGTGACCACCTCCCCCGATTTGATCAGCGAGCCTTTACTGCCCGTTTTCACGATAGCCACTTCACAAAAATGGGCCAGGTGGTGCAGGGCAGGTTCGGGTTCGTGCCCCGTGAAGGCTTTGGCCTCTTCTTCATTGGCAAAGATGATATCCACTTCGTTCTTCACAATCTCTTCCAGAAAGGCATGGTTGGCCTCTACCACATTGTAACTTGCCAGGTCGAGCGATACTTTCAATCCGTTGGCTTTTGCCAGTTTCACAGCCGTTTGGATCAACTCGTGATTCTGGACCAGATATCCTTCGATGTGCAGATAATCGTAGTTCGGGAAAACCTCAGGTGCCAGTTGCCTGATATTGGATGGCGTGAGTTCCACGGCAGCTCCCAGGCAGGTGGCAAAGGTACGTTCCGAATCACTGCTGATCAGGGTGATGGCACGGCCGGTCTCCGTGTTGCTCCGGATCAGGTAAGGCCGCACCCCCGCAGCCAGCATGTCCGCCTCAAACGAGTTTCCCAGCGTCTCCTCTCCGATCACGCCGATATATCCAGTCGGTGCACCTAGCATTCCCAGTCCATGAATGGTGTTGGCTGCCGACCCTCCGGCAGCAAAGCTTTTCTCATTCGCTTCCAGCAGGGCCAGGATCTCATCGCTTCTCAGTTTGTTTACCAGTTGCATGCTTCCCTTAGGGAGGTTCAACTGATCCAGGAGGGAATCCCGGTCAATCCGTATCAGGATGTCCACCAATGCATTCCCGATGCCAAGTATCTTCTTCATGAAAAGGCAGTTAATTTCCGGCAAAAATACAAAACCCAATTTTTATCTTCGGCATACTATTTTCACCAATTTAACGTATTAATTTAGATTGATTATTGATAAGATGATGAAAATCCTCCTATATTGCATCCCGTTTTTGTGGATCTCACTGACAGGATGCACACAAAATCAGCAAAATGCTGCCATGACAAACAAGCACTTATCTCCTGAAGAAGAACGGGTGATCCTTCACAAAGGCACCGAACGGCCCTTTTCCGGAAAATACTATGATTTCTGGGAAAAAGGAACCTATCTCTGTAAAGCCTGCGGAGTACCCCTGTACCAGTCCACGGCAAAATTCGATGCTGGCTGCGGCTGGCCGAGTTTCGACGATGAGATCCCCGGCGCCGTGAAACGACAGCGGGATGCCGACGGGTACCGTACCGAGATCCTTTGTGCCAATTGCGGGGCTCATCTTGGTCATGTATTTGAAGGAGAGGGATATACGAAAAAGAATACCCGTCATTGTGTCAACTCCATTTCGATGGTGTTTGTTCCGGAAAAGAACCTCCCAGTCACCGACACGGCCATATTTGCAGGTGGCTGTTTCTGGGGTGTGGAATATTATCTTCAGAAATCTCCCGGTGTTCTTTCGGTTGTTTCCGGATACATTGGCGGCCATGTTCAGCATCCCACCTATGAGGAGGTATGCTCCGGGAAAACAGGCCATTACGAAGCCGTGGAGGTGGTGTTCGATCCCTCCCGGATCACCTTCGAAGAGCTGGCAAAGCTGTTTTTCGAGATCCATGATCCCACGCAGTGGAACCACCAGGGGCCCGACCGGGGGGAACAGTACAGGTCTGCGGTATTCTACAGAAATGAAGAGCAGAAAGAGATCACGGAGAAACTCATCGGGACCCTGAAAGAGAAAGGCTACCAGGTGGTTACGGAGGTAAGACCGGCAACCGTTTTCTGGAAGGCGGAGAATTACCACCAGGACTATTATGACCACAAAGGATCCACTCCTTACTGTCACGGCTACACCAAACGGTTTTAGCAAAATGAGCGTTTTTTCCTATTTTTGAGGAAAATACGTTCTGCTGATGGGATCTCCCCATTTCAAGAATCTATCGGAAAAACTGGCACGTTGGAATCTGCCTTTACTGATCCAGGGGTGGATTTTCTTTCTGGCAGTGCTTTTTTTTCAGTTGATCTGGGAAAACTTCGAAACGGAGATCACCACGTTCCCTCCCCTGACCGCTCTCAGTGATGTCCTGGGGAATCTTCAACTGACCGGCATCCCGGCCCTTGTCGCTCCTCTGACCGGGGCAGTGATCATCCGGGACGGAATCAGTCTGATCCTTCCGAATGGCTTCTATATCAATTACTTTTTCTATCTCTCCGGGATCAAACAGATGTGCCTTGTGGTTTTCCTCTTCGTTATCGCTCCAGGGCCATGGAAGAAGAAAGCATGGTTCATCCCCCTTGCCCTCTTGATCATTCAGTTCACTGTCTTTTTTCGTTTTTTCCTGTTAACCCTCTACTGCCTGATCCAACCCGAACAATACCATCTTGTAAAGGATTATCTCTTCATCCCCTTTTTCTATTTCGAAATCCTGATCCTGTGGTTGGTCTGGGTGCTGCTGGTGGCAAAAACCGCCAGCATGTATCTTCTGCACCGGAAGGAGCGGAAACACTAATTGCCGGCGCTTGAAGGTTGCGGGACTTTGATTTTATCCTCTTTAGACAATCCTGAGAGCACCTCGATCTTGATTCCGTCGGACAAGCCGGTCTTGATCATCCGCTTTTCATATTTCTGGGGCGCCACCTCCACTTCAACAAAGGTAGAGTCGTCTTCGAACTGAAGCAGGCTTTCATTGATCGCCATCACCTGGTTGGCCCGCTGCAGGACGATATCGGCATTGGCGCTGTAACCGGCCCTGATGAATTGGTCCCTCTTCAGATCCACATCCGCCTTGATCTCAAACTGGACGGCCCCGTTCTCCAGCACCCCTTTCGGGGCAATGTACTTCAATGTGGCATCGAAGGTGTCATTTTCAATGGCCCCGACCATCAGGAGCAGGGGCATTCCGGGGTGGATTTTTCCGACCTCCGTCTCATCCACCTTCCCTTCAAAGATCATATCCCCCACATCGGCAATGGATGCGATGGTGGTTCCGGGATTGAAGTTGTTGGCTTCAATCACGGAGCTTCCTACCTTGACGGGAACATCCAACACCATTCCATTGATGGTGGAGGTGATCAGGGTGTTGGTGGTGGCTCCGGATCTTTTGGTGGCCCCCTCCCTCACCAGGTCGAGGTTGGCTTCGGCAGCCGAGAGCTCCTGTTTCGCATTCCGGAAATTGATCTCCGCCGTTTGAAAATCGGAAGCAGAGATCACGCCACCGCTCTTTAGCTTCTCCTGTCGGTCATAGTTGAGTTTGGCGTCATCGTAAGCGATCTGGGCTCGTTCGAGCCTTGCCTCGGCATTGTTCAGGTTCACCAAGTCAGGAATGATACGTACTTTGGCAATGACATCCCCTTTCTTCACTTTATTCCCCGGCTCCACATAGATCTGTTCAACAATCCCGGAAACTTTGGGTTTAATTTCAATCTCCTCCCGGGGTACGACCGATCCGGTGGCGACCGTTTTCTTGATGATATCCGTTACAAATGGCTGCTCGGTGACGTACACCACCGGCTTCTCTTTGGATTTGTTATAGAGATAATAGATCGTAACCCCAAAGACGGCTAAAATGACGACCAGGATGACTATCCGGATGATTTTCTTTGCAACACTCTTTTTTTTCATATTCGTATAGATTCTCAATTTATTAATCAACTGTCTTTTCCCCGGTCCGCTTGCTGAGGCGAGGCATGCCTCGCCTCTACAGTCCGCTTGTCCTCATTGTTCATACCTCAACGCATCGATCGGCTTCACCGCCACAGCCCTCCTGGCCGGGATAAACCCGGCAACCGCACCTGAAAAGATCAGGATCGTGAGGGCGATGACCGCAACCCGGAAATTCACCCCGGGGTGATAGAACATATCGGTGTTGCCTCCTGAGCTCTCCAGAAAATAGTTCACCAATTCCAGGAGACCCACACCGACCACCAGTCCAAAGTAACCGGCGAAGGTGGTCAGCACGATCGCTTCGGTGATGATCTGGCTGATGATCTTGATCGGTGTGGCTCCGATGGCCCGCTGGATGCCTATTTCCTTGGTACGCTCCTTCACCACCACCAGCATGATGTTGCTCACGCCGATGATCCCGGCAAGAAGGGTCCCGATGCCCACGATCCATACCAGCACACGGATCCCTGTGAACAATCCCTGGAACTTCCTGAATTCCTGTTCCAGGTTGAAGTGGCCGATGGCCCGGTCGTCATTCGGGGCGATGCCATGGCGTTGTTTCAGGAGCTCAATGGCTTTGGCTTCGACTACACTCACGGGGATCCCATCTTTTGAAGTGATCCCGAAAAAACCGACCCGGTTGCCGTAGTTATAGGTTTTCTGCAGGGTGGTAAATGGCAGAAAGATATTCTGGTTCTCCCGTTCAGCCTGTTCGCCGGTTCGCTTCGACTTGAAAATTCCCACCACCTTGAAGTAAACTCCCTGGATCTGGATATATTCCCCGAGGGCCTGTTCATCTTTTTCAAACAGCAGGTCCCTGACCCTGGTCCCGATCACCACCACTTTCCGTTTGTTCCCGATATCAAGATCATTGATCAACCTCCCCTCCGAGATGTAGATAGGGTCGATCAGAAAATATTCGGGGTATTCACCCATAATGTTAAAGGAGCCCGACTTGAGGCCACGGATCACATTATCGGCAGCGAAAAAATCACCTCCGCGGATCCGCGGGGCCAGGTACTTGATCTCGGGGATGGAATTCCGAAGGGCGGTGACATCGTCGTTGTCGTAGTTAAACCTTCTCCCTCTCGGAAATCCCTTATAGGAAACGGTGGTTTGCTGTGCCCAGACAAACACGCTGTTGGTGGCCATGTCGGCAAAGTTCCTGGAAATGGCATTTTCCAGTCCGTTCCCCGATCCCAGCATGATCACCAGCATGAAAATGCCCCAGAACACGCCGAAAGCCGTAAGGAAAGTCCTCAGCTTATTGGACTTCAGTACGTGATAAATCTCCTGCCAGCGATCAAGGTCAAACATAGTGGTTAAGTTTCAGGTTTCAGGTTTCAAGTTTCGGGTTGTAAGTTTGGATTTTGGATATTGGAATTTATTTGTGATTTGTTATTTGTATTTTGAGATTTCTTCATTCCTCATTCCTCATTCCTCATTCCTTCTTATTATTGCCATTATTCATCCCTTAACGCTTCTATCGGCTTGATCATCGCCGCTTTCCTTGCCGGGAACAGGCCGGCCAGCGTGCCGGCAATGATCAGCA
>Ga0208828_1000034_pt1 | contig 60353 bp, 42 predicted proteins | sample Kivu_160m_FD_185487 | JGI IMG/M metagenome (GOLD analysis project Ga0208828, IMG submission 185487) | Freshwater microbial communities from Lake Kivu, Western Province, Rwanda to study Microbial Dark Matter (Phase II) - Kivu_160m (SPAdes)... | ecosystem: Environmental > Aquatic > Freshwater >... | reverse complement strand
CCTCTGATGTTTTGATTTGGTTTCTGTTAAATCTTTCTTCTAATTCTTTTCTCTTCATTGTCGTCTTTCCTTTCACTTATTTTTGTAAAAATAAGCATTTCTCAGACGACAAATGTCGTTATTTAATAAGTATCATTTTTTTCACATCTTTGAAATCGCCGGCTTCTATTCTGTAATAATAAACGCCGCTTGCAAGCTCTGATGCATTAAAATCTATTATGTAATTTCCTGCTGATTTCACTTCGTTTACTAATGTTTTAATTTCTCTTCCGAGTATATCGTATATTTTCATTGTAACAAACGATTGCTTCGGGAGTGCGAAATTTATTTTTGTTACAGGATTAAACGGATTCGGATAATTCTGCGAGAGCGAATATGATTCAGGTATTTCTGTTGTCAGCTGATTTATTCCGGTTACAAGATTAATTACAAGTGAAATGTTAGGCCTGTATGATAGTGCTCCCGTACCGCTCGTAAGATTAGCAGTACAACCGTCTCCCGATGACAGATCGTTATATCTTCCGTATGCCATGCCTGATATTGTTGTTGCGTTGACCGGAGAATATTGTGTATATGAAGAATTATTATAACAAACCTCTACAAGTAAATTGCTTGTTCCATCCCAGTAGAACGGAGAAGTTAATTCAACAAACTGCCATCCTGTACCTGTTAACGAATAAACTCCGTCATAGCACGTTGTCCAACCGGTTGTTACAAAGTTCGAAATAGAGGTTACGTTTGTATTTTGCATTTTTACTTTGAATCCATTCATCGGCGACAGGTCAGCCGTTATTACATTAAAGCCGACTTTTATTATATTTCCCGCAGCACCCATTCCAGCGATAATTTCGCTTGCAGTAAACAGCATGTCTGTTCTGCCGTCCATCCAGTATGTAGTGAACGGATAATTTGATGAAGTTGTACCGGTTCCTATTGTAGCTGTTGTTTGTGCGACAATTTTGAAACTGTATAATGCTGTTGAATCTTTCCTGTGTAATGAACCGGCATCCTGTGCGAAGACTCTATAAAAAATAGAATCGTTATATTCAACTTCCGATTGTAATGAGTTAAACACACCTGAATAATTGTTACCCGACAAGTTATTCAATTTAAAATGTTTTATTCCTGTAGCAGATGAGTTTTTATACCACCTTACCCACACGCTGTCAATTCCAATGTTATCCGTTGCCGAAGCTGTTACGGTTGCAGGCCAGAGAAGTTTTGGTGTATTCTGAAGAGGTGTGTGGGTTATTACAGGACATGTTGTATCAGTCGAAGCCATGAAAGAGAAGTAACTCGTTGGAGCTCCGCCCGGAAGAAAAGTTGTTAAACCCGCATTGTCAGTAGTTCTTATATAGTATTTATATATAGCCGGACTACCGTTTCCGGGAATATTTCCTGTCCAATTGTTTCCGGATGAGTTTGTCATCGAAAGACTGTCAAACACAGTTGTTCTTGTCCAGAACAGCTTTGTCGATGAAATTGGATTTCCCGCAGGAGTAATAACGCAATTTACTGTGTAAGGACCCGTCATATTTTCAGTGTTAGGAAGCGGTGTATGTGAAATCGCCGGACCGTAAGATAGTTGATAAATTGACGGGTCTCCCATACAATTATACATTTCTAAATAACGCTGTGTCATTCCGCTCATTCCCCAATGCTGGTAGTAATAGTATTTTCCTCTAACATAGTTTTCCGCATTTTTCTTCAGGTTGTCAACAAATAATGATTTCACGACTCTTTTCTCAAGTATGTCGTCTTCATCCCAGTATGAATTTACCGATGAACCCCAGAAAACAACGCCTGCCTTTGGCCTTCTTATCCATGTTTCGGCGAAACATTCTCCGGAAATATGATATGAACCTGTTATACAAGCGAATGAATAAACAAACGGAAATATCGTATTATTTAGAGCGTTGACATTTGCCTGGCTGAAGGGAGGACCATCTGCCCATGAAGTTTCGGAACCATGACCGGAATAAATTGCAAATATCTTTCCTGAATCTATTGATTGTGTTACCTGGGCTGTTGTAGCTCCATAATATGAATACAGTTTGGTGTTAACCGTAAATCCGTTAGGTATGAAAAAAGTATCAATTACAAAATTATGAGTTCCTTCTGATACGGTATGATTATCTGTCGATGCCATAAATACGTTCTTTTTCCATAGTGCATTAATGGCGTTTTCCATATAAACAGTCTTGTTAATAATATTTATTATTGATGATGTGTCGGTATTTGCTATAGGAAATCTTCCTAAAAACACATCTGCAAACAGGTCACTGCCTTCGAGCAATGAATAATTTAAATCCGTACTTGGAGTTCCTGTTCCGCCACCTGTCCAGCAAGGAATTTCTGCTATATCTCCTACAAGCAGGACGAATTCAGGTCTTGTATTGATGTTGTTGTAAAGGTTTTGTATATAAGTTTTTATTGCTGTGTTTGTAGTACCTGTAACTGTTGTATTAACTACCGACACAATATAACCGAGATTTGTTTTATGAGTAACAAAAGGTGTAAGGTATCCTTCCAGACCGGGAGCAGTAATTATTAAATACCTGTTAGTACCGGTATTCTTTGCAGTTTGATAATTTATAAATAAGCTATTATAGAAATTGTTATATGATTCTGACGGCACAAAATCCAGTACGGGTTCTGTAGTTAATTCTATTTTAATGCTTGCAGTTCTTAAAATGTTGAGCTCATTTGAGGAAGGATTATAGCCATAAGGATAAACAGTTACCATTACTCCTTTCGCACCTGCAAGAATAAAAGGTTCTGAAATAGTAATAATCGGCTCATCAATATTTCCTCTTGTATTATAATATTCCCAGTCAATTGTAAAAGGTCTGTCGTTAAGCGAATATACTTTTTCCCAAGGTGCCTGTCTTGGATATATTTTATGTTGAAGACCGATTGTTTCTTTATTTTGTGATAAAACTCGATATGTTGGTATTTGTTCATTTTTTCCGATTAAAACAAAAAATGAAACCTGAGGAAGCTGCGGTCTTCCGTCACCCAGCGTTATTCCGTAATCTACCGACTCCAGTTTTGTAAAAGTTTCCTCTATGTTTTGTTTATCTGTTATTTTAACAGAAACATCCGTCATTTTGTAGCCGGGATTTGTGAAATTTATCACATACCCGGTTCCTTCTCGCTGATATGATATTCCATTAGGTAAATCACCTGCTATCAGGCCTGACATTAGGTTTGGAAAAAGATTTACCGATAGAAAAACTATCATTGAAATTATCAAAGTAAAACTAATTTTTTTCATTTTTTTATTTTTTTAATTTATTTTTATGTAATATTGTCTGGTTAATCAGATTTATCTAAATCCCTTATTATACTTACTGCTTTTTCCGGAGTTAATTTTGTATATATTTTGTTATTTATCATCATTGCGGGTCCAAGGTCGCACATTCCCAGACAATTTGTGTATTCAAGAGTGAATTTATTGTCTTTTGTCGTTTCCCCGACTTTAATCTTTATTTCTTTAGTAATAGCTTTTTCTACTTCTTCTTTTCCTGCCAGATCGCAAATAATGGTTCGGCATAGCCTTATAATATATTTTCCTTTTGGTTCGCTGCTCAGGAAAGAATAAAATGTTATTACTCCGTAAACTTCAACAGGATGAATATCAAGTAGCTTTGCTACTTCTTGCTGTGCGAAACTCGAAATAAATTTGTATTTTTTCTGTATTTGCTGTAAAACAGGAATTAATGCGGAACGGTCACTTCCGTAAACTTTTACTAAACTTTCAATTTCTTTTGCTAATTCGCCATCGTGAAGTTGTTCAGCTTGGCGGATAATTTTTTCTGTTGGCTCCATATTACTTTTTTATTTCCACTTTTTTCTACAGATATAATCCGGATTATTGGTTACTATTCACCATTCACCTTTTTTAACTGTTTTTCAACTTTTTGTATTAATTCGTCCGGAGAAATAGGCTTCTCGATAAAATCATTCACCGGAACTATCGTACTTGCACCGAAATCCATACCTACAGTTTTTGATATTGAAGTATACATTATAATCGGGGTCAGGATGTTTTCTCTCCTGAATTTTTGTGCAAGGAAAAATCCGTCATCCGGTTCATCCATCATTACGTCCAGTATAATTAAATCCGGTTTCTTTGAAATTACCAAATCATATCCCTCTTTAGGATTAGACGCCGTAATCACTTCATAACCTTTTGAATTTAGTATTAAACTACTTGCCTCTCTTATATCCGGATCGTCATCTATTACAACGATTAATGCCATTTATTATTCCTCCGAGTTATTAAATATAAATATTAAACATATAAAAAGTCATTATAATTTACTATATAAAAATACATTCCAAAACCTGTTTTTCCAGAAGAAATTCACCGGAAATTTTGTTTAAAAATGTGTAAAAATGTAAAAAAGTCCTGATAGTATATAATTTTTATTTCATTGGTTTAAATATTTAAATTTACTATAATAAATAAAATTATAAATTTACGGTACTATGAAAAATATATTTAAAGCTCTTTTATTAATAGCAATATTTGCAATCAAATCTTTTTCCTATACCGGAGAGGTTGTGAAATCATTTGATACACCGGGGAAATTTCCGACAGGTCTTTGTTTTGACGGTAAACATCTCTGGGTAGCGGATAGGGAAACGGATAAAATTTATTATGTCGACACTGAAAACGGAAATATAATAAGAGAATTAGAATCACCGGCTTACTGGCCGATGGGATTGGCTTGGGATGGCGAATATTTATGGAATGCCGATTTAAGGGGGATAACGGATAAATCGGAAGATTTAGACGGTATGATTTTTAAAATTGATATCCGTGACGGTACAATTCTAAAGACTCTTAATGCTCCGTCGAAAAGCCCTGTAGGATTAACATGGGATGGGAAATATTTCTGGTGTGTTGACGATAAAGCTGATAAAGTAATTCAATTCAGTCCGGTTGACGGTACTACAATAAAGTCTTTCAAATCTCCGGCTTCTGACCCTACAGGTATATGCTTTGACGGGAAATATCTTTGGATATCCGATAGAATTACGGATGAAATATATATGGTTGACCCCCAAACCGGTATTGTTATAATTATTACAAATGCTCCGGGCAATTATGTACACGGACTGGCTTCTGATGGAACCAGATTATGGGCAGTTGATTATGAGGATGATAAAATATATGAATTGAAGATAAAAGACGGGGAGAAGTTTTTTAGAAAAGACGCGCAATTACACAAAGTAGTTTTTCGACATAGCGTTAAGTGTTTCGGACCGGGCAAGATTAAAACACTTGATGTAAATATTGCTCTTGCAGAAAACAGGGATAATCAGATGCTGCTTGAGGAAATTAAGTACAACATTAAGCCTGCGGATATTTTAACGGATAAATGGGGACAAAAGACAGCTTTTTTCAGTTTTAAAGACATCAAACCGGGAGAAAGTAAAGACATCAAAGTAACAACGGTTTTTAAAACCTATAACCTGAGATATTTTATTTACCCTGAAGACGTAGGCTCTCTTGAGGATATTCCCTATGATATCAGAGAAAAATATCTTGAAGATGACGAGAAATATCAAATAGATAGTGATTTAATCCGAAAAACAGTTGAGGAAGTTGTAGGTGATGAAAAAAATCCGTACTGGATTATGCGCAAGATCCACCAGTATCTTATTGGTCATTTGCATTATCTTATGGACGGAGCATGGGATACTGCACCAACGGTGCTGAAAAATATGCACGGTTCCTGTTCGGAATATTCTTTTGCATTTATTGCACTTTGTAAAGCGTCAGGGCTTCCTACAAGGTACGTAGGGTCAACCTGGATTAGAAAAGATAAGGCGAGTATGGATGATGTTTATCATAGATGGGTTGAAGTGTATCTGCCTAATTACGGCTGGATTCCAACAGACCCTACCCACGGTGACAGGGAATCCCCCCGAGACCAGGCGTTTCCGATTGGTTATGTCAGCAACTCCGCATTAATCACTACTCAGTCCGGCGGCGGTTCTTCAACGATGGAATGGACATATAACAGTAACATAAACTATACAACAGAACCAAAAACAAATCTCAATATAACACATTATGCAGATTGGGAACCGATTGATAAATTAATGTATCCGGACGAAACTGACATTAAGTAATAAGATAGATATTTTTGCTGATTAATAAAAATGTAATTGTTAATTAACAAATACTTTTTACATTTTTTTGAATTCTATTTTTTACATTCTTTTGTTAACTTAATCTACTAACAATAATTTCTTAACAAAAATAATTTAACGCAATGGAAAAGACTATTTTACTTATTCTCATCGGTAACAGAAAAGATTCTGCCGTAAAAGTTCAGCAGGTGTTAACAGCATGGGGCTGCCTTATAAAGACGAGACTCGGGATACATGACGGAATACTCGAAAATTGCTCCGACCAGGGTCTTGTAATTCTTGAACTGTACGGAACCAGAGAACAAAAAGAAGAAGTAGCAAGAAAAATATCCGTAATTCCGGGTGTTTCATCTAAACTTGTTGACCTGAAACTGGAAGAATAAATATTTTTTTATCTAAACAGTTATTTATATATTTATTATTCCTGCCCGGAAAAATAAATTGATATAGAATATATTCTATGTTTAATCTGTCATAATTTAACTTTAAATATGATTCTCCTGAGTCCACCGGATCAAACAGGTCTTTATAAAATTTTTAAATTTTTAAAATTATGAAATTCTTAAAAATAATATTTTTATTTATCTTTCTTTTTCTAATTACAAGTAAAACCTTCTCTCATGAGGAGCCTGCAAAAACATTAAAGGAAAAAAAGGATAAAGAAAAAGAGAGCCAAAAAGTATTATTATCCCAAATTAAATCTTCAGTAGTTTACAAGTATTTTTTTAAAGATAATATTATTTCTGAAGAAAAATATAAATATATTGAGTCTGAATATAATGAAGCAGGTTATATTAAGTCTGTTGTTTTTTATGATTCCACAGGCGCTGTAGATAAGAAAGTGATTTACGAATATGACGAAAATAATAATATGATTATCGATGCCGATTATGATTCGAAAGGAGTGTTGAAAGAAAAAATTATTTATAGTTATGATGAAAACGGACTTGTTACCGGTGCAGTAAATATGAAGGAAGACAAAACAGATTCCAGATTCGTATACGTTCGCAATCTTCGTAAAAACTCGGTTGATTTGTATAAATATAATATTGAGAATGTTCTCGAATATAAAATCGATTATTTATATTACGGACAGTATGAAAATAGTATTTTAATAGAAGTAATCAAGTATGTTCCCGGTAAAGATACCTTAATGAGAGTCGAGTACAATTATTATCCTTTTCAACCCGGTGAACATTCAGGCAGAGTAAAGGAAAAAGTTATTTTCGGTAACGATAATTTTCTGATGCATAAATTCGAATATAAGTATACTGAATCAGGTAACATAGAAACAATAAAGAAAATACTTCCTGATAATAAAATTGAACTCACGCAAAAATACAATTACGACGAAAGTAACAACATTAAACAAGTTGTGGTGTATAATCCGGATAGCCTTATAATTTCAAAAACAACATATACATATTACGTCCGAACTCAGCCGGAGACGTCCGATATTTTCGGGATAATCGGTAATACGCCTTTAGTTGAAATTGACGGTATTTACGCTAAGCTGGAAACAGTGAATCCGGGTGGAAGTATAAAAGACCGTCTGGCAGCATATTTAATTCAGAAAGCTGAAGAACGAGGAGAGCTAAAGCCAGGGCAGGAAATTATTGAATTCACAAGCGGAAATACGGGTGTGGCTTTTTCAATGATTTGCGCAATAAAAGGATATAAATTCACAGCAGTTATGCCGGAACATAGGGGTATCGAAAAGCAAAAAATTATGAAAATTTTTGGTGCAAATCTAATTCTTACTCCGGAAGAAGAAGATTTTCAAGGAGCTCTGAAAAAATACAACGAACTGCTTAAAGAAAAATCTGAAGCCTGGTTTCCAAATCAGTTTGAAAACACAAATGGTCCTGAAGAGCATCGAACAAAAATCGGACAGGAAATTATCCGGCAAATGAACGGGCAGATTGATGCTTTTGTTGCAGGGGTCGGGACCGGCGGAACATTAATCGGTATTGCAAAAGCACTTAAAGAAATTAATCCCGATGTCAAAATAATTGCAGTGGAGCCGGAAGAATCACCTGTCCTGTCCGGAGGCAAATTTATTCCTCATCGAATAGAAGGAATCGGTGAGAGTTTTATACCTGATATTATAAAAGAAAACAGACATTTGATAGATGAAATTATTCTTATAAAAAGTGAAGATGCTATTAAGATGGCAGTAGAAATAATACAAGAGCACGGTTTTCTGGTTGGAATTACATCCGGAGCAAATGTACTTGCAGCAAAAGAAGTGAACAAAAAATACAAAAGAGTAGTAACTATTTTGCCCGACAGGGGAGAAAGATATCTTGATATTTATCTTGATTTTATATCAAAAACTTCTCCCGATTAATCTTTTATATAAACGGGACCTGTATTTCTGTATTCAAATATCCATTCAGTCACACAGCCTGTTTGCATTTTCACTTAAAATCACATACCGATAATCACATTCAATATTTGTTTTTTGCCATACACTTCTCACTTATCACTTTCTTTATAAAAATCCATTATTTTCTTTCGAATTGTAAGATATTTTGACGCATCTTCCTCGTTTTCAAATCCATGATTTGCTCCGTATGATACGTTATGGAGTACTTTATCCGCGGTTATAGATATGTTTTCGTATCCTGCATCGTATACCAAATCCTCGGGAGTAATGTTTTTTATCAAATCGAATTTGTTTTTGTAAAAAAGACTGTAAAGTTCCTTTAATAAGATTGTATCTGTCAGAAAACTTTTATATGTTGTACCGGTTTTATAATGAACCTTCTCAATAATAGTACTATCGGTCTGTATTTCTATTTTCGTTATATCTAAAAGCATTCCTGCATTTTCCTGAAATCTTATTGCTATGTTCCGGGGCATACTCTCAGGTAATTTTGTATCTATCTGTGCTTTACAGCTTTGTCCGGGTAGGAATATGATTGCGAAAACAGCATACAACAGAATTAAATGTAATTTACTCATAATTTCTAAATTAGTTTAACTAATATAAATTTAAATTTAAAATAATAAAATTCTAAAATATCAGTGATAAATTATTATTTACTTATATAAACGGGTATTAAATCACACTTACTAAACATATAAATCAAGTTAAAAACGGGTAACTTTTATGATTTTCTATCGTATAATAAATAAAAAATTTCCAATAAAAATTTAAAATACAGGAGAAAAATTATGAGAAAGCTTTTATTTGGTTTACTGATTTCTTTTCTTGTTGTTTTTACTTCCAACGCTCAGGAAGGAATGTGGCTCTTAAATCAAATTGAACAACTCGAATTAAACAAACAGGGTCTGGAGATTCGTGTCAGTGATATTTATGATGCAAACAAACCCTCACTTTCCAAAGCAATTTTGCAGCTTGGCGGGGGAACAGCATCATTTGTTTCGCCGGACGGACTTATACTTACAAATCACCATGTAGCATATACAGCACTTCAGCGTGCCTCTAAAGTCGAAACCGACTATTTAACTAATGGTTTTCTTGCAAGAACCCGCTCGGAAGAAATTCAGGCGCCGGGATACCGTGCAAGACTTCTTATTGAGATGAAAGACATAACAGATGAGATGCTGAAAGTAATAAATTCAGTGTCCGATCCTGATGAGAAAGATAGAGTTAAGGACAAAAGAATTGCGGAAATTACTGAAGCAAATTCTAAAGGAGATATTACGGCTACCGTTGCAGAAATGTACGAAGGGAGGCAGTATATCCTCTTCCGCCATAAAATATTTAATGATGTAAGAATAGTATATTCACCGCCTCTTTCAATCGGAAAGTTCGGCGGCGAAATAGATAACTGGACGTGGCCGCGTCATACAGGTGACTTTTCTTTCCTTCGGGTTTATTGTGCCCCGGATGGAACAGGGAGAGAGTATAATCCTGAAAATATCCCCTATAAACCCGAAGTATGGCTGAAAACAGCTATGGAAGATTTGAAAGACGGAGATTTTACTTTTATTCTTGGTTATCCCGGATTTACTACACGATATAGAACCTCTAATTCTGTTGACTGGAATCTGAATAAAAACTATCCCTTCAGTATAAAAAACTTTAAAGAGATTGACGAGTTATTTGAAACTCTTACAAAAAATAATCCTGAGGGGAAACTAAAGGTTGCAAATCTGAGAACCGGTCTTGCAAATGTTAGAAAGAATTATGAGGGAAAGCTTGAAGGAATGATTAAAACTGATTTTTTGCAGGAAAAAATTGAATTTGAAAAGGAATTTTTGAACTGGGTAAACGGTAACCCGGAAAGAAAAAGCAAATACGGCAATATTCTGTCGGACGAAAAAGCACAGTATGACATAATAGAAAAAAACAAAGAGAAAAGTAATGTAATAAGTATCTTCCAGGGATTGGCAGGCAGCCTTTTTAATGTTGCGGGTCAGATTTACAATATAAGCAGGGAACTTGAAAAACCCGAAAATGAAAGACAACCCGGCTTTTCAGAAAGGAATATTCAGACAGCAATAAATAATTTGCAATTCACTTATTCGGGTTATTTTGAACCGGTTGATAAGGCACTGCTTGTGCGAGCTTTAAAAATGGCGGATAACCTTCCTTATAACCAGAGAATTAACGGGCTCGATTATATTTTAAACAATAAATCTAAATCAATAGAACAATTTGTTGACGATGCTTACAGAAATACAAAGTTGAATGATATGGATTATGCAAAAAGTTTATACAAGAAGCCCTTCGCAGAGCTGGAATCTCTAAATGATCCGTTAATAAAACTTGCATCCGGTTTATATCCGGAGGCAAAAGAAATCGAAAGGGAATATAATTCATTTGCTGCTAATGTGTCATTTGTAAGGAAACAATATATGGATGCACTGTATGAATGGAAAGGAACGGGATTATATCCTGATGCTAATGGCACAATTAGGTTTACATACGGTGTTGTAACAGGTTATAAACCAGCAGACGCAGTATTGTATTATCCTTTTACGACTCTTAAGGGGGTAATAGAAAAAAACAAAGGTGAGGAACCATTTGATGTTCCGGAAAAGTTAAATCAATTATTTAAAAATAGAGATTATGGCAAATGGATTGATCCCGAACTTAATGATATTCCGGTTGCCTTTACCCATAGAGGTGATATTACCGGGGGAAACAGCGGAAGTCCTGTTTTAAACGCAAAAGGTGAAATTATCGGTGTTGCATTTGATGGAAATTACGAAGGAATGATCAGCGACTGGCAGTATGACTTCGACCTGCAAAGGGTAATCTCGGTTGACATTCGTTATGTGCTCTTCATAACCGAGAAATTCAGTGATGCAGGATTTTTACTGGAAGAAATGCAGATTAAATAAAAACTGCTTGAATTTGTATTGATAGCAGACGGTTTAGCCAATCCACTGATACGAACAAGTTTTTGATAAAGATGTCCGCCTTCGCTGATTTTATATACAATAGATATAATTTTAATTTTTAAAAGTTAGTACATCCACGATTTCAGCATTTTTTATTAGGAAAACTAAAAGACTTAATATTATATATAATTTATCGTAGTAAATAAACATTTATAAATCTTATAACTCTTCAACTCTAACCCCTGCTCGATAAATCCTGTCACATTTTTTATTTGTGAACCCAACAAACGACATAACCTTTATAAACTATTTTGACTTCATTCTATATTTTAAATTTTACATCTTTATGCAGTTAAAAATTATTTAATTTTACAGAAGCAATGATAAGAAAAATAAAAGCACCAACGGGAAATAAAATCAGTTGTAAAAACTGGAATTCGGAAGCAGCAATGAGAATGTTAATGAATAACCTTGACCCGGATGTAGCGGAAAAGCCGCAGGAATTAATAGTTTACGGCGGAAGCGGGAAAGCTGCAAGAAATTGGGAGTGTTTTGATAAAATTGTCGAAACTTTAAAAACTCTTGAAGAAGATGAAACATTACTCGTGCAGTCCGGTAAACCTGTAGCAGTTTTTAAAACTCATAAATTTGCTCCGAAAGTAGTAATATCAAATTCACAAATTGTTCCTGCATGGGCGAATTGGGATGAGTTTAGAAGACTCGAAGCACTTGGTTTAACAATGTATGGACAAATGACAGCGGGAAGCTGGATATATATAGGTACACAGGGAATTTTACAAGGTACTTACGAAACTTTTGCGGCAGCAGCCAAAAAACATTTTGGAGATTCATTAAAAGGGAAATTCGTATTAACCTGCGGACTTGGTGGTATGGGCGGAGCACAACCGCTTGCGGCTACACTTAACGGGGCGGCATTTCTCGGGGCAGATGTTGATAAAAACCGTATTAAAAAAAGAATTGAAACCGGATATTGTGATGTTATGACAGAAAATCTCGATGAAGCTTTGCAAATTGTTTTAAAGGCAAAAGAAGACGGAAAAGCTATATCTGTCGGATTATCAGGTAATGCCGGTGAAGTTCTTCCCGAAATTCTGAAAAGGGGAATTATTCCGGACGTACTAACCGATCAGACATCTGCTCACGATATGTTGAATGGCTACGTTCCGATGGGTATGTCGTTTGAAGAAGCAATCGGATTGAGAAAAACAGATCCGGCTAAATATCAGGAACTTGCGAGAAAGACAGCGGTGATACATTGTCAGACTATGTGGGAATTTATGAAAAAGGGCTCGGTAACTTTCGATTACGGAAATAACCTGCGCGGTGAAGCTCTTGCAAACGGATTTAAAAATGCCTTCGATATTCCCGGGTTCGTTCCGGAATATATCAGAACTCTATTCTGCGAGGGAAAAGGTCCGTTCAGATGGGTAGCTTTGTCAGGTAAACCCGAAGATATTTATGCTACGGATGATGCAATTATGGAATTATTTCCTGATGATAAATCGCTTCACAACTGGCTGATTGCAGCGAAAGAAAAAGTCCATTTTCAGGGACTTCCATCACGAATCTGCTGGCTTGGTTATGGTGCTCGGGCAAAAGCAGGAAAAAAATTTAATGAACTTGTAAGAACCGGAAAAGTATCCGCCCCGATAGTAATAGGAAGAGACCACCTTGATTGCGGAAGCGTAGCCTCACCAAACCGGGAGACTGAGAAAATGAAAGACGGCTCGGATGCTATCGCAGATTGGCCAATACTTAATTTTGCTTTAAATGCTGTCGGAGGTGCATCATGGGTTTCGCTTCATCATGGAGGCGGCGTCGGAATTGGAAATTCAATTCACGCCGGTATGGTAATTGTTGCTGACGGGACCGAAGAAGCGGAAATAAAGCTTGAACGGTGCCTTAATTATGACCCTGCAATGGGAATTGTCAGACATGCGGATGCAGGATATGAGGAAGCGATTGAAAATGCTAAAAAGTTTGATATACATATTCCAATGCTCAAATAAGAAACTTTATTCAGCATACTAATTCAAACATGAAACTATACATTCATATTCTTTAAAACTTTTTAACAAATTTTCCATTCTTCTTTCCGAGATTTGATTTCTCTGAAGCAAAATATTAATCTCTCTCATTATACTACGATAAAACTCGGCGGTCCTGCAAAATATTTTATCGAATGTAACACTATTAATGATATAATCGAAACCTTAAAATATGCAAACGGGAAGAATTTCCGTCTGCAGGTCCTTGGCGGAGGCAGCAATATAATTTTTTCCGATGAGGGTTTTGACGGTATAGTTATAAAAATTAATCTTAAAGGAATTACCATTCAAAACAATCGTATAACCGTTGCAGCAGGGGAAAACTGGGATAATTTTGTAAATTACACCGTGGAAAATAATTTTACAGGTATAGAAAGTCTTTCCGGAATTCCCGGCACCGTTGGTGCAACCCCTATTCAAAACGTCGGGGCATACGGGCGGGAGGTAAGTAATACAATTCAGTATGTAAAAGCGCTGGATAAAACTATACTTGAAGTTATAGAATTTAATAATAATGACTGCAAATTTGCTTACAGACAAAGCAGATTTAAAAATGAAGACAAAGATAAATATATTATTACGGAAGTTACTTTTGTTCTGGAAAGAGATAAAGAACCGGAAATCAAATACGAAGAATTAAAAAAATATATTGACGGTAATACAAATTATAACAATCTTAAAACAAACACCGAAAAATTACGGACTATAAGAAAAGCAGTATTAAACATAAGAAAAAAAAAGTCGATGATTACAGATGAAAATGATTCAGATTCTGTTTCCTGCGGCTCGTTTTTTCTTAATCCAATTTTAAACCAGGAAGAATATAACAAGTTTGTTGAACGTTTTGCCCTTATTCTCGGAAATCCTGAAGTATCGGAACTTTTACCGATTATTCATAAAACACCTGCAGGATACAAGATACCCGCCGCTTGTTTAATTGAAAACGCAGGATTTCACAAAGGTTACGAAAAAAACAACGTCGGAATTTCATCGAAGCACTCTCTTGCATTAATCAATAAAGGCGGGACAACAAAAGCCCTTCTCGAACTTTCAAAGGAAATCGAAAAAAAAGTTTACGATAAATTTGCCGTAAGGCTGCATCCTGAACCGGTAATAATCCAATGATTAAACCTTTAGTTACACAATTTTTCGCTCGTTTATCATATTATGATGATACCTCACAATTTTTCGCTCATAATCTTATATTTATATTTATTACTTTTTATTTATATTGTTTTTAAATAATTATTTTTAAATATTTTACAAAATAAAGAAAAACAACAAACAATATTTCTATTAATCAAAAATGAAAGAAAATGGAAAACAAAAATTACTTTCAGGACACTTCCGGTTTTTCAAACATTCCTCCTCCTCCACCTCCTCCGTCACAAACCGATTATACACAAAGTTCATATCCGCAGTATACTCCCCCGGGACAAAAAAAATCTAAAACAGGGCTTTTTATAGGATGCGGAATCATTGCTTTTGTTCTTATAATCGGAATATTAATTGGCGGATATTTTATATATAAGGCTGCCAAAGAAAAGAAAGAAGAAATTGTGGAAACAATTAAGGATGTTGATAAAGAAATAAAGAAAGACAAAGAAAAGTACAAATCTTCCGATGAAAAGACATATAAAACAGAAGGTACATTAAACGGTAAATTATATTTTTGTGAAGATTACAGAAACAGCAAGGAAATTGGTAAAAGCGACCGTTTTACAACAGGATGGCTGACTGTAATGGTTGACTTGCGAGATGCCGGAGAGGTAATTGGTTCAAGAGACGTATCTATAAGGATTTCAAAAATTAAAGATGCTGACGGCTATTCCATAAAAGAAAAATTTATCAAGAAAGTGCCTTTTTCGGTAGACCCGTCATTTGATTATATATATTTTCAGGATAAAAAGAATCTTAAATTCGACACTCCCGGTACATATAAAGTTTCACTTCTGGATGATGATAATAATATTTTACTTAGCAATAACATCGAAATAATACCGCGCTAAAATCTTAAGACATATCGAGAGGGTGTTAAGGAACACCCTCTTTTTTTCCGAAATTGTAAAAGTATATATTCACTTACTAACCTCATTTTATGACCCAATTCATAATTAATCCTTTTATTGAAATTTATAAACCAATAAAGACTTTTGTGATCTATTCATCATTCATACCTCATCCGTTCTCGATTGAACAAACCTTTTAATTTGACTATTTTTGTAATATAGAGAGATGGCTGAGCGGTCGAAAGCGGCGGTCTTGAAAACCGTTGTGGCGGCAACGTCACCGGGGGTTCGAATCCCTCTCTCTCTGCCAGGTTATATATTATTATTTCTTTCATCAGCTGTAGGACCATATACTTGAGGTAAAGGAATATTCAACAGACGAAGATATACAGAGAGCTGTCCCCGATGGTGTATTATGTGATTTAATACCATTGAGCGTATAACCTGTATTTTAGGCAGTTCAAAGTAAATTGTATCTCCAGACCTTAATTTCCAATTTGAATAGAATATCTCATCAGAAGCTTTTTGAAGAGATGAAGTTCCCTTTTTCAGATTTTCTTCGAATGATTTAAGCAGTTCTTCTTTTGATTTTGCAATTATAGGTTTGTAGTCTGTTTTTGCAAAGTCAAGCTCATCGGCTTCAAGAATATAAACAAGCCATCCCGATAGTTCTGCTATGTGCATTGTGAGTCTTCCTAACGGCATTGATTTTTCATGTGGTTTCCAGTTTAAAGATTGCTCCGGTATACAGTCTAACATTTTCCTTATAGATTCAGATACATACTGAAGTTCGGCTATTAAAGCTTGATTTATAGGCATAAATTTATCCTTTCTCCCGATTTGGCAGGAACGTTATTAAAAGTCAGCCCATTTTGTATCATAATTATATTCTACAAATTTCTGACTTAACAAAATTTTCTTATGAAGCGGTATTGTTGTTTTTATTCCTTCTACTATAAATTCTTCGAGTGCCCTCAGCATACGGTTTATTGCCTGGCTTCGGTTATCTGCTCGAACTATTAATTTACCTATTAATGAATCGTAATACTGTGGTATTGTATATCCGGAATAACAATGTGTATCGACCCTTATGCCATGTCCGCTTGGGGTATGGAATGTGCTTATTAAACCCGGGGTTGGACGAAAATTATTGAACGGGTCCTCTGCATTTATACGGCATTCTATTGCATGTCCCGTAAATTTATAATTCTTTTTCTCTAACTTTTCTCCGCCGGCAATTTTAATTTGCTCTTTCAATAAATCTATATTATATATCAGCTCGGTAACCGGATGCTCTACCTGTATTCTTGTGTTCATTTCCATAAAATAAAAATTCTTGTTTTTATCCAATAAAAATTCAACCGTCCCCGAACTCTCGTAATTTACAGTTTTAGCTGCCTTAATCGCTGCATTTCCCATTATTTCCCTCAGTTCTTTATTAAGTGCAGGTGAAGGAGATTCTTCGATTAACTTCTGATGCCGCCTTTGTATTGTGCAGTCCCTTTCTCCTATATGAACTATATTTCCAAATTTATCGCCTAATACTTGAAATTCGATATGTTTCGGATTTTCTATTAATTTTTCAATATAAAGAGCATCATTTCCGAATGCAGACTTTGCCTCGTGCTTCGCTATTGTAAAACTGTTTTCTATACTGCCCGAATCTTTCACTATTCTCATTCCTTTGCCACCGCCTCCCGCTGCAGCTTTTAATATTACAGGAAGCCCTATTTCATTAATAATTTTCTTGGCTTCCACAATATTGTTAATCTCACCTTCACTGCCCGGAATAACAGGAACACCGATTTTTCTTACCAGACTCTTTGCCATTGATTTATCACCCATTTTACTTATCATGTCCGGAGAAGGACCGATAAAAATGAAATTGTTATCTATACAAGATTGGGCAAATTTTGCATTTTCTGCAAGAAATCCATATCCGGGATGAACAGCATCCGATTCTGACATTTTTGCTGCTTCTATTATTCTCGGAATGCTCAGATAGCTTTCCGATGCCCGAGGAGGTCCTATACAAACGGATTCATCAGCATGCTTTGTGTGCAGGGCGTCCCTGTCTGCCTCGGAAAATACAGCTACTGTTTTTATTTCCATTTCCTTGCAGGCACGGATTATTCTGAGTGCAATTTCTCCTCGATTTGCTATTAAAATTTTTTTTATCAATTATTATTTTTTAGAGGTTAATTAAACCGATCTTAGAATTGTCTTCCTTTGCCCTGTCATGAGTTTTCTTTCTCAACAAACCGATATATAAAAATAAACATTTTATTTTCTAAAATCAATAAACGACTTAAACGCTATTAGATTTTATAATTTTTTGTTATCAGTGAACTTTCAAATTTCTATGATTCTTACAAATCGAAAATAATACTTTTTTTAAAAAAAGTGCTAACTTCTCATTTACGAATATGTAAAATTTAGAAACAGCAGCACTTTATTTTGATTTTTTAATTATAGTTTTATTTATTAAATTATAATTATCTGTAAATTTAATTTTATTACCATGGATCAGAGACATAAGGAGTATATAGAATATTATAAATCGAGAATGCTGAAATATAAAGATAATTCGATTTATAAAAATTCATATGAATCAGAAAAAGCATTATATGAGGCAATGGCAAACGCATCTGATTTGGAAGAATTCGGTACGAGACTTCAGGAAGGTAAATTACACATTAAAAATGCAATTGCGCTTGTTAAAGATCAGGAAACGGAAAGAGCAAAAATGTTCAGGGAAGAAAAAGAATTTATTCGGCTTCAGTCACCTGAGAGAATACTTGATGTTATCGATACGGCAGACTCGGAATCTTCATTAATAACAATGGTCAATGAAATCGATGCTGAGGTGAGTAAAAATATATCAATAGACCTGTTTACATGTGATTTTTATTATGATTTTATGATGCTGGAAAATATTGAAGTGTATCAGAATGCGGAAGTTCCGGATGAATGGAAAAAAGAAATAAATTGTGAAAATCCTGAAAGAATGATTGAAGAGGGAGTGAAAGACTGGCGTGAACAGGTATTGCCTAACGCAAGACTATGGGACCCGAATTGGAATTTCAATTTTGAGCTTATCTGGGAAGAAAGACACAGACGTTTGATTCCTGTTCCGGATGATGTTATTAAAAAACGTATCGGACAGTTTAAAAAATACAGGGGGATATAATTATGGCAGTTGATAAAAACACAACGGATCTAATCCTCGGAACTTACAGAAATATGTTTAAAGAGTTGCAAGAAAAAAATGCAAGCGGGGAGTCGTTTGATAAATTAAAAAAAATTCTTGACGAAATGGAGAATATGGCACTCACCTCTAAAGATGTTATGGAGTATACAACAAAATTAACAACACAAAATTATTTCGTGGACTTCAGTAATGCGTATTCTGCAACATTGATCGAGATGAGTAAAAGTGGATCAGGAGGGTCATCTGATGATATACTTCTTAAACAAACTCTTTCAGCTTATGAAAACGCTATACAGCAGATTGAAGGTAAAACTTATTCGGATTTGCTAATTCCTCCGATTAAGAATATTGTCGAATTAGGAAAATCGGGAATTAGTTATCCTGTTTTTTTGAGAATTTGTGAGGAGAAAGGGCTAAACAAAGCACTGGAAGGAAATTATGTTACAAGAGAAGTAAAATTGAGCGAAATTGAATTCGCCGAAAAGATGTTTTTACCCGTTGAAGTCAAAATGCATAAAGAAATTCTATCTGTCTTTGATGAAATGTCTTCAAAAGCACAATTTGGTATTCCGGATATGTTTGAGTTCGGATTAAAGAGGCAACATATCGAATGGAAATATGCACCGGAAATTGAAAAATGGAAAATGATTATTAGACACTGGGAAAAATTACTGGAATATATGAATGACTGGATAGATTCTTTCTGCGAGTTTGCTCCCAGAGATACACGCTGGACCGATATGAGAGGAATTTTCTATACGAAAAGAAACATTAAGAGAACACAAGATTGCAATCCCGGAGTATTTAAACAGAGAGAGAGAATTTTTCAAGAATGCTTCGGATTGGGGTGGGAAAATATTTTTTCCCATGATACTTTTTTAACAGAAGTAAAGGCAGGAAGAGTACCACATTCCGAAGAGTCGTTAAAAATTTTGCAGGAAGGGTATCAATACTGTAAGCCTTTTTCGAAACCTGAAGAAAATATTATAAAAAGAGCAGAAGCTGAATACTACAGAAGATACGGGAAAAAATAAAAAACTGATTTATAAAATATTTGGAGGTCCATAAAATGAAAACCTTTATTTTGATGACAAAACTATCTACGGAAGTAACAAAAAACCTGAAAGACAGAGCGTCAATAGGAAGGAGTTGGCTTGATGAAGTAAAAAAGAAATGTCCCGAGGTAAAATTTCTTCATCATTATGCGTTGCTTGGCAAGTACGATTTTTTGGATATTTATGAAGCTCCGGACGAAAAGATAGCTGCTAAAGTTTCTATGATAAGTCTGGCTAACGGAGCGTTGTCGGCAGAAAGCTGGGTAGCGATACCTTATAAAAAATTTCTTGAACTTACAAAAGAAATTTAAAAACTCTGATTACTATTTTTGAATTTCTTATAGCCGAAACATACAAATTCTCGTATGATTAAGGTGGGTTTTTTATCCTCCAAGTGCTATGGTCATTAAAACAAGTAAACCGCCTAATATCATAAATCCTAATCCCATAATTGTTGGATTATAGTATGTTTTTCTGCCGAGGAAAAATCCAAAGCTGAATAATAGTAATAAAGCTACAGCATTTGATAGCCTGTGAGCTACTATGGGTTCGCTAATAATAATGAAAGGAAAGGCGACAGGAAATGTAGAAATTACAACTAATAAGAATACAATTATTGCGTTTTTAATATCGTATATGTTTACAAATGCTTTTTTGGGAGGTTCAGGAAGTTCTAACAGATTCTTACGTAAGTTATCCAACTGATTTGGTTTTATTATTTCAGCTACTATTGGAGGGAATGCCTCTTTAAGGATAGCATTGGCGCTTTGTGTATCATTTGCCTTATGCAGAGAACTTAAAAGTTTAAATCTTTTACCCCGGTCGAATATATTTCCCATTAAAATAACCAAGGCATCTATTATTCCCCAGGCGGTATTACATCCTAATGCTGCCCATAAAGCTGTTTTAATTTCTTGCTGTCCTGCGGTGGCAAGACTGATTGTACACGTAAAGGTTAAAGTCATAATCACACCGTAAATTAATTCCGACAAACGGTCAATCGGGTCAAGGGGTTGATTATATTGCTTCTTGTATTTTTTCCAGAAATCTTTTTTCTCTGTTGTCATATTCCCTGGAATAAGTTATGTAATATCTGACAATAATATGAAATTAAACTTGAATAAAATTACAAAAATAAAAGGTTTCTATAAATTCCAAAAAGAAACATTCTTGTTTGTTCAATTATTTATTATTAACACCTGTAATAATTGCTGTCTGAATTATGTACGCAAAATTTTGAATAACCCCTTTACTTAATGAATGTCATACTTTTAACTTCGGAAAGTTTGTCTGCCGATAATTTATAAAAATAAATTCCTGAAGAAAGTTTATAATTATTTGCATCAAATCTGACTGAATAATTTCCTGTATTCTGAAACTGATTTACCAGGGTCGATATAAGTTTTCCGGCTGCGTCGTATATTTTCAGTTCTACATAAGCTGATTTTTGAATGCTGTAGTTGATTATTGTATACGGATTAAACGGATTCGGATAGTTTTGAATCAGTTCGAATTCTTTAAAATTTGTTTCGTTATTGTATATTCCCGTAACAACAGGTAATTGATATTGCATTATTATTCCTGTATCCGACTGTGCTATGTTTCCGTAAAGGTAAGTTTTATAATTAGTATCATTTTTCAGGAAAAGATTATAAAACGAAGTAATATACGCTCTTGTCAATCTTTGTTGTTCATTTCTGGTAATTGTTGCGGGATTATCTACCAGATCATCGAGTGCGGGAAGTAGATGAAAATAACTATGGTTTCCGCCTTTTATATTAATAATTTGTTTATAAGGGTTAGCTGCAACGTAATGAGGCAATTGATGTGACCAGTAAGAAGCAATACTGTCCCGCTGTCCGCTTAACAATTGAACCGGTCTTTGTATTTGCTGTATAGCCGTAACAGAAGAAGGATTTGTAATTGCCGCTGCAAGGGAAGAAATCGCTTTTATAGTAGTATCCAGCGAACCTGCCAGAAAACTACAACCTCCTCCCATAGAATGACCAAAAACTCCTGTTTGAATCGTATCTATTGTATTGAAAAAGAAATCACTTATAACCCTGTTTTTCCGTTTCATATCCTTTAACACAAAAGCAAGGTCTTTTGCAAATTCAAGATGACTTGGAAAAAATCCAGTTTCAGTTGCTGGAGCAATTATAATATAGCCCCAGCTTGCAAGATGACGGTATAAATGAACATAAACATTCGGGTTAATTGTAAAGCCGTGACCAAAAGATATTACAGGGTATTTCCCGCCCGATAGAGCAATCGGAGTTCCGTTTCCTTCGGAAGTCGCTGGGTAGTAAACCAAAGATTGTATATTTCTATTGTTTCTTGCTGAGTCTATGAAAGTAATTGTCTGATTTCCTACAAATGGAAACGAACCTGAATCAGAAGGAATTGTTGTGGCTCGTATTTGTAATGTTGTAACTAAGCTGAATATTAAAAATAAATGTTTCATAATTTTTTTATGTAAACCAATTATTCACAGGTATAGTTCCGGTTTTACGAACCCATAAACATCAAGCAAATTTTTTATACTTTTTCAGAACAAAATAAGAATTTAATGTGTGTATATCATCACCATATAGATTTATTTCGCAGTATACTCTTCATTTTCTTTTATTAAGCGGTTACGTATACAAACCTGCTTAATAATAATTTAACAAAACATTTATTTTCTTAATGGAAGGTTTATATTCTCTTAATTGGAAAGGTGTATTTTTGAGTATAAATAAATTAAAACATAAATCATTATGCTGAAAAAAATTACTTACTTGTTGTTATTTTCCTTATTACTTATTTCTTCACTTAACGCACAAAGTATTAAGGGAAAAATTATTGACAGTGATAATGCCGAAATACTTATCGGTGCCACTGTTAAAGTTTCAGGAACAAATTATGGTGCTTTAACTGATATGGACGGTTTTTACAGCATTGAAGGAATACCGGGTGGAATTTATACGATAAAAGTATCTTATATAGGATATTCTGAAAAAATAATCAGAGATGTGACTGTTACTCCCGGAAAAGTAACTCGACTTGATATTGTAATGAAAATTGACGGATTGACAACAGAAGAAATTGTTGTCGAAGGCAATATAAGCCTTGCAAATGAAGAAGCACTATTAGTGGAGCAAAAAAATTCCAATAGAATTACAGACGGAATAAGTGAGCAGCAAATCAAGCGTGCGCCGGATGCGGCAGCCTCAGATGTTCTTAAAAGAGTTACAGGTTTATCGGTTGTTAAAGATAAATTTGTTTTTGTAAGAGGAACATCGGAAAGATATAATAATACCACTCTAAATGGCTCATTAATCCCGAGCACAGAGCCTGATAAGAAATCTTTTTCTTTTGATATTTTTCCGTCTAACCTTCTTGAAAATGTAATTATTTCCAAGACGTTTACACCTGACCAACCCGGAAATTTTTCCGGAGGCCTTGTTCAAATTACGACGAAGGAATTTCCTGATGCTTTTACTTTTAATTTAAGTTTAAGTGGTTCTGTAAATTCCAATACAACAGGAGCAGGATTTATGACATATTCTGCAGGAGAAAAAAAATTACTTTTCTTTAATCTTGGAATCGATGATGGCGGCAGGAATTTGCCTTCTGTAATTCCTTCTATTCAGGTAAAGAATTCAAATTTTACAAAATCAGAATTAAACACATTCGGGCAGTCATTTCGTAATAACTGGAAACCTGAAACAAGAAAAGCACCCGCTAATTCAAATTTTCAAATATCCATTGGTAATGTTTTTAATTTTGGAAAAATACCCGTTGCAGTTCTCGGAGCATATTCTTATAGGTCAGGCTTTTCAAACAGTAAAATTGAAAGGAACCTTTATAATACTGACTACACAGAATTAATTTCCTATAACGGAAAAGCTTCGGAATTTTCGACATTATGGGGTGGTCTGGTTAATATTAATACAAAGCTTAACGAGTATAACAAGATAAGTCTCAAATCCACTTTTACTTATAATTCGGACGATGTTACTGAGTATAATGAAGGTCTGTATAATGAGGTCTATACAGCTGAAAAAAGGTTGTATCTAACAAGATTTACAGAGAGAAGTCTTATGTCGTTTCAACTAATCGGAAATCATTACTTATTTAATAAACTTTCAGTTGACTGGAAAGTAAACTATTCAGAGTCTTTGAGAAAAGAACCTGACGTTAAAACTATGACATATCAAAGAGATTACGAAACAGATGACCCGTTTTATGCAGGTTTGAATTATAATGTCGGTAACGATTTTGCTGGGGGAAGGTTCTTTTCAAACTTAAAAGATATTAACCGCGGATTATCGCTGGATATTGAAACGCCCTTTAAATCTGTTCCTTTAGTATCAAAACTTTTTCAAGAAAGCAGTTCAGCAGCAAAAGTGAAGTTAGGGTTTTTTTTGAATGGTACAGACAGGAATTTTGACGCAAGAAATTTCGGACCTGCGTTATATATAGGTGCTCCTTTTACAATTCTTTTCCAGCCTATTGAGAAAATATTTGATCAGTCCAATTTTAATGATAAAGGGCTTTTTTATGACGAGATTACTAAAGAATCCGATAAATATAGTGCGGATGATAATCTTTATGCGGGGTATCTGATGTTCGATATACCTGTTTACAAATTCAGATTAATACTCGGAAGCAGATTTGAATATTCCGAACAGAATGTTAATACTCTCGGATTAATAGGAGACAAAATTACTAATAATCTAATTAGCAAGGATTTACTTCCTTCAATCAATATCATATATCAACTCAATGACAAAACAAATATCAGAGCTGCATATTCTCAAACACTGGCAAGACCCGAATTAAGGGAAATTGCACCGTTTTCATATGTGGATTTTGTAACAGGAATAACAATCTATGGAAACTCAATGGATTTAAGAAGAACATTAGTCAGAAATTATGATTTGAGATGTGAGTTATACCCTGCGGCGGGTGAATTGCTATCGCTAAGTTTGTTTTATAAAAGATTTGATGCTCCGATTGAAGATGTGTACATACCAACAAGCACAAACCGAATCAAAACTTTCAAGAATGCACAAAACGGTGCTGATAACTACGGGATAGAGTTTGAGATAAGAAAAAATCTCGGTTTTGTTTCTGATTTTCTTAAAAATTTAACATTCAACGGAAATCTGACTTTTGTAAGTTCAAAAATTAATCTTGAAGGTATCGGAACAGTTGCAACCAAAACAGAAAGAAGAATGCAGGGGCAATCACCATATATGATTAATCTTGGTCTCTTTTATGATAATCCGGAACTGGGTCTTAATATTAACCTCGTTTATAATCGTTTTGGAGACAGAATTTCCGAAGTTGGTTTGGCAGGTTTTGAAGACATTTATGAAAAGGGAAATGATGTTATTGATTTTTCATTATCGAAAACTATATTTTATAATTTAGAGATTAAATTTGCGATAAAAGATTTATTAAATGAAGATAAAATTTATACTCAGAGTGTCAACAATATCGAACGTACAGTTAGAAAAATATCCGGGGGTTTGAATTATTCTTTTGGGATATCATACAGATATTAGATTTTTTATTAACTTAAAAAGGAGAAACACCTTATGAAGAAATTACTTTTATTTGCTATGTTGATGTTAGTGTGTACAGGTTTAGTATTTTCTCAGGTTTATGATTCGACAACGCTGAACAACAATAATATCACTTCTAATATTACTTTACAAAGTAATATCAGATACATTCTAAAAGGTTTTGTTTACGTGAAAGGACCTGCAGAGCTTACTATACCGGCGGGCACAGTAATTTACGGAGACAAAAATACGACCGGGACACTTATTATTGAGCGTGGAGCGAAACTCATTGCTAATGGAAGTGCTACACAACCTATTGTATTTACAAGCCGCCTTGCACCCGGACAGAGAGGACCCGGCGATTGGGGAGGAATAATTCTTCTTGGTAAAGCCAGAATTAACACTGTCAGTGGTGCTGATACTGCAGCTATTGAAGGTTTACCATCATCTGTTCAACCTGCTTATTACGGCGGACAGGATGATAACGATAACTCAGGTTCATTAAGATATGTTAGAATTGAATTTCCGGGTATTAATCTTACCGGTACAAGTGGTAACGAAATAAACGGATTGACTATGGGCGGAGTAGGCAGAGGCACAACACTTGAATATATTCAAGTAAGTTATTGTGGGGACGATGCTTACGAATGGTTTGGTGGTACGGTTGATGGCAAGTATCTAATAGCTTATAAGACAGTCGACGATGATTTTGATACTGATAACGGATACAGAGGAAGATTACAATTCTGTCTTGGGGTTAAAGATAGTAACATTGCAGATGTAAGCGGTTCACACGGCTGGGAAGCGGATAATAATGCAAACAGTCCGAATAATTACAACGCCCCAAGGAGTAATCCGATTTTTTCAAATGTAACTTTCGTTGGACCTAAAAGAGATACAAATACAGTTGTGAACCCAAATCATAAAAGAGGACATCATATCAGAAGGAATACCTGGGGCTCAGTTTATAACTCAATAGTAATGGGTTTTCCTGATGCAATATTATTTGACGGCAGTGGTGTTGGAAACGCTTGTCTCGGTGATACAATTCAGTTAAGAAATAACATTTACGCAGGCAATCCAGGCGGTTTTAAATCTACAAATGCCGGGGCTAATTTTAGTCCTCTTACATGGATAAACACTACCTCATTTTCCAATAGAATTTATGCTACGAACTCGGCAGCCATGCTTACAAATCCGTATGGCTACGAAAATGGTGCTAGTTTTATTCCTCTTGCAGGGTCACCTGCATTAACAGGTTCTAATTTTACATATCCTAATTTATCTGATCCGTTTTTTACTTCCGTTGGCTATGTTGGTGCTTTTGGTACCAATGACTGGACAGCTAATTGGGCGCAGTTTGATCCTCTAAATTATACAATCGGAATAAAACAAATCTCAGGTAATGCGCCGGAAAATTATGAGTTATCTCAAAATTTCCCGAATCCCTTCAATCCTGTTACAAGAATTAAATTTTCTATACCAAAATCTGACTTTGTCTCTTTAAAAGTATATGATGCATTGGGTAGGGAAGTATCAACACTTGTTAATTCACAACTTCAAGTTGGTACTTATGAATATGATTTTAATGCTGAAAAACTTACCTCCGGAATTTATTTCTGCATACTTAAAACTTCAAATTACATAGAAACCAAGAAGATGATGCTTATCAGATAAAAAACACAACAGTAAGTAATAAAAGGCGGTCTGCTCTTTGTTTACCCTTTCAAAAAGCATCCGCCTTTTTTATTAAGTGCAATTAATTTCTGCGACATATTGATGTCCTGAAATTGGAAAGCTATGATTATATAAAAGGCAGTTCTGCATAGTCATATTTGTAATTTCTTAAAACAAATTGTGCACCTTTTGCCTGACTTTAGTTAAGCTTTTATTTTTATGTATAATAAAACTACTGAGCTAACTTTTCTTTCGGTTTGTTTATGAAATTTACAAACCACACAATTATCCATAGGAATAAAGGAACTGCTACCGTTATATAAGACAAAACCGAGAAAGAAATCTCATAATTATTTCTTATAACGCCTTCTTCCAGTTTATCTACATATATTGAATTTGTCAGAAATACTATTAATATAGCAATAATTGTGTAATTAATATTTAACAAAATATTGCATGTTTTTACCTGTAATCTGTTGAGTCTATTTACTGCAATTGAGAAGATTAAGAAGTTAATTATTGAAAGCACAACGTTAACAGAAAAAGATAAATAAATTTCAGGTCCTGATATTCCCAGACCTGTATGTTCTTCCACAAACGCTCTTAAAAAAACCGGAAGAAATGTGCAGACTGTAACAAGAAGACGGAATTTTTTGTCTACTATGTCTAAAAGATTCATATATAATATATTTAGTTTTTCAAATATCGTAAAAATAATCTTTTTTTAAATTTCATAAAACTGCAATTTTCTACTTATTAAATTCTTCAAACTTTTTTAAGTTATTGAATTTTATATATAATTTATACAAATTAATTCTTTAAAAGACAAACTTGAAAAATGAAAATTTTAAGTAGAACAGTAATTCTGCTTTCGTTTGTCAGTTTTTTTACCGATATGGCAAGTGAAATGCTGTATCCGATAATGCCTCTCTATCTACAAAGTATAGGTTTCTCTGTCTTATTAATAGGAGTATTGGAAGGATTTGCAGAAGCAATCTCCGGGTTAAGCAAAGGTTATTTTGGAAAGTTATCCGACATCAAAGGAAAAAGATTACCTTTCGTACAGGCCGGATATTTACTAAGTGCGCTATCCAAACCTCTTATGATTATTTTAACTTATCCTTTATGGGTTTTCTTTGCGCGTACATTAGATAGATTTGGGAAAGGATTAAGAACGGGTGCCCGCGACGCAATGCTATCAGAAGAAACAACATTAAAAAATAAAGGAAAAATATTCGGCTTTCACAGAGGATTTGATACTCTCGGAGCGGTTGTCGGACCCTGTCTGGCACTTGCTTATCTTTATTTTTTTCCGGTTGATTACAAAAATCTTTTTATAATTGCTTTTGTTCCCGGACTTATCAGTGTCGGTATAACTTGTTTCATTAGAAAGAAAAAGAATAATCCAATACCTTTGAGTGAAAAAGCGGGATTTCTTGATTTTTTAAAATTCTGGAAGAGTACTGTTCCTGTTTATAGAAGAATCACTTCCGGTTTTCTGGCATTTGCTTTGTTTAACAGTTCGGATTTTTTCCTTTTACTCATTTTGAAAGTTAAAGGTTATGATGATATCATGATTATTTTTATGTATATATTTTATAATTTAATATATGCTCTTTCATCTTATCCGATGGGATTCCTTGGAGATAAAATTGGTTTAAAGTGGAGTTATTTATTCGGTTTATTTTTGTTTGTATTCGTATATATCGGAATTTCAGTGGTACAAAATTATTATTTCATTTTAATTCTGTTTGCTTTATATGGTATTTTTATGGCAGGAACCGAGGGAATTTCAAAAGCATGGATTACAAATGTAGTGAAAAATAAAGATACGGCTACCGCAGTTGGGACATATACAGCATTGAGTTCTGTGACTGCTCTCTTATCGAGTTCGTTTGCGGGATTTTTATGGTATAATATAAGTCCTGAGTTTATGTTTATTTTCTCAGCTTCGGGAGCATTTCTTGTAATTATTTATCTTATCAGTAATTCATGGTCTGTACAAACTTGATATTTTATGCTGTTTGTAAGGAATAGCAGGAAACTTATTTTTTACCTGTTTTCTATAATAATAACCTGTACTGTGTCAACATCAAGCCTGCTTGTCAGAAAATTTTCAATTTTTCTGATATTTTGTTGTGCTTGTCTTTTTGGAATACTTTTTTTCCATTGAAGCATAATACTCGGTATTTTAAATTTTGCCATCGAAGTATCATTAACCGAATAGTTAACCATATGCGCTATGGAAAAAGAAATCTTTTCAATTTCGGGATACAGAATTTTCAGTTCTTTGCTTGCTTTTTCGTATTTTAGGGAATCAAGTTCATTTTTTTTCAGTTTTTCTTCAGCTGTTCTGAGTTTTTTCTCCAATTCTTTTTCCTGTTGGTCCTTGATTTCAACGGTTTGCAGTATATCGGATTTTATTTCTTCACGCAGATATTTTTCAAAACCGCTGGATGCATCATATTGTAGAAGTTTCAATCTGGATTTTTTTAGAACCGATTCGTTTAATGCTGTATTGAGCGAATCAGTTTTTTCGTCTGAAATTTTGTTTCCTACTGTGAAAATCGTAATTTGATTTGAATCATTTATACCGACAGATAATTTCCAGTCAATTACTTTCCTTTCAGGAGACTCAATATATCTTGAAATAAATGTATTGATTCTGTTTTTTAATCTGACTTCATTAATGATTTGAAAGAAAATTAAAATACTCGGAACAGTTATAAGAATTATTGTTATTATCATTACTCTTTTTACTCTTGCAGCCACTTTTGAATCGACATATTCCTTGAATGGAAATTTCATTAGCCTTACCATTATGTATGAGGAAAAGCTAATGAACACTGCGTTGATGAAAAACAGATATATTCCCCCGAAGAATATTTCCCATCTTGCTGTTGCTAATCCAAATCCGGCAGTACAAATCGGAGGCATTAAAGCAGTAGCAATTGCCACACCCGGAATTGCTGCTGCTGCTTTTGTTCTTGAACCCGCAACGATTCCTGCTACCCCTCCGAAGAATGCAACACCGACATCGAGTATTGTTGGTTTTGTCCTTGCTAAGATCTCGGATGTTGTATTTCCCAGAGGTGTTATTAAAAAATAAATTGAACTTACTAACAAACTGCCTATTACAGCAATAGCGAACTGTTTGACTGAAATGAAAAATGTTTCTTTATCGTGAATTCCAAGAGATAATCCTACTCCAAGTATAGGAGCCATCAATGGAGAAATCAACATAGCTCCTATTATTACCGCTGGTGAGTTGGTATCGAGACCTATTGAAGCTATTAGTGCCGAGCATATCAAATACCATACATTTGCACCGCGAATATATATATCAGAACCTATCGAATCAATAGTTCCCTGTCTGTTTGCATCAGAAATAAGATTAAAGAAATTTTTTATATGAACAAGAAATCTGAGATATTTATATTTCCTAATATCAGGCATATAAATCCTTTACTTATCTTCCTCAAGTGCAGAGTCTCAGTCTGCTTTATTGAATTAATCAAAAAATTTTTTTATAAATATGGCAATACGGTTTTTTTCCCGTATTGGCATAATAATCCTGATGATAGTCTTCTGCAGGCCAAAATTTATTTGCTTCCGTAAGTTTTGTGGCAACTTTATAATTTTTTTCTGTTAGTATCGAAATGATATTCTCTGCTGTTTTTCTCTGTTCATCATTTATGTAAAAGATCTCTGTTCTGTATTGCTCTCCGATGTCGGGACCCTGCCTGTTGATTTGTGTGAAGTCGTGTATTTCAAAAAATAATTTTACAAGTTCTTCATACGTTACTTTTTTAGAATCAAATATTATTTGAACAGCTTCTGCATGTCCTGTATAACCGGCACACACTTCTTCATACGTTGGGTTTTCTTTGTAACCTCCTGTGTAACCGGCGGTGGTAGAAATAATCCCTTTCGAGTTTTTTAAAAGATATTCAATTCCCCAGAAACAGCCTCCCGCAAAAATTGCGGTTTCATATTTTACTGAATCAGAAGGAATAAAGTTTAAAGATATTGAATTTACACAATGCCTTTTGTTTTTTTCCGTAAAGTCTTCTCCGAGGAAGATATGTCCGAGATGTCCTCCGCAGTAAGAGCAAACTATTTCTGTTCTGATACCGTCTTTGTCCGGTATTTTTTTTACTGCACCCGGTATTTCGTCATCGAAGCTTGGCCACCCGCAGCCTGATTCAAATTTATCCGCCGATTTGTATAAAGGTGCATTACATCTTTTGCAAATATATGTACCGTTTTCATGATGGTCAACATATTTTCCAGTAAATGGAAATTCTGTTCCTTTGTCAATAATTATTTTTTTCTCTTCCGGAGTTAAATCATTATAGTTCATATTATCAGATAAATTTTCTTTTTGAGTTATAGTTGTATTCTCTTTGTCCGACTTTAATTGTAAACAACCTGTAAAAGAAACAGTTAACACAATTATTAAAATATAAATTCTATTCATTATTAAATATGTAATATTTATACTACATTTTAAAGTTCCTGACAGCGAAAATATTTTTATTAACCCCATTTTTATACTTATTAATTATTCAGGATATAATTTTAGTAATTATTGGATTTTATATGGTAAAAATCATTCTACGATGTGCTGTGTATTGCAGTTTTAACACTTTGTACCCCGGGGATTGTTGTGTAAATTTGTTTCAGGATGAGTTGTAAAATGATATATTGCTTTTGTTTATGGAAATTATTCTAATTTTCAAAGTCATTCCCTCGTATATTTTCACACGCTCGTTTAGATTGAAGAATTTATATATATGTCTGGATTTTGAAACCTCTAAATTGTATACTATCGGCGTAATTTTTTTAAGATACAGATAATTTACCGGAACAGCTGTAAAATTAAGAGTAAATAAAATAAAAACAACAAGTATCAGTTTTTTAGTTTTCATATTAGGTAATTTATGAATATTTATTTTCAATATCAAGTAACCATTTAAATTGAATTAATCATCGGGAAACGTTAATTTTATATAAATTTCAAAATATTTTTATTGTTAAGCAGTCTTATAATAGGTTTATTTGCCGGATATATATTATCAATTCCACCGATAGGTCCAACCTCTTTTGCTGTTATTTCCAAAGGCTTTAAGAAAGATATTGTAGCCGGCACTTCTATCGGTGCCGGGGCAGGATTTATGGATATGTTTTATATTTTGATTGCTTACGGAGGAGTATCCGCTATTATTTCATTTATACCTGAACATATCAATAATTTTTTTGAGTTAAACGAATTATACTTTAAAGCAGGATTAACTTTACTGGGCTGCTTTATCGTAATATTTTATGGATTTAAAATTATGAAAATGAAAATTGAGCAGGATAATAACAAGAATGATAAAATAGGTAAGATGATTGAAAAAGGAGAAAAGTATCTTGAAAAAAAAGAAGAAGAAGTAGAGAAAATACTGTATAAGAAACATGTTGTACCTGTCCAAAACGAAAATATATTTTCCTGCATAACAATTAATTTTTTCAGCGGGGCTTTTTTGTGTCTTTCCTCAATTACCTTGCCGGCATCATGGATAGCATTTGTCGGTTACTTGAAAAGTTACGGTGTGATTGATAAAAGTTTTATTTCCGGATTGATGCTGGCAATAGGAGTTTTTGCAGGAACTACACTCTGGTTTAATTCTCTTACTTATTTTCTTTCCAAAAAATCTGAAAGTATCAGACCTTCGACACTTAATAAATTGAATATAGCCGTAGGTATAATTTTAATTTTGCTGGGTGTATTTCTTTTTTTAAAAGCAATACAATTTACTTATTTTATATTATCACCATAACCTCTTCTTTGTGCTAAGTATCTCTGCACTTATAAATTCAACTATATAAAGATAACCTCTTTGTAAAATATATGATTTGTAATAGTATATATTTGAATAAATATTATGTATATTTCGTAAAATTTTACGTGTAATAATCTGTATGTCTTATGGAATGCACCTTGTTAATATTTGGTAACTCTATTTCTTCTTTTTGTATTTTTGATTCAAATTCCCCGCGAAATTTTCTTATTGTCCATTTTACGGGCCAGGCGGCAGCATCGCCAAGTGCACAAATTGTATTTCCTTCGATATTATCGGCGACCGAAATTAACAGGTCAAGATCACTCATTCGTCCCTTGCCCTCGCTGATTCTCCGTAGTATTCTCAGCATCCACCCGCATCCTTCACGGCAAGGAGTGCACTGTCCGCAAGATTCGTGAAAATAAAAATACGTAATTCTCGTTAATACTTCCAGCAAGTCAGTATCTTGATCCATTACGATAATTCCTGCTGTACCAATTGCAGAATTGAATTCTTTTAAGCTTTCCGAGTCCATTTTTGCTTTTAAAGCCTCGTCTCTTGTAAGCGGCGGAACCGAAGAGCCGCCGGGAATTACAGCTTTTAAACTTTTCCCCTTCCAAACCCCTCCGCAGTATTCGTTTATTATTGTCATCAGCGAGGTTCCTGTTTCGAGTTCATAAACTCCGGGTTTATTTATGTGGCCGCTTATACCAAACAGTAAAGTACCCGGATGTTTTGGTTCGCCGACAGACGCAAACCATTTGCTTCCTCTGTTTATTATCTCAGGTATATTAGTAATAGTTTCTACGTTGTTTATTGTTGTAGGATATCCCCATAAACCAAACTGAGCCGGAAACGGCGGCTTAACGCGTGGATATCCTCTTTGTCCTTCAATCGAACTCATTAATGCCGATTCTTCCCCGCATATATACGCACCCGCTCCTTTATGAATGTATATATCTGTGGAAAAACTGCTGCCTGCGATATTTTTTCCGATGAATCCCTTTTTATATAACTGCTTAATGCATTCCTCAATAATATTAATCCATCTGTAGTATTCTCCTCTTATGTAAATATAAGCGGTTTTAATTCCCATGGCATAACAGGCAATTAGTGTTCCTTCAAGAAACTGATACGGATTTCTCTCGAATATTTCTCTGTCTTTAAAACTTCCCGGTTCACTTTCATCACCGTTACAGCAAAGAAATTTAGGTTTATCTGTTACTTTTGGCATAAAGGACCATTTCAGTCCTGTCGGAAAACAAGCCCCGCCTCTGCCGCGGAGTCCCGATTTTTTCACCTCTTCGATAACCTCATCCGCTTTCATTTCTTTCAGAACCTTTTTCAAAGCGCTGAAACCTCCGTTTGCTTCATAAACTTCCAGTGTATTTAAGTCATCTATATCTTTTAATATGATTTTTGTCATCTGTGTTAGAAAATGTGTGTTATATTTCTTTCTTGAATTTCTCTATCAGCTCGTCAAATTTTTCAAATGTGAGATTTTCAAAGTACTCTTTATTATTTACCTGCATCATTGGGGCAGTAGCACAGCTTCCAAGACATTCAACTTCTTCAATCGAAAACATTCCGTCAGATGTTATTTCTTCTTTATTAATTCCTAATTTTTTGCAGGCATATTTGTATAGCTCATAACCGCCTCTAAGCATGCATGAGACATTAGTACATATCTGAAGGTGGTATTTTCCTTTTGGCTTTTTAAAAAACATTGTGTAAAAAGAGACAACTCCTAAAACGTATTCATAGGGAATATTGAGTAATTCTGCTGCATAACTCATAGATTCTTTCGAAATCCATCCCTTTTTTTCCTGTATCATCCATAGAACAGGAAGTAATGAACTTTGTGGACTTTCATATCTTTTTTTTATTTTCTCGATTTCTATTAATTCTGCTTCTGAAAACATATAATTATTTCATTTTCCTGTTTTTTCCGTATGGGAATTCTCCGGCTTAGAATTAATTTTAATTATTATTTATCCGCCTCCCCCATTACAGGGTCTAAACTGCCTATAATAGCAACTGTATCCGAGATTAACCCTCCTTTTATCATAAAAGGCAATGCCTGCAAATTGCAAAAACTCGGGGAGCGGATTTTAAGCCGGTATGGATGTCCTTCTCCTTTGCTTATTATGTAAAATCCGAGTTCTCCTTTTGAAGATTCTATTGCTTGGTATGATTCGCCAATAGGAGGATTTATACCAAAATTAACAATTATAAAATCATTTATTAGTTCTTCCATCTTTGTATAAATCTTTTCTTTTTGCGGAAGAACTTGCTTGTTGTTTTTAGCATGAACAGAACCAGAAGGCATTTTTTCAAGACATTGTTTAATAATTTTTATTGATTCTTCCATTTCTTCTATTCTGATATAGTATCTTGCTAAAGCATCGCTGTCGTTATAAACAGGTATCCCGAAATCGATTTTATCGTATATTAGATAAGGTTCATCACGTCTCAAGTCTCTCGGAACTCCTGAAGCTCTCAGTACAGGTCCTGTTACGCCAAGTTCGATTAATTTTTCTCTTGAAAGATATCCAACTCCCTCGCATCGTTTAATAAAAATCTTGTTTCTCTCTATTATATCCCTCATTTCCTCAAGATATTTTGGGAATTCGTCTATGAATTTCTTAATTCCCTCTATTGTACCTGATTTTATATCCTGTGCAAGACCGCCTATTCTTGTGTATGATGTCGTGAAACGGGCACCGCAGATTAAATCATACAAATCCATTATTTTTTCTCTTTCTCTCAAAGCCCATAGAAACGGAGTTAAAGCACCTGTATCCATTACCATCGAGCCGTATGCTATAAGATGGGACTGTATTCTGCCTAATTCAGCTATTATTACCCTGATATATTTTGCCCTTTCAGGAATATCCAGTTTGCAGAGTTTTTCTACTGCTAAAACGAATGCTACATTATTAGCAATTGGCTGCAGGTAATCTAATCTGTCCGTATGGGGAATATATTCATAGTAAGTACAATTTTCGGCAAGTTTTTCATATCCCCTGTGAAGGTATCCGAGGTCCGGAACACACTTCATCACTGTTTCTCCGTCGAGGCTGATGAGCAGCCGAAGAACACCGTGAGTTGCGGGATGAGAAGGTCCCATATTCAGCACCATTTCATTGTCCAGGGCATCCGAAAATGAAATACTCAAATCCTGCGATTCAAGAGCTTCTAAAATTTTTGTTCGCTTAATATTGGATTTGTTATCCTTTAAATCGTTGTATATAGTATGAGGCAAACCGAATCAGTTTTATTATTTTTTTGGTAAATGTAAAGAACCGGGAATTCCCATCAGGGGAAAATCCTTTCTGAGCGGATAATATTCAAATTCCTCGGGCATATATATTCTTCTTAGATCAGGATGTCCGGTAAATATAATGCCCATCATATCATAAGCTTCCCTTTCATACCAGTTCGCGGATTCCCAAACTGCAGTAAGACTCGGCATTTTTGGTTCTTTTGAGTCAAGCCGGACTTTTACGAATAAACGGTATTTGAATTTTATAGAGTACAAATTGTATACAATTTCGTAACGATTCTCTTTAACGAAATTATCTATACTAACAGCATCGATAAGCATTTCAAATCTTGTTTCTTCGTTTTCCTTAAGAATTTTACAGATTTCTATAACATTATTTGTATTCGCTATTATTTGCGGAGTTCCATTTACATCGGTGTATTCGGGATGAAAACCTGAAAGTATGCTTTTTATTATATTTAATCTTTCCTGAATCATTTTATAATATCAAAATACACATTCATTTTAAAATTTTAAAGAACAAAAAGAGGAATAATTGAAATCCGAAAATAAATAATTATTGATTAAAATATAGTATTTTTAGAATTTAAAATTTCTATTTTAAATAGTATCTTGATAATAAAAACAGGAGCAACCAATGTTAAAAAAAGTCATCCCGATTACTCTTGCAGGAATGTTAATAATTTTTGTCCTGATTACTTCTTGTAAGAAGGAAAGTGAAATATCCGAAACGGATTCACTGAAAATAAAAGAACCAATTTCAGTCGATACAATAAAACAACTTGATCTTGTAATTAAACCTGCCTTGGGACAACAATTCAGATATAAAATGTCAGAAAAAAGGTCAATTGAACAAAAAAGTCCTAATGCAAAACCTAATTATCTAAAAGCGGAAAACATACTGACTTATTATTATACTCATGATGTATTTCAAATAGAAGATGACGGCACAATAAATTATAAAATGAAATTTGATAGTATAAATATTATTTCTTCAAAAACCATCGGAGAAACCACACTATCGGAAACATATAATTCAAACGTAAAGGACTCTGTGTATGAAAAGCTTGATTATATCCAGTATAATGCAATAGTCGGTCAGGATTTTAAAGTTAGGGTAACGAATAAAGGGGACGTGAAAGATATATATGCTATAGAGAAAATACATAATAATCTGAAAAACAGAGTTGACAATTTAAACCCTGAAGATAAAAAAATTATTAAAGAGGCACCATCCGAGGAAGAATTCAAGCTGGTAATTAAAGCTGCTGTGCAAAAGCAATTTCAGAAGTTTCCGGAAAATATTGTAAAAATGGATTCCTTATGGGAAAGTTCGTATGATGACGTATATGAAGTTTTTCCGGTCAAGAATAATATAAGTTATAAAATTCTTAAATTACAAAATATCAACGGGGATTTGGTTGTTACTTTGGAAGGTAAACTTCTTATTGAGTTTGTTAAAAAAGAGATTAAAGATAAATCAGCAAGAGTTAAAATTGAAGTTAACGAAGCAGGGGGAACCAGTACTATTGTATTTAATTTGTCTAAAGGAACGATGAATCGGAAAGAAACTTTGATAATACTTGACGCTAAAACAAGATTATCTGCCGGCTCACAATCGCAGGAATTAAGCGAGAAGGAAAATAATACACTAACTATAGAACTATTGCAATAACAATGTATAAAATAAATCTTATAACACATCCTCTTGTTGAGCACTATTTATCTATATTAAGAAACAAAGATACAAATTACTCCTGCTTTAAACAATCAGTAGATAATATTTCTTATGTGCTTGCTAGCATATTATATACCAAACTTGATTTAAACAGTGTAAGAATTAAAACCCCTCTGAAAATTGCAAGAGGTTATATTATCGGGGACGATGTCGTATTACTTCCAATACTCAGGGCAGGCTTGGGTATGATGGAAGGTTTTTCAAAGCTTTATCCTAAAGCAATGGTATCACATATAGGAATTTACAGAAACGAGAAAACTCTTCAACCTGTCAGATATTATTTTAAATTTCCCAGGATTAAGAACCAGAATCATCTGAAAATATTTGTTCTTGACCCGATGATTGCAACTGGCGGCAGCGTAATTTATACTATCGAAGAACTTCTGAAGAGAAATTGTAAAAATATTTATATAGTTTCATTGTTATGTGCCCCCGAAGGATTAAAGGCAATTGATAACAAGTTTCATAAACTGCTGAATAAAGAATTATTTATTTATACTTGCAGTGTTGATGAAAAACTAAACCGTTTTGGTTATATTTTACCGGGACTTGGGGATGCCGGAGACAGATTATTCGGTACAATATAATGATTAATTAATGTGTAATGTTAAGCAGTTATTATAAAAAGAAACTCGATGAATTAATAGCCGTATGCAAGAGAAATCTCTCCACAAGTAAAGTTGATGAGAATCTGATTACTAATGCATTCAGATTTGCTCTGGAAGCTCACAAAAATGAAAAGCGTGCTTCCGGAGAACCTTATTTTTCCCACCCTTACGAAGTTGCAATGATTCTAGCTAAAGAAATACCGCTTGATGATATTACAATTGCAGCTGCTTTGCTTCATGATGTTGTGGAAGATACCAAATTTACAATAAATGATCTCAAAGCAGAATTTGGTAACGAGATTGCAGATATTGTTGACGGTTCATCGCAGATTGACGGAATTTCTGATAATTATGAATTAAAACAAATAGAATCTTATAAAAAGATGCTTCTGTCAATGACATCTGACATTAGAGTAATAATTGTCAAATTTGCTGACAGACTGCATAATTTGAGAACACTGGAATTTTTACCTGACGGAAAAAGAATCAGGTTGGCACAGGAAACACTTGAGATTTTTGCTCCTTTTGCTCACAGGTTCGGTTTGTCTAAAATAAAAATAGATTTTGAAGATCTTGCTTTTAAGTTTCTTGACAGAAGAAAATATGACGATATTGCAAACAAATTAAAAGAAAAAAGAAAAGACAGAGAAAGATTCTTGAAAAAATTTATTGAACCGATAAAGGAGAGATTGACTCAGAATGGATATAAATTCGAAATATATACACGCCCTAAACATATTTACAGCATTTATAGAAAAACAATAGCACAAAATAAAACAGTTGATGAGCTATATGATTTATATGCTGTTAGAATTATATTGAATGAAGCTAGTAAGAATGACTGTTTTACCGTCTATGGAATATGTTCGGAAATTTATATACCGGTTCCTGAAAGATTCAAAGATTACATTTCCATTCCTAAGCAAAACGGATATCAGTCAATACATACAACATTAGTCAGCAAGGAAGGAAAGATGGTTGAGGTACAGATTCGCACAATAGAAATGCATGAGATTGCGGAAAAAGGAATTGCAGCACACTGGAAATATAAGGAAAATATCAAGATCAGCGATAAGCATATTGAAGACTGGATGAAATGGGTACGCGAAACTATTGAAAGCGTTGGTAAGGATGATTATACATCCAGACAGTTAATAGAAAGTTTCAGGCTGAATTTATATCAGGACGAAATTTACTGTTTTACGCCGAAAGGTGAATTAAAAATTTTACCGGCAGGCGCTACACCGGTTGATTTTGCTTTTGAAATTCATACTGAAGTCGGAATGAAATGTATAGGGGCAAAAGTAAACGGCAAAATTGTCCCGCTGAATACACCTTTGAAAAGCGGAAGCCAGGTTGAGATTATAACCTCCAAGAACCAAACTCCGAAACGAGATTGGGAAAAGTTTGTTGTAACTCACAAGGCAAAAGCGGATATAAGAAAATTTTTTAATGCAGAGAAAAGAAAGTTCTCGGTAATAGGTAAAGAAAATTTTGAGAAAAAAATTAAAAAGCATAAAATTCATTTAAATGAAGAAGCACTCCTGAGATTTATACAGAAATTAAAGTATAAAGATCTTCAAACCTTTTATTATGAAATCGGAAAAAGTGAACCGAGACTGGAAGATATAATCGAGATACTTGTCGATAGAAATAAATCCTATCTGGAGCCGCGTGAAATTGACGACGAGGTGCTTGGAAAACAAGAGCTTGAAAAGGAAAAATTTATTTCTGAAGCAAGGTCATCCGTTGAAGATATTAAATTAGTAACAGAAGAAAAAAAAGAAGACATAAAAGGTATAAAATATGATTATGCAAAATGCTGCAATCCGATTCCGGGCGATGAAGTAATTGGGTTTATTACAAAAACAGAAGGTATTAAAATTCACAGGAAAAACTGCAAGAATATAGTAAACCTTTTTTTATTAGACCCGAATCGTATTGTACAGATTAACTGGGGGAAAGCAAGTGCGGGTGAGTTTACCTGCGGTATAAAAATTATCGGGGAGGATAAACCGGGTATATTAAACGATATTACTAAAACAATTTCAAAAAGTTACAAGGTCAATATCAGGAGCGCAAATATTTTTACAAAAGGTTCGATGTTTGTGGGTACTCTTGTTCTTGCCATAGAAAATCTGAAACAGTTAAATACAATCCTGGAAAAAATAAACTCAATGGATGGTATATTGAGTGCTACAAGATATAACGACTGATTTCCTTTTAATCCTCGCAAACTACAACAGCACAGGCATATTCTTCTGTGTGTGATATGCTTACGTTAAATTTATATCCGGAAAAGTCGTTTTGTTTGGTATGGCAAATATAAGGTTTGCCTCTTTTATCATTTAGTATTTCGATGTCTTTCCAGCCGAAATCTTTCGAAATACCCGTTCCTATTGCCTTTGAGTATGCTTCTTTCGAGGCAAATCTGCCGGCAAAATGAAGTTCGGGTTTAGAAAATGATTTACAGTATTCGATTTCTTTTTCAGTGAGTATACGGTTGAAAAATTTATCGCCGTATTTTTCGATAATTTTTTTTATTCTCTTGATTTCTATGATATCTATTCCCGTACCTCTAACCATAAATTTTATTTTCTTTTTTCACAATGTCTATTAATTCCGAAATGCAGTTTATATCGTAATCGGAACCCGGATAAATTGTGTCAAATCTGTCACCATATCGGGCAAATACGGTTTTCATACCGACAGCTTTTGCTCCGACAACGTCTCTTTCAGCCCAGTCGCCAACCATCAGGCATTCTTCTGCTTTCAAATTCAACTGCTTGAGTGCCATTCTGAATGGAATTTCTGAGGGCTTGCGGTTCTTCGAGTCGTCGAATGTAATTACCACATCGAATAAATGATGAAAGTTTAAATAAGATAACCTCAACCATGCTTCCTTTGCCGGGGCATCCGATACAACAGCAAGTTTTAAACCCATTTTTATTAATTCGATAAGAGTAGGAAATACGTTTGTATATGGTTTTAATGCTGCCTCCCTTGCCGTACGATATGCGACGATTCCCGCGGAAATAATTTTGTAATCTACTTTTCCGTAAATATCTTTAAGCAAATTGTCAAAAACCTGCTGATATTCAATCCCTTGTTTTGCATAAATATTATTAATTCTTTCCTCCGCTTCCTTTCGTGAAATGTTAAGTCCTGCATCTTGCATGGCGTATATTGCTGCATCTATTGCTCGCTCTTTCATTAGCATAAAATCCACAAGAGTATTATCAAGGTCGAATATTATTGCTTTAATCATATTACAAAATTAACTTTTTCTGTCTTTAAATTCTCTGCATATTTTCCTCTTGATTCCAGAACTGTTCGCAGTCATTATTTGTCATCGAGCATTTAAAAGTTAAAATATTTTTTAGTATTTAACAATTTTTCCCCCTCTTACAGACTTGTCAGCAGTTATAAATCTTTTATTTCTGTTGTATTCATTAAATAGTACTCGGAAAAGAATTTTAAAAATTCAGATACTAAGAAAAACGAACCTGTAATTAAAATTAAATCCTTCTTATCTGTCATTGTGTATGCATATTTGAAAGCGGATATAATATCATTCTTTATTATAAATGAATTTCTGTTTCTTACAAATTTCTTCATATCTTCTGCACATATTGCTCTTTTGTATGCAGGAGTTGTCAATATCACTAATGAATTGAGCTTTTCAATTTCCTTTATGCATCTCTTTATATCTTTGTCTTTCATGATGCCGAAAATAATAAAAAGTCGTTCATATTTCAAGTATCTCAGGTTGTCCTGCAGGTTTGAAAGTCCTTCAACATTATGTGATACATCTATTACAATTGTCGGATTTCTTGTAAGCACCTGAAATCTTCCGTAAAATTTAGAACGTCCGGGGAAGTTTGATAATGCAGATTTCAATTCAGCGAAATTAAAATGAAAATTTTCCGATTCCGATATTTTTATTAGTGAAGCCACAGCGGTCGAAATATTTTGTAAATGATAGTCTCCTATTATTGGAAACTTTATGTTCTTCATAATGCAATTATTGTAACAAATGTCAAAAATAAAGCCGTCGTTAAGCCGGGAAATATTTTTTAAAGATATTCTTGAAGATTTTATAAGTTCGCAATTTTTCTCCTTGCATTTTTTGCGTATGTATTTTTCCGATTTTTTATTAAGGTTTCCAGTAATAAGAGGAATATTTTTTTTAATAATGCCTGCCTTTTCGTAAGTGATTTCTTCCAGAGAATTACCCAGGTATTCAGTATGGTCGGTTGAAATGCCTGTTATCACTGTTAAAACCGGCTTTATAACGTTTGTTGAATCAAGCCTGCCACCGAGTCCGCACTCCAAAACCGCATAATCAACATTGTTTTTTGCAAAATAATCAAATGCCATAGCTGTTGTTACTTCGAAGAAGCTCGGATATATTTTTTCAATTAAAGATATAATATTATTTGTAAAATCTATTATGAATTTTTTGGAAATTAAATTTCCGTTAATTAAAATACGTTCTCTGAAATCAAGAATATGCGGGGATGTGTAAAGTCCGGTTTTAAAATTTTTTTCTATAAGAAATGAATTAATCATCGAAGCAACTGTTCCCTTGCCGTTCGTCCCAGCGATATGAATAGATTTAAAACTAAGATGCGGGTTGCCGAGATGTCGCAGCAGCGTCTTTATGTTTTTTAAATCATATTTAATCCCGACTCTCTCAAGCCCGAATAAATATTCCAGGCACTTATTATAATTTGTAAACATAACTGACTTAAAAATATTAATTCTTTTTGAATAATACACATCATAAAGCAGTATATATTAGTAAGTTAATATTATAAAAAAGTCATTTTTCTTTAAGAAAGCAAATTCTTTGAGAATAACCTTAGCAATAAATTTATTGGATAAATTGTTGCAAATACTGTCAGTTTTGCTTAAGCAAAAACCCCCTTTATCCCTATTTTATTGAATTGAATGTCCAAATTAATAGAAGTAAATTCAAAGATTAATCGATTTTAATTTGTTAGAATCACATTTGGATAAAATTATAGTTAAGGGTGCAAGAGTTCATAACCTTAAAAACATAGATGTGGAAATTCCCAGGGACAGTTTTGTAGTGTTTACGGGACTTTCAGGTTCAGGGAAATCGTCTCTTGCATTTGATACGATTTATGCAGAAGGGCAAAGAAGATTTATGGAAACATTGTCTGCCTATGCACGGCAGTTCATTGGGGGAATTGAAAGACCCGATGTGGATAAAATTGAAGGACTTTCTCCTGTGATTGCTATTGAGCAAAAAAGTATTTCCCATAATCCCCGTTCTACAGTTGGTACTGTGACTGAAATTTATGACTTTCTAAGATTACTTTTTGCAAGGGTAGGAATTCAATACTCTCCCGATACAGGTCTTGCTGTTACAAGACAAAGCATAGATCAGATTGTGGAAAGTATTTTTTCCTTTTCAGGACACAGGGTTGGTAAACAACCGAAACTTAGAAATAAGAAGATTACGATTCTTGCGCCGAAAGTAAGAGGCAGGAAGGGACATTACAAAGAATTATTCGAAGAAATTTTAAATGAGGGATTTACAAAAGTAAGAATTGATGGAGAAATTAAAGATATAATTCCTTCTATGAAAGTTGGGAGGTTTCAAATACATAATATAGAGATTGTTATTGATAGAATCTCATTTGAATTTGAAAATAATGAAAAAGCAAGAAACAGAATTTATGAGTCTCTTGAACTCGCACTAAGATATGGTAATGGGGTAGTGATTGTAAATGATGGTATGAAAGATATAATGTTTAACGAAAAATTATCTGACCCGCTAACAGGCAGAAGTTTTTCCGAGCCCTCGCCGAATAGTTTTTCTTTTAATTCTCAGTATGGCTGGTGTAAAGATTGTTATGGGCTGGGCGAGAGAAAAGAGATTGATGTGAAAAAAATCTTTCCCGACAGAAATTTGACATTTAATAAAGGCGGAATTGCACCTATCGGAATTCCAAAAAGGAATTGGATATCTTTTATAACCTACGGCTTAATTGAAAAATATGGGGTTTCAGGGGATACTCCAATATGCGAATATCCCGATGAACTAATTGAGGCACTTTTAAAAGGAACTAAAGAAAAGGTAAAGTATATTTATCAAAATGCCGTTGGAAATTCGTATACTTATCATCACAGATTTTCCGGATTTGTAAGTTATATACTGGATACTTTTAGTCGTGCCACATCTGTTAATCAAAAAAGCTGGGCAGAGAGTTTTATTGCTGTTATGAAATGTGATACATGTAAAGGAGCGAGATTGAATGAAGATGCGCTTTGGGTAAAGATTAAGACAAAAACAGGCGATAAAAATATTTTTGATTTGACTTCGATGTCAATAACCGACTGTCAGAAAATTTTTGATAAAATAAAACTTGAAGACAGAAAAAAGACAATCGCTGAACCTATTTTCAAGGAAATCAAGAACCGGCTCGATTTTTTGACAAATGTCGGACTCGGATACATAACACTTGACCGTAGTGCCAAAACTCTCTCCGGAGGGGAAGCACAGAGAATCAGACTTGCTACACAAATTGGTTCCCAGCTTACCGGGGTTCTTTATATACTGGATGAACCCTCAATTGGTCTTCATCAGCGCGATAATATCAGACTGATAAACTCCTTAAAAAATCTTAGAGATATAGGTAATTCTGTTATAGTAGTGGAACATGACAGGGAAACAATCGAGTCTTCCGATTTTGTAGTAGATTTGGGACCGCGTGCGGGTGAACAGGGCGGAGAAGTAATAGCAGCCGGTCCGCTACCTTCTATAGATGGACAGTCTTTGACCGCAAAATATTTAAGAGGAATAAAACAAATACAATATAACAAAACTCGCAGAAACGGGAACGGTGGACTGATTGTCTTGAAAGGAGCCAGGGGCAACAACCTCAAAAACATTTCACTGAAAATTCCACTTGGGAAATTTATTTGTGTAACCGGAGTCAGCGGTTCGGGTAAATCCTCTCTGATTAATGAAACGTTTTATAGAATATTATCAAACAAATTTTATAATTCGAATGAGTCACCTCTTCCATATGTTGAAATAGAGGGGTTGACAGTAAAAATGAAAAATAAAACCGAAAAAATTGTTGATAAGATAATAGAGATAGACCAGTCGCCGATAGGAAGAACTCCGCGAAGTAATCCTGCAACTTATACCGGGCTTTTTACTTATATTAGAGATATATATGCATCTCTGTCAGAATCAAAAATCAGGGGATATAAAGTCGGTAGATTTTCGTTTAACGTAAAAAGCGGAAGATGTGAAGCTTGTGAGGGAGGTGGACTGAAAAGAATTGAAATGAATTTTCTGCCTGATGTTTATGTGACTTGTGATGTATGTTATGGAAAAAGATATAATAACGAAACTCTGCAGATTCTATATAAAGGGAAATCAATTTCCGATGTTCTTGAAATGACGGTGAAAGAATCGCTGGAGTTTTTCTCAGCGTTTCCTCCGCTGAGAAGAAAATTGCAGACACTTTATGATGTCGGTCTGGGTTATATAAAGCTTGGACAGCAGGCAACTACACTTTCAGGTGGAGAAGCTCAAAGGGTGAAACTTGCTACGGAACTTTCCAAAGTTCAAACTGGAAAAACGATTTACATACTTGATGAACCCACTACAGGACTGCATTTTGAAGATATTAAAATGCTTCTTGATGTTCTGAATAAACTCGTGGACAGATCTAATACCGTTATCGTTATTGAGCACAATTTGGACGTTATTAAATGTGCAGACTGGATAATAGATTTAGGACCTGAAGGAGGGGATAAAGGAGGAAAAATAATTGCTGAAGGAACTCCTGAAGATGTTGTAAAAAAGTATTTTGATGTAAGCTATACCGCGAAATTTCTGAAAAAAGTACTGGTGCGAGAATAATACAAACCGTTTATTTATCCAAATCTCTCAAGTCGTATATTTTCGCTCGATACATTTTTGTCGGTTAAAATTTTTTCCATGGAGTCGACCATATCAGGCGGTCCGACAATGTAAAAAATCGGTTGTTGATAGTCTTTTATATGCCGGCTGATCATCTCTTCATTAATATAACCATATTCATATTTCCAGTCTTTTTCATTTGTATCATCTATAGTGGGAATAAATGTGAAGTTATCATGTATTTTCGCCCAGTTTTTAAAATCATCAAAAAAAGCCATCAATCCTGAGTTTCTGCTTGAATAAAATAAAAATAATTTGTAAGGTAGCTTTTCTTCCGTCACATATTCTACAATGCATCGCACCGGAGTGATTCCTATACCGCCAATTAGAAAAACACCGGGCTTTGTAATATCCTTATGAAGCGGAGTGTTTCCCATAGGCGGACCTATAGTAGCACTTGTCCCGATTGGTAATTCTTTCAGATTTTTATTAAATGCGGATTCTACCAGTCTTGTGGCAAAAAGTAAATCTTCTTTTTTTGCAGGGGAGTTTGCAATGGAAAAAAATCTGGAGTTGCCAAGTTCATCGTGGTAAACAGGTTCCAATAAGGTTAACTCAGCATATAAACCGGGTTCATATTCGTAATGAATGTTGCTTCTGTCGAATAAAATTGCCATCGTGTTTTCGGCAATCATCTTTTTATCTTTCAGGTAAATTATATTATCAGGCATATGTTGAAATATTTATTTAAGTATAACAAGTTTTTGTATGGCTGTTTCTTTTTGTAAATCTCCCTCTATTATTATTTTATAAAAATAAATTCCGTTTGCCATGTAATCACCATCGTTATCTCTACCATCCCAGAATATCTGGTTATAACCGATGTTAATCGGTGCATCTATAATTTTTGCAACCCTTCCCGATACTGTAAAAATCTTAATTTTACAGCTTGTAGGCCTGTTCAGACCTGCAAGACTGAATATGAAATATGTTTCATTCTTCATCGGATTGGGATAGTTGTATAAGTCCTGAACCATAAGTTCGTTTGAAACATAAACTGTATATTTAACACTGTCATAATTTCCGCTTAAATCTTTCAGAACTAACTTGAATGTATTTTCACCTTCCTTTAAAATCGGGCTGAAATTTATTACTATATCTTCTCCGTCAACTGAGAAAGAATTAGGTGTGATTTTTTCTCTCAAATTATTGTCGGACCTGATATTGTTTGCTTGTATTTTTGGATTTAGTACAGAGAAATTGTTGTTGTTTAAAAATATCCTTACCAGGGAAGTGTCAATCACATATCCCGATTGATTTTCTTTTCTTTGGAGAGAATTATCTGTTCTCAGATGTTCTGAATTAATTAAACTATTTTGCAGAGATGAGAGAATATTACCTATTTTAATCACCATGTCCGGATTGATTCTTACATATTCTCCTCCTGTTAATTTAACACCGTCTGCAAAGAAATCCACCTTGTGTATATTAGGAGTATTTCTTAAAGTAACATATACATAACCTGTATTGTTGAATGAATAATAATCATTCTGAGTTCCGAGCGGTATAACTTCAAAAGCGAGGTTAAGAGTTCTTTGTCTTGTTGGTATCCCGAATGATGTCATTTTAACTTTTGCCCTAGCACTCCACATACTGTCAATCTTTAATGTTCCGTACATAGTGTCGGTTCTGAGTGATACTTTATTGGAAAAATTGTCGTTCATCAAATAATAATTTACTATTACTCCCTGCTGAACGTCCCTGAAACCGACATTATAAAAATTGAATATAACTTTTAAACTGTCACCTTCATTTATCAACGAATCAGATTTGGCAATACTGTTATAATCTATTGCAATTTCTGAAGGTGCCTGATAGTTTAATGTAAAGGATTTGAACAGAGGTGAAGGGATACCCCCGTAAGCAATTATATCAGACTGTGTTAAACTCACCGTATCTACCTGTAATTTGTTGATAATTTTTAAATATGGGTACGTATAAGCATTCAGTGTATCAAGATTTACGAAAGTATTATCTGTTAAATCTGAATATAAAAGATATTCCTGTTCATATTTATCAACACCGTATACATCTGTCTTTATGCTTGTTTTTGGATATAATAGTTGATCCCAGTTGAAATATGACCATGTATGTGCTGGTCCGAGGTTATGCGTAACTGTTCCGTAAATATTCTGAAATTCAGGGTTTAATGATGCTGTTACAGGGTACCAGCCGTAAGAACGAACCTCAGAAACAATTGGATTGGGTGTCTTTTTGTAGCTTATGAAAGCCCATTGAGTCCAGCTGGTAATTTCTACGGAATCAACAAGAATGCTGCCGAATTCTCTTAACTTTGTTTTCTCCGTTGCATTTAATGTTCTGGTTACACCAAGAGGAGCATTTTTAACAAGCATTAAAATATGAGTTGTATCGAAAGTGTTTAAGAAAGGTAATAGCGAATCCGGATTCTTATAATTTCTTACATCCAGAAGAGTACCTTTGTTTTTATCGACTTTTCCGATATTTAATCCGTAAAATTGGGTTCCTCCATTATTGGAATTAACAAGCGGAAACCAGTAATTGTTTACCTCAAAAAAAGATGCATTCCAGGGGTCACCCGCATAACATATTGATTTGAGACTCCCCTGAAACTTGCTCAATGTTACTGTATCGAATTTACAGATTGTGTTATATAAATCATATGTGTCATACTGTCCTGAAAATTTCTTGAATACTGTTATACCTGTCTTTTCTGGTGATAATATATTATTTGATTTTTCTCCCGATATATCAAAGTCAGTTTTTTTGTCTTGCAAAGTTGTTTGACATATAAATCTCCTTGTATCACACCATTCTAATGTATCATTGTTTATTATAGTTCTTGTTCTCCAGTAGTATAACTTGTTGTTTGTTAATACAGGAAGTCCGATTTTGAATTTTGTAATTGCTCCCTGCGGGTTTGAGTTATATAAGGTTTGTAAAAGAGGTGAATTAAAATAAATGCTTGTATCCAATTGCAGAAACAACTTTACGCTGTTCTCGCTTAATTTAACAAATGGATTCAATCCCGTGAATTCTGCAGAATCCTGTGTAATGATTACGTTATCTATCGGCTTCAAAGGATAAAAAGAAATGTTTTTAAGAATTATCGGAATCGTAATTTCATTGTTGCCTTCGTTTTCTTGAGTAAATTTGTTATCCGCATCTATTTTGATGTAAACCGAAAAAATCCCCAATGTATCTAATCTGAAATTATATATTACGGTGTCGCAGTAACCGAAATTTTTCAGTACTGTATCTTTAATCTTATAATCAGAACCGTCTTTAATCAATTTAAACCTCATCTTTACGGAATCAGCGGTAATACCTAAGTTTTTTGGAAATACTTTCAATTGAATGTATTGTTTTAATAGAGGTGAGGTTGTTGAAATAGAATAGTCGGATAAATTTATTTCGAATTCCGGATACTTGGGAATTAATATTTTTGAAGCCGGATCACCTAAAAGATTATAGCAATTTACAGTATGTCGTGAAGCAAAACTAATTGAATCAGGAGCCATGTTGTAACTTGCATAGCTTATTATATCTCCAATATATCTTAAAGTGTCATCTTTCAACCCTTGAAAAATATGATTATTAAAGATATCACCCGAACCAGTATATCCCCATCCCGTCGTACCTAAAAACCCGATAGCACCCTTATCTTCATAGTAGATAAACTTTTCCCCAAACCCTCTTTTTTCTGCTTTGGAATTTTCTCCTGTAAAACAGGTCATACTTATTATTAAAGGTAGCCTCGGAACATTGTTAAGGTTTCCGGGCATATCTCCTAAATCATCCCAATATCCTTCTCCTGCGTGACCAATATAATTTACAACCTGTGTACCGGAATCAAGTACATTTTTTATCGAATCCCTTAAATTAAATGTCATAAAACCCGTTGAATCATTTTTGTAAATCTTTTTTACAAAAGCTCCTGTCGTTGGTGTAATTACATGTGTGTTTATTAGACCGTTTGATAATGCACTAAATTGTGCTTGCTCGTTTTTATCATATCCGGCTGCTATAAAAGTAAATTGCTTAGACCAGCGGTTTATAGTTTGATTATCGTAAGCTATAATTTTTGATACAACTGCCTGTGCCTCTGTATTGTTGTAAACGGGGATTCTGCCAATGTTTACTTGATTGTAATATGTAAAAGTACCAATATTGAAATTAGAAAAATATCCGTCGGATGGAGGATTTCCGTAAGTGGGAACTAAATTTTGATGGTATATGGAAGAAGTCAAATATTTTTTAGGGTCAAGCGAAGCTCTTCCGAATAATAAGATAAATTTCAGTTTTGGTAACTGCCAATTGTCGTAAACATATTTTGTAAAATTTCTTACTGCCACCGGATTTTCAATTCCATAATTGAAAATGTCATATATATCTTCAACCTCAGCCTTTATGCTCCTGAAATTATTGAATGTTGCTCTGTGTAATCTTAACTGTTCTGCTTCTGAAGCGAAAAGTTTATTATAAATTATAAGATAATCTGCACCGTTTGAAAGGGAAACTAAATCAGGTACCTGTTTTTGCTTGATTCGAAAAGGCTTTTGAGTTATGCTGTCATTTATAATGAAAAATTTACCGTTTCCTTTGCCTGTGTATATTAATGTATCGGAACTAGAAGAGAAATTGTTTATTCTGGTGTTGTTTACAACGTCATAGATATTTACTTGTTTTATGTTGTTATAAGATGAAATTTTGAAAATTATTGCCGAACTATCTGTAAGTTCGGATGTAAAATTTATTTTATTACTGTCGAAAGTAAATTTGTAAGGATATTCTACCTCTACGAAATCATAATACATTCGCCCTGAGGTAAAGTTTGTTGATGGGAAATATCTTACCGATACGTTGTTTCCGGAACCACTGGTAAAATAAGAACTTGGAAATGTCAACGTTGTATCAATACGGTTGAAGTCGTCGGCTTCAATTGTATCTACAAGGTTAGAGTTGATTCTGATAATTAATCTGTGCTCATTAAATATCGAGGTGTTTTTGTTTCCCGGATATGCAAAAACTTTTAATCTGCACATTACAGTAGAAGAAGGCAACTGTATTAAGGGAAAAGTTGAAGTGTTAGTATTGTTAAAAGCCATATATTGCCAGTACCAGCCTTCACCCTGGCAGATTTCCGTGTTGAAGTATCTGAAGTCGGATTGAGAATTATTTGTCTCTCCTAACGTATATACAAGATTGCTTTCGAAATGCGCTCTCTTGTAATAATAATCATAGGGATATTGAAAAGTGGTTGAATTTGTGTATATCTGATATCTTAATCCGGCAGAACCTCCCCAACCGACCCAGTAAACACTCGTGTCTGAGTATAAGTCATAGTATTCATCTTTAGTATAAACTACCTGATTGTTCTGATTGTATGAGTTTGTTAAACCTCCGTAATTTCGTTGCCCCCAGAAATCAAAATAATCAGAATCATTGAATACTCCATCCTGCTCTCCGTAAAAATATATTGGAATCTGGTTCCCCTTATAAAATACTTTTACTGTTTGCGGATTAATAATTGATGGATTAATTCCCGCATTTATAAAATCTATTTTATTAATTCTGTAAATTCCGTCGTTAAATAAATACATCTTTAAATAAGTCTGATTTGGGGTTATCCAATTATAGTTTTGTGCACTTAATCTGATTGTACCTGTAAAAAAGGTGAATATTATTAAAATTTGTAAATAAAATTTACTCATACCTATTGTTAATTCTATTTTTTTATATTAAATTTTTGTTTTACTATTAAAATTCCTTATTTTAGAATAGTTTCGCCTTTAATTTGTATTAAGTGGTTTTTCTGCCCGATTAATAGAAAAAATTACTTTTTTTTCTTTGAACATTGTTACTGTTCGCTTGAGTAACTATTTCAGTACTACAAGCTTTTGTGTGGCTGTCTCTTTCTTTGAATCTCCTTCAACAATTATTTTATAAAAATAGATGCCGTTCGCTATATAATCTCCGTCACTGTCTCTGCCATCCCAGAAAATCTGATTAAAACCTATGTTCATAGGGTAATTGATCTCTTTAATTACCCTTCCGGCTACCGTGAAAATCTTTATTTTTCCGCTTGACGGCTTGCTTGCTCCCGATATATTGAACATAAATGTTGTTCCGTCTTTCATCGGATTGGGGTAATTATATATATCAACGATTCTAAACTGTGGATTTACGTTTAATATATATATTACGGAATCTTCTTTGTAGTCAATATTATTATATAGTTTATACTTGTATTTAAAAGAAAATCTGTGGTTGCCTTCACTTAAACTGGGCTTGAAAAACACTGTCTGGTGTATGTAATCGGTAAATTGTACTTGCTCTTCTGATTTAATGTCTTTTCCTTCTGTATTAAATATTACATTTACAGGAGGAATTTGAATTCCGTCTATAAAGAGTCTGATAGTATCTCTTATTACCATTTTACCTTCATCTATATATTTTACGGTGATATCAGGATTTGATTGTATTAAATCACCGGTAACAGGTCTTATACCGTCATAAGTTATCTCTAAATTTGGTTTTAATGTATCCCCCGTTACTATTATTTGTACAAGTGCAATATTGTTATATTCAAATAATTCGTTGTTGTTAGTTAACTTTTGTTGAAAATATATGTTTATTGTATCTTTTAAAACCCCGGGTGTCCTTAAACCCGATGTGTTTACATTAACCTCGGAGATAAAAGAGCTGTCTATCATTAAAGTGTTACTGATGTTCTCAGTTTTTATTGTGTTAATTGTATCTCTTACATACCACTTATTAACTATTCCTGTCGCATCCGAGTATCCGACATTGTAATATCTTATTTGAATTCTAACAGTGTCACCCTCCTGAACCACACTATCGCTTAATATTACGGAGCCTATATCTGGTAAGACCTCAGGTGGTGGATAATAATTAAATTTTAAGGACTTAAACACAGGTGAGAAGTATCCTGTTACAGTGTCGATTGTAAGCTTTGTGTTTAGTTTTAAATATGGAAAATTATGAGAGTTTACCGTATCTATGTTTATTAAGTTATTGTTTGTTAAATCTGAGTAAAGTAGAACTGTGTTACCTTCTTTGCTTATGCCGTAAACATCAATTTTTATAAACGACAACGGATATAAATATTGTTCCCAGGAAAAATATTTCCAGCTTTCAGCAGGTCCTAATACACTATTAACATATCCGTTATTATTCATAAATAAGGGTGACATCTGACTTGTTGCCCCTAAATTAAATTCTGAAGAATATGCTTCCGAAACAACAGCTCCCGGTTCTTTTTTATAACTGATAAAACTCCAGTGAGTCCAAGAAAGAATAATAACGGAATCAATATAGCTGCTTCCAAACTCTTTTATTTTATTTTTTGCAGCCGTTGACATATTTGTTGCAGCAAATAAAGGATATCCCTTGCAAAACATTGCAATATCTGTCGTGTCGAAAGTATTGAGAAAATTTATCAGTGAATCGGAAGTTGTTATTGAAGAAAATCTGAAATTTTTTACCTGTAAAAACAAACCGTCGACTTTCCTGATTTTGGCAACTGTAAGTCCGTAATGCTCGGGTCCGGATAAATTATATTGTATGTTATTGGATATAAAATATGAGTTAAAATCCATAAATGAACTTGCTGTCAACGAACCTGTGAAATCTGAAAGTTTAATGCTGTCAGAATGAATTTCTGTCTGATGAAAGTCTGAAAGTGAGTATTGTCCCGGAAACCTTTTGTTAATGGTTACCTGTTCTGCATTGTGTTTTATATTTTTATATCGTGTATCTTGTACCAGTCCGTAATTATTATATAAAAACCTTTTGGAATCCGACCATCCCGTTGAATCTCCGTTTATTATAGAATTCATTCTCCAATAATATAGAGTATTTGTATCAAGAATGGGAATTTTATACTTAAATTTTGTCGTTACCCCTGTAAAACCATCCGTAAAGAAAGTTTGTAACAACGGAGAATTATATTTTATCGAAGTGTCAAGCTGTAACAGCAACCTTATTGAGGAAAATTTAAATTGCTTATAATTAAGATTTAATTTGTTTATATCGGCAATGCTTGGATTTAATCCCGTAATTTCAATTGTGTCTTTTTTTACAACTGAATTATCTATGGGTTTAAGAGGAATAAACGAGATATTTTTTAAGAATATTGGGAATGAAATTTTGTTATTTGTTGAGTCTTCTTCCGGATACCAGTTATCCGGATCTAATATTATATTCATTACATAGTTTCCCGCTGTGTCAAGTCTGAAATTATAAAGAAGAGTATCAATAAAACCAAAATTGTAAATTACTGTGTCTTTAACAGAATATGTATGATTATCCAGTAATAGTTTGTATCTGATTTTACAGGAATCTGCATGTGTACCTAAATTTTTGGGGTTGATTACTAAACCGATGTTTTCATATAGCGAAGGAAAAGGATTGAGCAGAGTGTAATCGTTCAGCTGTATATCAAACTCCGGGATATCGGGAAGTAACAGCCGAGAAGCAGGATCCCCCGATAAACAATAACAGTTTATTACATGTTTGGTCACAAAACTTATTGAATCGGGCGTCATTATATTTCCTGCATATTTCAGTATTTCACCTAAATACCTTACTGTGTCCTGTGCTAATGCCTGTAACATATAACCGTTTAAAGTGTTCCCTGTACCTGTAAAACTCCAGCCCGTTGTCCCAATGAAACCAATAGCCCCTTTGTTACTGAGATAAATGAATTTCTCACCAAAGATTCTTTGAGACGGATCGGCATTCTTACCCGTAAAACAGGTCATACTGAAAATAAGTGGTAGTAAATTTCCGTTGTTTAAAACACTCGGATCTTCCATACCATTGTCCCAGTATTGAAAACTTGCATGTCCGATGTAGTTTACAAGTAATCCGCCTGCATTTATTGCATTTTTTATCGAATCTCTGTAATTAAATGTTACACCACCCGTGGAATCATTTCTGTAAATCTTTATCGGAAAACCCGAAACGGAAGGAGGTGTTATATATGTATTTATAAACTGATCTGATTGAGCAGCAAATAAAATTTGTTCAACTCGGTTCATTCCGCCGGTTATGAAAATTCCCTGCTTTATCCATTTTTGTAACTGCTGGGATTCATATGAAATAATTTTATTAACCATATCATCCGCTTCTGAAACTGTGTAAGCGGGTAACCTGCCCACTGCTATATTTTGCGTATAAGTGTATGAACCTAAATTGACGTTGCCGAAATATCCGTCTGAATTCGGATTCCCATATACAGGTACTAAATTTCTGTAATAAACTGAACCCGATTGATTTTTTTTGGGATCAAGAGAACCTCTTCCGAATAATGTTAAAAATCGCACCTTAGGAAACTGCCAGTTGTCATATACATATTTTACGAAATATCTGACGGCTATGGGATTTTCTATTCCGTAATTGAAAATATCGTAAATATCTTCTATCTCTGCTTTGTATGACCTGAATGAATTGTGTGACGACCTGTAACTTGAAAGTTGTTCAGCTTGAGTTTCAAATATTTTATTATAGACTATTAAATAATCCGTTCCGTTGCCGGTTGATAATAAGTCAGGTACCTGTTTTTGCTTTATTCTGAAAGGTTTCCTTGAAATATAGTCATTTGCTATTTCATAAATTCCGTTTCCCTTTCCGGTAAATCTCAAAGTGTCGGATGATGACGTAAAACCCGTTATCCTTAAATTGTTTCTGATATCGTAGATATTGACTTGTTGATTTGTATTGTACCCTTTAACTTTAAATATATTTGCGGATGTGTCCTGTGGAATTGATTTGTAACTTATTAAATTATTTGTAAAAATGAATTTTTCCGGATAAGTTAACGTAAAACAGTCAAAGTAAATATAACCCTTGTAGCCGTCCGGATTTGTATATCTGAACGATATTTGATTGAGTGATGCTCCTGATAGAATAGTGTTCTGAAATATAATTGTTGTATCAAATCTTTTATAACCGTCTGAAAACAGAGTATCTATAATCGTTGAATTGATTGCAATTATTAAACGATGTTCGTTAAATATTGAAGATGAAGCTGAATTTGGATAAGCAAATATTTTTAAAGAGCAAAGAGTAGGAGAAGTGTATAGGTTTGGAGCATAAAAACTTTGATTTATTATACTGTCTTTTGTGAGTTCTTTCCAGTACCACCCTTCCCCAAGTACTTTTTCTGTGTTGAAATATCTGAAATCGGTATTTGGATTTGTGGTTTCTCCTAAACTGTAAATAGAATCCACTTCAAAATGTAGTTTATTGAATTTAAAATCATATGGATAATCTATCGAAGATTGATTTGTATAGTTTGAGTACCTCAAACCATAAGTCCCTCCCCAGTTTACCCAATAGACATTTGTGTCTGAATATAAATTAAAGTATTCATCCGTTACATATCCGACTTTTAAAACACCGCTTGATTCGTAATATGTATTTGTAATACCTCCATAATTTCTCTGTCCGTAAAAATCAAAATAATCCGAATCATTAAATATTCCATCTTCTTCTCCGTAGAAATAAATTGGTACCTGTACCCCCTTGTACATTACCTTTACCGTTCTCGGATCAATCACATTTGGATTTATTCCGGAATTTAAAAAATCTGTCTTGTTGATTCTGTATATACCATCCTCTACAACATACATTTTTAAATAAAGCTGGTTTGGAATTATCCAGTTGAAATTTTGTGATAAACCTATTTTTGTAATGACGAATAATATTAATAAAACTATAATTTTCTTCATAACTTCAGTCTTGACTTTCAGCTATCAGCCATATTTTCCGTTATTTGTTATTCTGAACTTGCCTGGCTGACTTTAGGGCTTTAGTTTTCAGAATCTCCTGCCTCTATGTGCTGTCAGCTGTTCCCGAACCGGGGATATTTAATTGAACAAAGATATTTCTTTTTCATTTAAGTTTCAATAAACTAAATTTTTGGAGAATAATTTTTAGTATAAAAACCGGATTACCTATAAAATATCTGTAAAACAATCGTTTAGGTTCTAAGAAAAATCTGTAAAGCCATTCAAAACCTATTTTTTGCATAAAAACTGGGGCTCTTTTTTTTGCTCCGGAAATAAATTCAAGCCCACTGCCTGCAGCAATCTGAACGGGTATTTTGATTCTTTCAAAGTTTTCATAAATCCACTTTTCCTGATATGGTGTTCCTAATGAAATCATTATTATGTCCGAATCCGGTATTTTTGTCATTTCTTTATTCTTGTTTTCAAGATATTCCTTCCTTGATGTAAGTCCTGTTAGTATAATATTTGGATATGTGTTTTTAAAATTCTTTTTTATCAGTATTTTGGTTTTTTCGCCTCCGCCAAGTAAATATACCCTCCACCGCCTCTCATTTGCTATCTTGAAAATATGAAAATATAAATCTGTTCCTGTGATTCTTTTTTTTAATCCATTTTTTCCGTATAAAAATTTTGAAGCAAGAAAAATTCCTGCACCGTCGGGATATATTCCCGTGATCTTCGATAGGTATTTCCTTTCGTCTGTATGCCTTAAATAATATTGGGAATTGTATGTGTTGATATACGTGATGGAAATTGCAGACTTTTCATTTACTGACTTGATTATTGTATCCGTTATTTCACTGTAATCTTTGTCTTGAATCTCAATCCCTAATATATTTACTCTGTTTTCTTTGTTCAAAATTTATTAAAATTATTTCAGATATTCGTAATAGAGTTTCTCAATTTTGGGAATTACCGTTTTTTCTGTGTATTTGTTTATGATTTCTTTATGTAGATTTTCTCCGCATTTTTCTCTTAGTTTAATGTTTTTTGTAAATAAAATTATTTTTTCAGCAAGCTCAGATTTATTACCTGCTTCGAAAAGAAGTCCGTTTTTTTCATTTATTATTAGTTCTTTTATACCGTCAACGTTTGATCCGATAAATGGTTTCTTAAATAATCCGCATTGAAGCATAAAATTTGGAAAAGGTTCAATAATGGAAGGTAATATACAAACATCCGAGTTTCTAATAAATCCTCCTAAAGATTTTTGCGGTGAAAGTATTTTTACATTTATATTTAATTCATCAATTAATTTTTCGTATTTTTTTTGTTCTGGTCCTTCTCCAATTAGAAGCAGGTTTATATTTTGAATTTGAGAATTTTCATTTGTTGTTTTAATAATTTTTAACGCTTTCAATATAGTTTCAAAATTTTTTTCTTCATGAAACCTGCCGGCAGACAGAATTTTAAGTTGCTTTGTGGTGCTATCTTGCCATACATTCGTATATTTATACATCGATAAATCCAGACTATTGTCTAATTCTTCTGTATCTGCGAAGTTAGGTATGACTTTTATTTTACTATCTTGTACTTTAAAGATTTTTTCAAGATTATCTTTTACAGCGTTGCTTACAGCAACCAATATATCGGATTTATATTCAATATAATATCTGCGTTTTAAAATACTTAAAACTGTTATTACGCTTAGAACATTCTTTTTTTTTGTTCTTTTGATTGCAGAAAGAGCTATTTTCTCGGTATATCTGTGGTTGCTATGCACTATTTGGATTCCGTTGTCTACAATTATGTTGCTTATTTTTTTTATGTTTTTTAAATATATTGACGGTTTCTTTTTGTCTAGATCAGGTAAAATGTAATACTTTATATTGTTCTCTTTCAATCGCTCCAGGGAATCTCCTCCGTTTGTTATGAACACAACATTATGTCCAAATCTCCTGAAGTATTTTAACAGTAAATTAAAGTAATACGACCTTCCGCAAGTGTAATAAAAATTAGGTGAAATGTACAGTATATTTAATTTTTTTTTATCCATTTATACTTTTTTGACTTTCAGCTTAATCTGTTTCACTGATTTCCATATCTTCTGTTTTTAACAATAGCCATACACCCTTTGGATTTATAACAGCATGTGTATAATCAAACGGCATAATTATAACAATGTTGTTATCATTATTGTTTCTGCTTGTTTTTGTAATCTCAAATTTATATCTATTTTTATATATATTTTTTATCTCTCTGAAATTTTGATTTTTGTTATTATTTTCACCAGATAAATATGTAGAATAATAATTTATTTGTTTTTCCTCAAAATAGTTTTTCAGTCTACCTGTTACTATATAACTTGTATATTCAAAACTGTTTATTAATCCGTCGCCGTTGATTATTTTTCTTTCCGAAAAAAAACCTGTTATACCCGAAAAATCGACTTGATATATATTATCGTTTTCATTTGTAACGGATTTAACTTTTTTAGAGTATTCTATTACGTTGTTAAATTTATAGTTTAATATTCTTGTTTCAAGCAAATAGAAAACACAGAAAAATATAACGGCAGTAAAAATTAATCTGCTTTTCTCTATCGTATTTTTAAATAAATAAATTGTAAAAAAAATTGACAAAAATATTGGCAAAGTCATATACCATTCACGGATTCCCAGCGAATTGAAAAACAGATGTGTTACCGCGAACAATGTGCATCCGACGCATAATAAAAACATAAAAAGACAGATTCTTTTGTCTGTATTTACTGAATATCTTTTTTTGATAACAACATAGAAAAGAATTATATTTACCGATAATAAAATTACTAATCTTGTGAACTGATTGAATATTTTTTCGTTACCGGATAGCAGCGATGATATATTGTTTTCAATAACCACTTTTGGAAAAGTATTCAAAATCAGGGTAGATATTGTATATGTATGTCCGAAATAAAAATAATTTATTCCCGAATATATTGTAGCAGTTATGAGTATTGCCGCCATATAAATAAAAATTTTGTATAATACCTTTTTTATAGAATCGGAGTTTGTATTTATAGTTGTTTTATTGTGTAAGAACAATATATCACCAATTATATATAGCGGTATTATATTATATAA
>Ga0208828_1000033_pt1 | contig 60451 bp, 49 predicted proteins | sample Kivu_160m_FD_185487 | JGI IMG/M metagenome (GOLD analysis project Ga0208828, IMG submission 185487) | Freshwater microbial communities from Lake Kivu, Western Province, Rwanda to study Microbial Dark Matter (Phase II) - Kivu_160m (SPAdes)... | ecosystem: Environmental > Aquatic > Freshwater >... | reverse complement strand
ATTATGTGTAGTCGAGTGATGAAAATATTGATTTCTAAGCTGCTGCTATTCGAAAAGATTGCTTACTTTGCATAAGGATATACTTTGCATAAAAAAAATTATGCAAAGCTTTACATAACTTCTTTAAATGGATGAAAGGTCATCTGCGCATCAAGTCCTTCTGGGGAAATACTGAGAATGCCGTCAGGATACAAGTCTATGTAGCTATTATCACATATTGTACTATTGCTATTCTTGGAAAGAAGCTTAAACTCAATAGGAGCGTCTATGAAATAATGAGAATTTTGGGAAGCTCCCTCCTGGCAAAAGACAATATCAAGGAGCTGTTCCTGTTTGAAGAACCTGGACAAAACCATGATGATGGTCAGTTGCAACTGGAACTTAAAATTTTTTAACATTTTTTAATAGACACTAGTGAAATTAATACATATTTTTTCTCTTTTATTCGTAACTTGTACACGAATTCAATCACGCAGTATTAACCAATTCACTGACCATGAAAAAATTTTTACGTTCATTCACACTTGCCATTACGTTGTTCATGATGACGGCGTATGTTGGTGTCGCGCAACAGATCATTTGTGTTGACAGAGATGGAAGCACCCAGTATCCTGATTCCTTTACCGATGACTGGCAGTACCTGCAGCCTGCCCTGGATGCACTGGGATATACGTATACCTATGTCGAAGTGACCGATCTGGCCAATGACGGGCCGGATGCGGCAACCATGGCCCCCTATAGCGTTGCCTTCTGGTTCACCGGTGAAGTATGGTCGAATTTTGAAACCCTCACCGATAACGATGAATATGAGATCTTACTCTACCTCACCCTCTATGGCGGAAACCTGCTGCTTTCGGCCCAGGATTTTCTTTATGATAAATATTCCACTGCGGGTACCTTTACGGCTGGAACCTTTCCATATGACGGCCTGGGCCTTATCGAAGTAAACCAGGATGTCTGGAATATAGAACTTCCGGAAACCGACACAGGGAATATTATGGGCGTTGCCGGTTCCTGTATTGAAGGCATGCCATTCACTGTATTCGATATCTATACGACTGTTTCCGATGACGGTCTTTATATCGATGATATCCTGGAGACACAGGGGGATTATCTGATGGAAATTACCTATCCCGATCCTATTGGCAATGGTGCCACTCAATGGAATTCCGGATCATTCAGGTCTATCTTTTCAACCGTTTCGTATGCCGCCATACTGGATCTTGACGAAAGAACAGAAGTGTTGGATAAATCGATTGCCTGGCTCATGGGGATTACCGGAACAACGTTGATCAAGGCAGAACAGGCCGATATGCTAATCTATCCTAACCCTGCCACAACCTCTGTCAGGATCGGATGCAAAGATAAAATGCAGGAGATCTGGGTCACCAACAGCACCGGACAGGTGGTTGATCATATGAACATTGGCGACAATTCAGCCAGGATCAATACGTCAGCTTACAAACCGGGGATCTATTTCATCAGGACAATTACGGAAAAAGGGACCTTGACAGGCCGCTTGATCGTGGAATAAGGTCTCAGCCTGAATCTTCGGTTCCTTTGACCAAGCATTCCATCACTGGGTTTTCATCGCATAGTTGATGGAAACCCTTTACAATCCCATAAAGCGAATGGAAATTCCGCACAGCAGGATCGCAGCGCCGGCGATGGCATGCATATACCGTTCCACCTTTTTCATCGGGATGAATTGGAAGCCGTAGGCGGAGACCATCACGATCACAAGCATGGTGGATATGGTGACACATCCGAAGATGGAAGCGATCCAGACCACGCTCCCGATCGTTTCTGTGGCTGCGGGATACATCAGGATCGGGATCAGCGGCTCACAAGGTCCGAAGATAAATATGGTGAACAGGATCCAGGGCGTCAGGTTTTTGCCCCCCTCCTGCTGATGGATATGCAGGTGCTCTTCCTGATGGGTGTGAAGATGTGTATGGACGTGCCCGTCACGATGCCCGTGAAAGTGCGTATGCGGGCGGTTCCGGATGGCTTTGCTCAATCCCCACACCATGTATGTGAACCCGAATGCGATGAGCAGCCAGGCAGCAATCTCTCCCCGGAATGACTCTACATCCACCAGTTGGTGCACGGCAATTCCCAACGCGATGCCCAACAACCCGAGAATAACTGAACTCAGGATATGTCCGAGCCCGCAGACAAGCGTGATGGTGAATGTTTTCAACATCGTCCAGTTCCGGGCTTTTGCCATCACAATGAACGGGATATAATGGTCAGGGCCGAAGAGCGTGTGAAAGAAGCCGATCGATGCAGCCGTCAGTGTGAGTACCAGGAGTTCCTGAGACATATACCAATAATTTCAGGGAGAGGTAAAGGTAGAAAAAAATTCACATAGAAAGCCATTCTAATTGTGAAAAAATAAACAGTAACTTTACATGTCTATTCCGCGCACATGAAAACCTTTACCTACAAACGGCTTCTTCAGGTCTTACTCTTCCTGATCGCCTTGCATTCAACCTGTTACGGGATTGGTTTGATCCTGTTTCCACCGGGTGTTTTCGCTTTTTTCGGTTTTGACCTTCCGCAAACCTTTTTTGCTGATCAGGGAGGATTGTTTCATATCCTGATCAGCACCGTCTATATCCTGGCAGCCATTGACCTCCCCCGTGCCTCCCGTCTGATCGCCATTACCTGCCTGGTCAAATTTTCGGCGTTCATTTTTCTCATGGCCTGGTACCTTTTCGGCATTCCCCTTTGGATCATCCTTGTCTCTGCGATCCTGGACCTGATGATGGGACTTCTTGTTCTTCTGCTATACCTCGGGTATCGTCGTTCACTGCGTCAACCTCCCCTATGACCTCTCTGAAACCCACTATCGTTCTTACGGGCGCCTCCGGATTTATCGGCAGGTACTTCCTGGCGCAAATGAGCGACCAGTACAGCATCATCGCCATTGCAAGGCGGTCGGAAGGAGAAGCCCAGGTGCCTCATGACAGGGATATTCAGTGGATCCAGTGGGACATTGGGAACAGTAACCACCTCGATACGGTGCTGCAAAAGATCATCCGCCTGGGAGGAGCCGATTTCCTGATCCATCTGGCAGCCTTCTACGATTTCAATTACACTGATGATATTGCCTACACCCGGACCAACATTGAAGGCACCCGGAATGTGATAGAACTGGCCCGGAAACTGAAGGTCAAGCGGTTCATTTTTGCCAGCTCGCTGGCGGCTTGCCGGTTTCCTCCGCCTGGCGGATCCATCCGTGAAGAGACGCCGGTGGATGCCGACTATGCCTACGCCCGGACCAAGCATGCCGGTGAGGAGATGGTTCGTATCTTCAGCCAGGACGTTGCCTGCACGGTCATCCGTTTTGCTGCCGTTTTCAGCGACTGGTGTGAGTACCCACCTCTATACAAATTCCTGGAGACCTGGCTTTCGAGGAAATACGACTCCCGCATTCTTGGCGGGAAAGGGGAGTCGGCCGTTCCATACATCCATATCCAGGACCTGATGCATCTCTTTCAGACCATCCTGCAGCAAAGCCACTTGCTTCCCGCATTCGACATCTATGCCGCCAGCCCCGACGGAAGCACCTCCCATCGTGAACTGTTCGAACTGTCTACCTATAACTATTTCGGGGAAGAAATCAACCCCATCCATCTTCCGCGATGGATTGCCTATCCGGGCATCATCCTGAGAGAGATCATGGGTCGGCTGCATCTGACACCACCGCCCTTCGAGAAACTATGGATGCTGAAGTATGTGGACCTGAAGCTCGATACCGATGCTTCCTACACGAGAAAGACCCTCAAATGGGAACCTTCCGCCCGGTATCATATCCGGAGAAGGTTGCTCTTCCTCCTGGCCAAGATGAAAAGCAACCCCTATGAGTGGAAAGCCCGCAATGAGGAGGCGCTGAAACACATCTCCATCCGCACCAACCTGCTCATCTACGAACATATGATGTCAGGAAAAGAGAAGGTGCTCCGGAAACTGGCCGCAGAAGTCTCCTCTCCCGCCCGTGCCTCCATGATGCATCACTATCAGCAGTTACCTGTCTATGAACTGGCACTGCTGCTGTCAATGCTATATAATGTTATGGCATCCAGCGTATTGAACATGGACAGGGGGCTGGTGATCAACCACATGGACGATGTTGCCTCGGCCCGTTTTGAAGAGGGTTTCTCCGCCGGGGAGATCGTGACGCTTCTCGACATGATGAAGGAAGCGGTGGCCACCTATCTTCAGGAGTCTTCCGGCGTCAGGATCTCCCGGCAGGAGATCCACGATCACATCGGGATCACCATACAAATGGCACAGGATGAAGTGGAGGAGCGTTTTGAGTCCCTTTCAAGAAACCGGCAGGTTGAATCGGATGCCCGTAAGATCTCTTTTACCATCGACGGGATCCAATACCGCACCGAAGCCGGGACCTCCATCCTGGAAGCCGCCCGGCAGCAAGGGTTGCACATCCCAACGCTCTGCTATCACAAGGACCTCCTTATTGCTGGAAACTGCAGGGTTTGTCTGGTAGAACTGGAAGGCCAGCGTGATCTGGTTGCCTCCTGCGCCACCCCTGTTGAGGAGGGTATGGTGATCCATTCCAACAGCATGAAGGTCAGGACAGCCCGCAAGCACATGATCGAACTGCTTCTCTCCGAACATCATGCCGACTGCACAAACTGTTATAAGAACGGAAAATGTGAATTGCAGAACCTCGCGTCTGAATTCAAGATCATCAATCCTGTGTTTGATTCGTTGGTTACAACGACCAACCGGTCGTTAGACGATCTTTCCCCATCCATTGTCAAGGACGATGAAAAGTGCATCCGGTGCCAGCGTTGCGTCAGATCGTGCGCCGGCATCCAGGGAGTCAGTGCGGTATGGGCTGCCCATAAGGGGAGCCAGATGAAGATCTCCACATTCAGGGGGAGGCCGCTTGGTCAGGTCTTCTGCACGGGATGCGGACAATGCATTGATCGTTGTCCCACCGGAGCGCTGGTGGAGAAAAACTGTATTGAGGAGGTCTGGGGAGCCCTCTGGGATGCCGGGAAACATGTGCTGGTTCAGACAGCTCCGGCCGTCCGGGTTGCCATCGGGGAGGATCTGGGGATTGAACCTGGGCAACGGGTTACCGGGAAGCTAGTTTCCGCGCTTCGCCGGCTGGGCTTTGATTCCGTATTGGATACTGCTTTTTCAGCTGATGTCACCACGATGGAAGAAGGGGCGGAATTGCTGGAACGGTTCCGGAACAAGTACAAATTTGGGGTTCCAAACGTCCGGATCCCGATGACGACCTCCTGTTCACCCGCCTGGATCAAATATGTGGAACATGGATTTCCGCATCTGCTGGACCACCTGAGCACCTGCAAATCGCCCCAACAGATCTTCGGGGTCTTATCCAAGACCTACTATGCAGAACGGAAGAACATCGATCCATCCAGCATTGTAACCGTCTCCGTGATGCCCTGCACAGCCAAGAAATTTGAAGCCGAGCGTCCCGAGATGCATGGAAGCGGTTTCAGAGATGTGGATTTTGTGCTAACGACCCGGGAACTTGCCATCATGATCAATCAGGCCGGCATCAACTTCCGTTCCCTGCCCAATGAACACTACGATGCCCTCATGGGATATGCCTCCGGTGCAGGCGTCATCTACGGAGCGACCGGGGGAGTCGCCGAATCCGTTATCCGTACCGTCTATCCCAGGTTGACAGGCAGGGATGTCCCTTTCGACAACCTGATCGTGAGGCCTGTCCGTGGAATGGAAGGGGTACGTACCTTCTCCCTGGTGATAGAGGATCCTTTGCCGCAGTGGGATTTCATGGCCGGAAAGGAGTTGCGCATCGCCATCGTTCATGGATTGATCCATGCCAAGAAACTCCTCCAGGAGATCGATCAGGGAGGATCCCCGTATCATTTCATCGAGGTGATGGCCTGCCCGGGTGGCTGCCTCGGAGGAGGAGGCCAGCCGATCCCTACCGATGCCGAGATCCGCTTAAAACGGATTCAGGCCATCTATGCTGAAGAGATTGGGATAGAGGTCAGGAAAGCACACGAGAACCCGGAAGTACTGGATGTGTACGATTCCTATCTGGAATACCCGCTGAGCCCGCATGCCACGGATCTGCTGCATACCACTTACACGGAGCGAAACGCTTTTTAGAAGAGGGTCAAGCCAGTTGCCGGAGGCAACTCCTCACCTCCTCCAGGATTGCCGGGTATTTTTTCCGGATCTCCGGGCTGAACTCTTCACTGAATTCCAGGTCTTCAACAATCTCTATCGCAAGGATCCGGACCTTTTCGGGCAGTTCCATCTGCAAGGTGTTGCCCAGTTTCAGCGCATTCAGGAAGTTGATGTCATGAAGGTTGGTGAGGTGAAGGGTCTCACTGAAGTTTTCCGGGGTGAGCTGGTAGATGGTCCCCGGGACTCCACCCCGTGTCTTGATGGCATCAATGAAGATCACCTCATTGTATCCTGAAATCATCTCGAGGATCTCAAGTCCACCAACGGTAGCTGTCTGAAAGGTAAAAAGAGAAGGAACGAATTCCTTCTCCAGTTGCTGTACGATCCTGGGTCCGATCCCGTCATCCGATAAAATGTCGTTGCCAATTCCCAGGACCAGAACCTTTTGTTTCAAAGACATCTAGGATCTTTTAACCTTTCGGATCGTTTTGCCTTCCTTGTCCTTCACCACCAGCTCCATGCGCATTTGTCCGGGCAGCGAGTGGGTGGCGCAGGAAAAGCAGGGGTCATACGCCCTGAAAGCCATCTCGATCATATTCAGGATCCCTTCTGTAATCTCCGTATCTTTCTTGATCAGCCCTTCAGCTGCTTTTTTGATCGACATGCAGATGGGGGCGTTGTTGTTGGTGGTTCCCACGATGATATTGACTTTCGTGACAATCCCTTTCTCATCGGTCCAGTAGTGATGGGTGAGGGTGCCACGCTGGGCTTCCACGATGCCCACCCCTTCCGAGGGTACTTTGTCAAGAGGTGCACGAAGCTCTTTCCCGGTAATTTCCGGGTCTTTCGCCAGCTCCAGGCTTCGCTCGGCCGAGTAGATCAGTTCGATCAGACGCGCCCAGTGCATGGCGAGGGTATTGTGAACCGGTTTGCCCCCAAGGGTTTTGTACATGAATTCATACTCCTCTTGGGCGATGGGGGTTGCCATTCCATCTGCCGCATTGAGACGGCCCAGTGGCGTGGCATGATAGACACCCGAATCCTGGCCTTCCACAAACCCAGTCCATCCTTTGGATTTGATGTAGGGGAATTTGAGGTAACTCCAGGGTTCCACATGTTCAGCGATATAGTTGAGGTACTCGGTGGGGCCATATTTGCAGATCTCTTTCCCTTCAGTATCCACCACACGCACCTTTCCATCGTAAAAGTTGACGTGGTTGTTCTCATCAACAAGTCCCATCGAGTGGATCTTAAGGGCATAGGGCCCGTTCAGAATAATGTCCACATAGGCTTCATTTCCCAGTACCACATCCTTGAATAGTTTGATGCTGAACTTGCTGAACTCGACGAAACCCTCCGCTTTCTTCACGATGTCATCCCTTTGTTCTGTCGTCAATCCTTTCCTTACACCTCCCGGGATGTTCATCACCACATGGGTCTGGTGGCCTCCGAGGAGGGCCTGGATCTCCTGGGCGATCCGGCGCTGCTTGATTACTTCGCTTCCGATGGGGATCCCAACCTTCTCAATCACCCCGATGATGTTTCGCAGCGCAGGGTCGGCCGTCGGACCTACCACGAAATCTGGCGCAGCCAAGGCGTAGAAATGGGCAATATGGCTATGAACAAAGTGGGCCATATAGAAGAGTTCCCTCAGTTTTTTGGCTGTGGGAGGCGGTTCGACCCCGTAAACGGCATCAGCCGCTTTGCCGCTGGCCATATGGTGGCAACCCGGGCAAACGCCACAGATCTTGGTGACGATCTGGGAGAGCTCTTCCACCGGCCGGCCGACACAGAACTGTTCAAATCCGCGGAGTTCGGGAACCTGGAAGTAGACATTTTCCACTCCGCCGTCATCTTTCAGGAAGATCTCGATCTTCCCGTGACCTTCCAATCTTGTGATCGGATCAATGGTTATTTGTTTCATGCGATGGTCCTCCTAAGAATTGATGCAGGTAAACTGAAACGGTAAAAGGTTCCGGCCGGATCATCGATCGTATCTACCGCTTTTTCGATCTCCTTCTCGTCGTTGGAGTCGATCATCGTTGCGATGGCCGACAGCATCTTGGCTCCGGGATCGATCACTGCCTCGGTAGGGCCATAACAACCCCTGCAGGGAGCGTTTCCCTCGATGCACCGCACCCCGCATCCTGCCCGTGTGGCAGGGCCCATGCAGATAATGCCCTGTTCCAGGAAACAGGTCACTCCATCGTCCTTCACATCGATCGGACGATAGAAGCGTTTGACCTTTTTATTTTCCGTTTTGACACGTTTACACTCATCGCACTGGGTCTTTTCAGAGGCCCCCACCACAGAACCGGCAGGGGGAAGAGGGGCTCCGGTTGCGATCAGAGTGAACACTTCCAGGAGCCGTTCCGATTGAGGCGGGCATCCCGGCAGGTAGTAATCGACATCCACAACCTGATTCAGGCTCCTGACATCGTTGTAAAATTCGGGAAGTTCCAGAACCCCTTCATCCACTTCAAAATGGGTCTGGGGAAGGATCTTGTCGGGATTCACTGTCGATTCACTCGTCTCGTACACCCGTTTGAAGATCGCCTCCTTGGTGGTGAAATTCGCCAGGCCGGGAATACCTCCCAGATGGGCACAGGACCCGTAGGCGACAAGCACCTTCGATTTTTTTCGCAACAATTTGGCGATGTGTTCGTTTTCGCTGTTCCTGACTGCCCCGTTAAACAATGTGACATCAATGTATTTGTCAGGCATCGCTTCCACATCTTTGTACTTGATGTCCAGGGCGATGGGCCAGAACACCAGGTCGGCTGCCGCTATGACATCCAGGAGCTTCTCGTGGACATCAAGCACCGAAACACAGCATCCGCCACAGGCAGCTCCCCAGTAGACGGCGAGTTTCAGTTTCGGTTTTTGAACAGTTTCTTCTTTCATAACGTTAATTGGCTAAGGTCTCAACGACCTGTTTGACTTGACTTGGACCGATCTCCTTGATTCGTTCGGTCATTGAGTCGACCAGCTCAGCGAACTGTTTTCCTTCGCTGGCACTGATCCATTCCAGGTGGAGCCGTTCAGGTTCGATTCCCATTTGTGCAATGTATTTCTTCATCAGCTTGAATCGGCGGAGGCATTTGTAATTTCCCTCCTGGTAATGGCAGTCACCGGGATGGCAGCCACAGATAAGAACTCCGTCGGCTCCCTCCCTGAAAGATTTGTAGACAAACGTGGGATCAACCCGTCCGGAACACATAACCCGGATTACCCGAATGTTTGGCTTGTATTTCATCCGGGAGGTACCTGCTAAATCTGCGCCGGTGTATGAACACCAGTTGCACAGAAAGGCGACAATGGTGGGTTTGAATTCCATATCAATTGATTTTAAGGGTCATTTGCATTAATCCGATGATCTGGGAAAGGATCTGTTGGTCGGTGAAGTGCTTGCTGCGGATAGCGCCGGTAGGGCAAGCGGATCCGCAGGTTCCGCAACCTTTGCACAACACTTCGTTGACCACCGATACCCGTTTCTCCAGGTCGTAATGAATCGCCTGGTAGGGACATACTGTGATGCAGGTCTGGCATCCGCAACAGATCTCTTCGTTGACCTGTGCCGTGGTCACCTCCACATGGACCGATCCCTGGTTGATGGTGGCCAGCACGCGGGCAGCCGCCGCTTTCGCCTGGGAAACTGCATCGGGGATCCCTTTTGGGCCCTGGCAATTTCCAACGATGTAGACCCCACTCGTGGTGGTAGCCACGGGATCCAGCTTGGGGTGTTTTTCGATGAAGAACTGGTTCTGGCATACGCTGATCCCAACAGCATGAGCGACATCCTTCACATCTTCATGGGCTTCCATCCCAACCATCAGGATGACCAGATCGGCAGGGATCTCAAGACCGAGCCCTGAGATTTTCTCCCTGAAGAAGATCAGCATGGGAGGATCGCCGGGATCCACAGACCGAATGATCTGAGGAAGCTCCTCCTGCTGGTCGAACATCATGAACATGATATCCTTCCGGGAAGTTTCAGTATAAAGCTCTTCGCATCCCTTCCCGAAAGCCCTCATATCGGCATACAGGTCATAAATGTTCGTGCCGGGCAGAAGGGAGCGGATCTGGTTGGCGAATTTCAGGGCCACCTGACAGCAGGTCCGGGAGCAATACTCGTGAAATCTGGTGTTCCGGCTACCAACACAATGGATGATGGCAATGTTCTGTGGTGTATTCCCCTCACGGGTCCGGATCTCTCCTGTCCGTAGCATATCCTCGAACTCTACGGAGGTGATCACATCGGGAAGCCTGCCGTATCCATACTCTCCGACGCGGGCAGCATTGAATGGCTTTAACCCGGTGGCCACAATGACATTTCCGAACGTGAGCGTCACCGGAGGCTGGTCCTCATGCCGGACAGTGGTCTCGAAATTGCCGATAAAGCCGTCCACTTTGTCAACAGTCGTCCTGTAGAAGATATGGATATGGGGATGGTTGACGGTACGATGAACAAGCGAATCACGCATGGAGCCCGCATCGTAAAGGTAGGGGTAAGTCAGACTGAGATGTTCGATCATGCCTCCCAGCTTGTCGCTCTTCTCCACCAGGTAAACCTCCCTTCCGGCATCGGCCACCTCGAGGGCGGCCGACATTCCTGCCACCCCACCCCCGATCACGAGGGTGGCGGGGTCGATAGAGACGCTTCGTTTGTCAAGGGGTTCATGATATTGCACCCGGCTGATGGAACCAGCCACCAGTTCGATCGCTTTATTGGTTGCCTCTTCCCGGTTGTCATGGACCCATGAATCCTGTTCACGGATATTCGCCATCTCAAACAGATAGGGATTCAACCCTGACTTCTCAAGGACTTTCCTGAACGTCAGTTCATGAATCCGCGGAGAGCAGGCGGCCACCACGACACGGTTCAGTTGATGTTCCTGGATATCACTGGCGATGAGCTCCTGACCGGGGTCGGAACACATGTATCTGTATGTCTTCGACACAACAACAAAGGGGAGCTTACCCACCTGCTCAGCCACCTGTTCCACATCCACCATCTTTGCGATGTTTGTTCCGCACCAGCAGATATAAACTCCGATTCTTGGTTCTTCCATAGATCTGATAGTTGTTATACAGTTTGCTGAATAGCTGATTTCTGAAGTCTTGCAAAATAGACGGCAAACGGCCGGTATGCCAGGTGTGACCATTTCGAAAAGGGCACCTCGATCAGGATCATCGGAACCAGGATCGCCATGTGCGCGATGTAGCAGACATAGGTAGCCAAAGGCATTCCGTTGATCCTGAAAATGTGGATCAGGATTCCGGTGATTACGGTCAGCGTCAGCATGGCAAGAAACAACCAGTCACTCACATGCGAAAACTGAAATTTCACCTGCTGCTTTTTGAGCCTGCCGATGATGGCGGCCGTCAGGCCGATCAACAGCCCGATCGTGGCGTAATACCCCAGCCAGCGCTGAAGATGCCAGGCAGGGTAGATCTTCTCGGTTTGAAACCAAGGAAGAAACACGACAATCAGGATGAACATGATAGTGTATCCCGACATGAGCAGCCAGTGATAAAGCCAGTAGGATTTATCATCGCATTTTGAAAATTTTGGCTGAACCACAAAGTTGAAGATCAGTTGCCAGAATTCCCTGATATGGACCAGGATCCCGACGCCATTGGGAGTTCCCATCCAAACCACCCGGTAATACATCCTAAGGATATTGGAGACCAGCAGGCCAGCCACAATGAAGGCCATGGTCCAGTCGAAGATTTCAACGATCCTTACCGGGGCAAAGCTGTTCACTTTCACCCCTCCGTCGGCGGTCAGGGTGGGGTCAAGCGGCGGAAGGACAAAGAGAAAGGCCAGGACTACCAGGATGGCAAAAAAGATAATGAAAGCCAGTTCCCAGACTTTCGAGGTGTAAAACTTCTTGGAAAGGCCTGTCCAGTCGTAGATGGATGTCAGGTACCTGCGCAACGACATCATCAGTTCTCCCGGGTTGGCGTTGCGTGGGCATTTCTCGCTGCACTCCCCGCAATAATAACATAACCAGGGTTCCACGCAGGTGCTGAGATGGTCCTTCAGCCCCATCTGCATCAACCGTATCTCTTTCCTGGGGAAGAGGACTCCTTGAGAGGTCAGCGGGCAAATGGCCGTACAGGTCCCGCAATGATAGCATTCATTCCAATCCCTGATGCCAAACTCTTTCAGTTCTTTGGGCAGGTCCGGATTTACTCGGTTGTTCATATAAGATGAAAACGTTTAAGTGATTATAGCCAATTCGTTCGCTTTATTGAGTACTGTTTCAGGTGTAAGGTTCTCAAATCCGACAGAGACCTTTCCCCGGATCACGTTTTGTATCACTTTGGCAGCAGCCGCAGATCCCTGGGCCACCGAATCCGGGATGTCTTTCGGGCCCTGGCAGACGCCTGCAATGTAAATTCCACCGAAAGAGGTTCCTGTGGGATCAGTGTTGCTGTTCATCGCCATGAACCACCCGTCAGGGGATCGTTTCAGCCCCAGGATCCGGCTCAATATATCTGCATCTTCGGAGGGCTCCAGGCCGGTGGCCAGCACTACCATGTCGACCTCCACATCAAGAAGCCGGCGATGCTCAATGTCTTCCCCCCTGAGCCGAAGCGCTTCACCTGATGGCTCAACGCTCGCTGTCTTGCCCCTGATCATTTGGATCCCTTCACGGCTGATCCGGTTGTAAAACTCCTCATATCCCTTCCCGAAGGCCCTCATGTCGATATAAAATTCAAAGACCTCCGCATCGGGAAGTTTCTCCCTGACAAGGTGGGCAAACTTAAGGGAGTACATACAACATACCCGGGAGCAGTATTTGTTGTGGTTCTCATCCCGGCTGCCAACGCAATGGATGATCGCCAGCCTGTCAGGCTTTTTGGTTTCAGTTGTGAACACCCAATTTCCTTTTTTATCCTGGCTTCTCGTGTGAATGTTGCCGCCGGTGGAGCCCGCTGCGTTGAGCAGGCGTTCAAATTCAAGGGCGGTCACCACATTGGGTAATTTTCCATAGCCGAACTGGGGCATCCGGGCAGCATCGAATGGCTTGAATCCGGTGGCCACAATGATATTTCCCACATTCATTTTCACCGTCTCATCCATCTCGTCTAGATTGATGCAATCTGGTACCGGACACGCCTTTACGCAAGCCCTGCATTTGCCTGTTTTCAGATAAATGCACGCATTCTCATCAATCAGGTATTTATTCGGAACCGCTTGGGGAAACGGTATGTAGATTGCCTTTCTCAGGCAGGTTCCGGCATCGAATTCACTGGGTGCAGTGGCCGGGCACTTTTCAGCACAGGTGCCACACCCGATACACGTGGCAAGGTTCACTCGGCGGGCCTTTTTCTTCACCGTCACCCAGTAATTTCCGGGAACACCCCATACATCCAACACCTCGGAATAGGTCAGAAGCTCAATGTTAGGATGCTGGTTGACCTCCACCATCTTTGGTGTTAGGATGCAGGCAGCACAATCCAGCGTGGGGAAGGTCTTGTCGAAGGTGGCCATCTTTCCACCGATGGTTCCGCTTTTTTCCACCAGATAGACTTTCACATGACCATCAGCCATCTCAAGCGCAGCCTGGATTCCCGTGATCCCCCCTCCGATGACCAGGGTGTCGGAGATCATTTCGGAATCTCTCTGCATGGCTGCCGCTTCGAACGAAACACCTTTGATGGCACACTCAACCAACGCCTGTGCCATGGCTGTATCAGACTCAGAAAGCAAACCATATTCCTGAAAACTCACCAATTTGATATCATGAACACTTTTCCCTGCATCCAGCATGGGTTGTATGAAATTTCCGGAGATAAATCCGGGTTTGTTTCCGGCAATGATCAACTGGTCAATGGAACCCTCCCGAAGTTTATCTGCTATTTTATTAACAATTTCGCTACCCGTATTGTTAATAATTTGGATCAGGGCAATCTGGCTGTAGTTCTTGAAATTATCATAAAGCGCCTTATAGTTTACACTTCCATTCCCTGTAAGGATTGAGTTATCAAAGAGAATGCCTTTTTTTACACGTTCGTTCATATTTATTTCAAGATTGGTGCAGTATGACAGTAAGGAAAAACTGATTGTTGTGAAAGAGCTAACAAAAAAACAAATAAATGTAAGGCCAAAAAATGACTTTTATCATTTTTTGAAAAATATTGAAATTTTTTACCAAAATCAGGAAATACTATTGGCGATATTTTTCAGACGGGTATCATCAAGAATGAAAATCTTTCGCCCTTTTATGGCAAGAATCCCCTCCTCTTTCCATTCACCCAGCAACCTGATGACCGTTTCCTGTGCTGTTCCGATGATATTGGCCAGATCGAGGCGTGTCAGATTAAGATATGGATGTTCAAATCCGTTTGGTCCGATGGAGAATTGCTGGTAAAGGAACAACAAGGTATCGGCGAGCCTCTCCTTCACCGGTTTGTGTGCGAGTGAAACCATTTTCAGTTCGGCATCAACCAGTTGCTTGCTCAGACTGAAGATCAAGGCCTGGGTGAATTCCGGGTATTTGATGGTAAGTTCAAAAAAGTCCTGTTTGGGAATGAAGCAGATCACCACGTCATCCATGGCCTGGGCGGAAACGGTGTAGACAGTGCCTGTCAGCAGCGCTTTTAAACCGATGAACTCACCGGCAAAGGAGATTCTGGTGATCTGTTCCCGCCCATCGGAACCATTCTTGAAAATCTTGATGTGCCCCGACCTGAGGCAGAATATTCCGTTGGCTTTCCCCCCTTCAAGAAAGATCTTTGACCCTTTTTTATAAAACAACACCTCCTTCTTCCCCTGTATAAGTTTCAGGTCTTCAGGAGATAACGCTGCGAAGTAAGAACTGTATGCCTCCAGACAGCAAAGGCAATGAGGATCCTTGGTCTTTTTTACCATTGTGAAAACACGAACAGATAAACAAAGGTACCATAATATCAATAAACAAACAAGTTTTGGAGAATCATTACTTTTGTGCAATGCAAAATTCCGAAGTGAATCCGAGTCATGATATGACGGCAGAGATCATCACGATCCGGGGGAAGGTCCAGGGTGTTGGCTTTCGTCCCTTTGTTTACCGTCAGGCTATTCGGCACGACCTTCGCGGGTGGGTCAGGAACACAAATGCCGGTGTTACCATCTTCTGTGAAGGCGAGCGATCACGGCTTGAGGCATTCCATACAACGCTGGAAAACCTGGCACCTCCTGCCTCTGCCATAGATTCCTTTTCGGTTGAACCGGCCGAACTTGAGGGCTGTACTGGTTTTGAAATACTGCAAAGCCTGAATGTCTCGGATGATATCACGGAGATCAGTCCGGATATTGCCGTATGCGAAGCCTGTCTGGCCGATATGCGCATCCAGCCGCATCGGATCAACTATCCATTGATCAACTGCACGCATTGCGGCCCCCGGTTCAGCATCGTCAAGGCATTGCCATACGACCGGTCAACTACCACCATGGCTCCTTTTCGGATGTGTGATACCTGTGCCTCGGAATATGCTGATATCCTGGATCGCCGGTTTCATGCCCAGCCGGTAGCCTGCAACCGGTGTGGTCCGGTGTATGAATTGTGGGTGGACGGAGAGCTTGTTTTGCAATCATTTGGCGAGATCCTCCGTTACGCGGCAGATTCGATCCAGAAGGGTGGAATCCTCGCCGTGAAAGGGATCGGAGGGTTTCACCTGGTTTGCAGTGCCTCTGATGATGAGGCTGTCAGGTTGCTCAGGCTCCGTAAGGGAAGGGAGAGCAAACCGCTGGCCGTGATGTTCAGCGACATAGAACGGGCACGGGATACGGTTGAGGTCTCCGCAGTGGAAGAAAAACAGCTGCTCTCCTGGCAACGACCGATTGTACTTCTTTCCCTGCTTAACGATCCGGTCCTATCCCTGTCCCCATCCCTCAACAACGGGTTGAACACCCTAGGCATTGTTTTACCTTACATGCCCTTTCATTACTTGCTGATGGATGAGCTCACCGTTCCGGCCATTGTCCTGACTTCAGGGAACCTTACGGGCCAGCCGATTCTGACAGAGACGGCTGAAGCGATCCGGACATTCCGGCAGATCACATCGGTGGTCATCTCACATCAGCGCGAGATCCGGAACCGGGTCGACGACAGTGTGGTTCGCCAGATCGGCGATCAGGGACGTCTGCTTCGCCGGGCACGCGGATTCGTTCCCGATCCCATTCCGGTTTCTCTACCGGTTGACGGCATCCTGGCCATGGGAGGGGAACTGGTTAACACCTTCTGTCTCGGGAAAGGGAACCGTGCCTACCTGAGTCAGTATATCGGTGACCTGAAAAATATTGAAACACAGGAATTTTACCGGCACGACATCCGGCAGTTTCTCGACCTTCTCCGGATGGAGCCGTCGCTGATCGTGACTGACCTTCACCCGGAATACCATTCAACCAAACATGGCCGGGAGCTGCTTGAGAGGTGGGGTAAGAATGATAATGAACTTCCATTCGAACAGGTGCAGCACCACCATGCCCATATCGCCTCCTGCATGGCAGAGCACGGGCTGACAGACCGTGTGATCGGGGTTGCCTTTGACGGGACCGGTTATGGAACCGATGGTCACACCTGGGGTTCCGAATTCATGGCGGCAGACCTGGAGGGTTTCGAGCGGATCAGCCATTTTGAATACCTGATGATGCCCGGGGGTGACAAAGCGGCGGAAGAACCCTGGAGAATGGCCATGTCGGCTCTTTATTTGGCTTATGGAAAAGATTTTCCTGCGCTTGGGATCCCCATGATGGATATGATCCCGGAGGAAAAGAGCGTGTGGATACTGCAAATGCTAGAACAGCAGGTTAACACCCCATTCAGCTGCGGGGCTGGAAGGTATTTTGACGCCGTAGCCGCCCTGATGGGCCTCTGTATGACCTCCGGCTATGAAGGGGAAGGCCCTATGAAGCTGGAAGCTTTGACACAAGAGGGGATAGAGGATGTTTATCCTGTTGAACCCGGGGAGACCATCTCGCTGAAAGAGACAATCAGGAACCTGGTGGCCAACCTTCTGACGGGGGTTCCGCCTGAAGTGATCTCCACCCGCTTCCACAACACCATGGCCAGCGTTATTGTCAGGCAAACCAAATGGATCAGGGAGCAAAGGGGATTGAACCGGGTTGTCCTTTCCGGAGGCGTATTTCAGAACCGCTACCTGACAGAACGGGTGCTGAGAGACCTGGAGTTGGAAAAATTCAATGTATATTTACAAACCAAAGCACCACCGAACGACGGCGGACTTTCACTGGGTCAGATGGTGATTGCCGCATGCAGAAGAAGAAAAGCAAAAGTGAATGTTGAAATATAACGAAATCGTTAATCATCAATCGTTAATCGTTAATCAGAGCTTATGTGTTTGGGAGTTCCCGCTAAGGTGATCCGGGTGGACAACGAGACCGCCACTGTGCTGATCGGTGAGGTTTCTTATCAGGCCAATGTGGCCCTGCTCGATGAGGTTGTCCCGGGGGATTACATCATTCTTCATGCCGGCTTCGGGATTGAAAAGGTAGACCCTCTTGAGGCGGAAGAGACCATCCGGCTTATCAAGGAAATGGAAAGACTGGGTCAGGAACACGATCATGGATCTCTTTGACGACAACCCCTTTCGCAGCCAGGCTGCCATCCGAAAACGTTCTGCAGAGATTCGGGACATCTCCCGTCGTCCTGTCCGGCTGATGGAGGTTTGTGGCGGGCATACCATGGCCATTCACCGTTTCGGACTCCCCTCCCTCCTCCCCCCGACCATCGAACTCGTCTCCGGACCCGGTTGCCCTGTATGTGTATCTTCTCAGGAATTTTTAGACCGTTGCATCTGGCTCAGCCGGCTTCCGGAAGTCATTATAGCCACTTATGGCGACCTGATCCGTGTTCCCGCTTCCGATTCTTCCCTGGAGGTGGAGCGAAGCCTGGGAGCGGATATCCGGATCGTATATTCCGTTTCAGAAGCGCTCAAATTGGCCAGGGACCATCCCCGCAAAGAGGTGATCTTTTTAGGGATAGGATTTGAGACCACGGCCCCGGCCAGTGCGTTTGCCGTCAGGGAAGCGGCCAGGAACAAACTTATGAATTTCTCCCTGATCAGCGGACACAAGATCATGCCACCGGCACTGAAGGCGTTGGTGGATGAAGAGTTGCGGATCGACGGCTTTATCGCACCGGGGCATGTAAGCTCCATTACCGGGATCCGCATTTATGACTTTTTAGCCGAGGTCTATGGCAAAGGGGTGGTTGTTTGCGGTTTCGAGCCATTGGATCTCATGGAATCGATCCATGCTCTGATCACCCAGATTGAATCGGGAAGCCCCAGGGTGGAGAATCAATACAGGCGGGTCGTCAGGACGGAAGGGAACCTGAAAGCCCTGAATCTGCTGGAAGAAATATTTGAACCGGTGGATGATCTCTGGCGTGGCATCGGGATGATTCCGGGAAGCGGCTTGCAACTGAGGAAAACGTATCAATCCTTTGATGCAGGGATCCGGTTCGGGATTCCTGAGATTCAAGCGAAAGAGCCGGCAGGATGCATTTGCGGGGCTATCCTGAAAGGAGTGAAACGACCGGCAGATTGCCCGCTTTTCGGAGAGGTATGCACCCCGGCGAATCCGGTGGGAGCCTGCATGGTCTCGGGCGAAGGAAGTTGTGCGATTGCGTTTAAATACAACAGAATCTAATGGCTGAGCGACGAATCTCCCTGGCGCACGGCGGAGGAGGCTCCCTGATGAACAGCCTGATCCGTGACCTGTTTTTCCGGAACTTCAGGAACCCGGTACTGACACGGGCCACCGATGCGGCTCTCCTGGATATGCCCCCCGGAAAGATCGCCTACACCACGGATGGCTTTGTGGTGGATCCGCTTTTCTTTCCGGGAGGCAACATCGGAAAGCTTGCCGTATGCGGCACCCTGAACGACCTGGCCGTCTCGGGAGCCGAACCCCGGTACCTAAGCGCCTCATTCATCCTGGAAGAGGGATTACTGCTGGAGGAGCTGGAACGAATCGTCATCGCAATGGCCGAAACTGCCGAAGAAGCGGGAGTTCCGGTGGTGACCGGAGACACCAAAGTGGTTCCCAGGGGAAAAGCAGACAAGGTGTTCGTCACCACCTCCGGAATAGGATGGCTACCGGAGAAATTCAAGGGAATCAGTGAGGGGAAGGAGATCATTCCCGGCGATCGTATCCTCGTGAACGGAACCCTCGGGGATCATGGCATGGCTGTACTTCTTCACCGGGAATCATTTAACATGGAGGCCCCGATTGCATCCGACTGCGCCAACCTCTATCCTTTGATCCGGGATGTTCTTTCCGTATGCCCTGAAGTCCGGTTCATGAGGGACGCCACGCGGGGTGGAATGGCGACGGTACTGTGTGAATTGGCCGAGCGGCAATCGTTCGGGATCGAGCTCAACGAAACAGAGATCCCGGTCAACCCTGCGGTTGAGAAAGCATGTGAGTTGCGGGGATGGATCCGCTGTACATCGCCAACGAAGGAAAGGCGGTCATCGTAGTGCCGAAGAAGCACGCAGAAGAGGTGTTTCAGGTAATGAAAAAACACCCTCTTGGGACCGGTACAGCCATCGTGGGGAGCATTACCGATCGCCATCCGGGAAAAGTGACCATGAAAACCATGCTGGGAGGCCTCCGGTGGGTCGATTACCTGACAGGCGACCAGCTACCGAGAATCTGCTGACGATGCACGAACTATCAATCGCATTGAATATCATCGATATTATAGATGAGACGTGCCGGAATGAAAAGGATCCGGCGGTGCGTGAGATCGTGATCCGCGTCGGGGACCTGTCGGGTGTTGACACCGAAGCGCTATCGACCTGTTTGCACATCGCTTCCCGGAATACCCTCCTGCAGGAGGCACATGTCCGGATCCTTCGTCAGCCGGGCACAGGATGGTGCGCCCATTGCCGGAAAGAGTTTCCCATGGAAGACATCCTGACCCCCTGCCCGGAATGCTTTCAACCGGCGTCAGAATTGCGCGAAGGAAGGGAGATGCAGATCGACTCTATTGTGGTGGAGTAAACTCTTCGGGGAGCACCCTGGCAGCTACATAAACATATTTCAGGGGCTGTTCTCCGGTCGCCATCAGATTGTGCTCGGTATGGGGAGGACAATAGGCAATTTCTCCCTTTCTGACGCTCAGCGTATCTCCATCCGTAATGAACATCACCCCCTCCCCTTCCAGAAAGAGGATGATCTCCTCATAATTTTCCGAATTGTGGGTCCCCACCGATTCCCCGGGCGTCAGGGTAACCAGTCCCGAATGCATGGCAACCGTCTGGGGGGCACCGTGAAACAGCTCCTGGTAATCGGAAGATTGCAGGTTCAGGCTGATCACTTTCGGTTTTGGGTAAGGGATTACCGAGTCTGAAGACTGGGTAAAAGCGGATATCGGGTTGAGAAATCCAGCCAGCCACATCACAAGGATCTGAAGATAATAGAACCGTTTCATAAAACGTATGTTTAGGGAGAAGCAAAAATAGCCAAACAAATCATATGGCAACGACAAGTTACTGAACCATAATTTGTAATTTAGCAGGGTCCCTAACGCAAAATTATACAGTATGTGCGAAACCTGCGGCTGCGGAGAACCCACGAACAACGACCTCCTACAAGAGTCTGGTCATCACCACCATTCGCATGGTTCCCATGACTCACCTCATCATGATCCCCACGACCATGAACACCTTCCTGATGGCAGGATTATCCGGGTTCAGAAGGATATCCTGGGTGAGAACAACAAATTGGCGGAACGCAACCGTGGTTTCCTGGAAGCGAGGAGTTCCCGTTGCGTGAACATCGTCGGGTCTCCCGGTTCCGGAAAAACCACGCTGCTTGAGAGGACTTGCATCGATCTCGGGCAAAAACACACCCTTTATGTCATTGAGGGAGATCAGCAGAGCTCACTGGATGCTGACAGGATCCGGAAGACCGGTATCAAGGCAGTCCAGATCAACACTGAATACGGCTGTCACCTCGACGCCGCGATGGTCAACCGTGCGTTGAAAGAGCTGGCTGTTGAAGAGGGAAGTCTTACCTTCATCGAAAATGTAGGAAACCTGGTCTGTCCCGCGCTGTTTGACCTGGGGGAGAACCTCCGGATGGTGGTCTACAGTGTGACAGAGGGGAACGACAAGCCGCTCAAGTATCCTTACATGTTCCGTTCGGCTCAACTCACCGTGATCACGAAAACCGACCTGATTCCCTATATCGATTTCGATCTGCAACAAGCCAGGGAGGATATCCTGAAAACCAATCCCGGGATCCGGATCCTGGAGGTTTCCGTGAAAACCGGCGATGGGCTTCAAAGCTGGTACGATTTTCTGCTGACATCTTTTTTCCCTCTTCCCCACTAGGAAAAACCTTATCAACCTCCGTTTATTTCCTCCAATCCCCGTCGGTCAATAATCCTCCGGCGAGGTAAAAAATACGGTCATATATGACCATTGTCATTGTAATGAGGGGCGTGTTCGGTGTACCTTCGTTTGTCAACAAAATATTCATAATCAGGAGGTCATATGCGTATCGGAGTCTATCTTTGCCAGGTCGATGTCGAGAAGAATCTCAATCTCGATGCCATTGCCAAATACTCAGCCAACCTGCCGGAAGTGGAACTGGTCCGTTCCCTGGGAGTGAAGCCGAAGCTGAATCCCCTTGAGCTTTGCAGGGAACTTAAGACAAACAGGATCCAGCGGGTGATCATTGCCGGGGACATGCCGGGATATTACAAACCGGTTTTCACCAAGGCCATGGCGATGGCCGGATACAATCCCCATGAGGTCAGGCTGGCCTCTTTCCGGGAACATGGAGCCGCAGGACATGATTCAAACGACCGGGCCAAAGCCATCGTGGCCTGTGCCACACGGGGAGTCCCCTTTGCACTGGCCGCCGTTCCAAAAGAGACACCAGTCGGCCATGCCACCCTGATCATCGGAGGAGGCGTGGCCGGCATCCAGGCAGCGCTGGAGATTGCCGACGCCGGGAAACAGGTCTACCTGGTGGAACGAACCGGCACGATTGGAGGCCATATGGCCATGTTCGACAAGACCTTCCCTACCCTCGATTGTGCTGCCTGTATCCTGACACCAAAAATGGTATCCATCGCGCAACATGACATGATCGACCTGATGACCCGCTCGGAGGTGGAGTCGGTCTCAGGCGTTCCGGGAGCCTACCATGTAAAAATCAGACAGCATGCCAGGTTTGTCGACATCGATGCCTGTGTGGCCTGCGATATCTGCTCCGGAGTTTGCCCGGTAAAGGTCCCGAGTGAGTTTGATGCAGGCCTTTCCATGAGAAAAGCCATCTATATCCCCTTTCCCCAGGCCGTGCCGAATGCCTACCTGATCGATCCGGCCTCCTGCACTTACATCCAGACGGATGGGGAGAAGTGTGGGGTGTGTGCCAAAAAATGCCCCAAAGAGTGTATCGACCTGCACCAGCAGGACACGATCACGGAGGTGGATGTTGGGAATATCATCATTGCCACCGGGTATGATGTCCTCGATGCCAAAAAGCTGGAGCAATATGGTTACGGTATCTACCCGAATGTTTTCACTGCCCTTGAGTTTGAACGAATGACCAATGCTTCGGGATCAACAGGGGGAAAGATCGTCACCAAGACGAAGGTTCAAAACAAGCGGACCAAGGAGGATGAGTGGGTCCTGCTCCCTGACGGCGTGGCTCCGAAAAGCGTTGCCATCATCCATTGCGTCGGATCGCGGAACAAGAAATACAATGCCTACTGCTCCCGCGTCTGCTGCATGTATTCCCTGAAATTTGCCCACCTGGTCAGGGAAAAGGTGCCGAATGTGGAGTGCTACGAGTTTTACATTGACATGCGTGCGTTCGGGAAGGGCTATGAAGAGTTTGCCGAACGGATCAAATCGGAAGGCACGTTCGTCGTCAGGGGCCGTTCAGCCACGGTGGAAATGCATGGGGACCAGATGATCGTCAACGGGGAGGACATCATTCACGACAAAGTGCTGGAATTCCCGGTCGACATGGTGGTCCTCGCCATCGGCCTGATCCCGGCTCCAGGAACCGTGGAACTGAGTAACATGCTTGGCCTTAGCCGGGATGCCGACGGATGGTTCTCCGAGCTCGATTACAACGGCAATCCGACCGATACGGAACGGGGAGGGATTTTTGTTGCCGGGATGTGCCAGGCGCCCAAAGACATCCCCGATACGGTAGCCCAGGCCTCTGCGGTGGCAGCAGGTGTGTTGCGAACCATTACAAGCGGTAAGGGAATCGGCCATCTCAGCAGCCTGACCCTTAGCGAAATTGAACAACGTGCTCAACAGATTCATACAGAATAAGGAGGTTTATTATGGCAATCAGAGTCAATCCCGGACTGATCGAGGAATTGGTGCACTTCGGAGCCGAAGATGTACAGTACTGCTACCATTGCGGGGACTGTTCCGCGAATTGTCCCCATTCGGATGAGGTGTTCCGCTTTCCCCGGAAGTGGATGCGGACGCTTCAGATGGGGCTGGAACGAAAACTGGAGACCGCCCTGGAGCCCTGGCTATGCTATTACTGCGGACAGTGTTCCGAGCAATGCCCTCGGGAAGCCGACCCCGGGGAGACCATGATGAGTTTGCGGCGATGGCTTATCAGCCGTTATGACTTCACCGGTGTAGCCCGTCTTTTCTACACTTCGAGACAAGCGGAGATCTGGACCATTATCGCCATCGCATTGCTTACCGGGATCGGGTTCCTCTGGTATGGGCTCTCTTTTGGCAACATCCATGTGTATGACGGCGATGGAGCCTTTCTGCCCAGCTCCTTCATCCATACCTTTGACCTCACACTTGGCTCACTTCTTGCTTTGGTCCTGCTTATCAATGCTTTCCGGATGTGGTACCTGACATTGCACAACGAACGGGTGGTCCCGATCCCCTGGTGGCTCTATATCAAACGGATCTACCTGATTCCCTGGCACTTTTTCACTCAAAAAAGGTATGCTGAATGCGAAAGCAAACGTTCCACCCACATCTTCATGCCCTGGATCATTCACCTCTTCCTGATGTTAGGGTATGTGATCATGCTCGTGCTCGTGATGGCCTTCATCGAACAGTTGCAACTGGGGCCGGCTATTTTCTGGCCTGTTCATGTGTTCGGCTATGCGGCCACCATCGGATTGCTGATCGGAACGATCTATTTCATCCAGAACCGCGCCATCAGGAACCGCCAGATCCAGTACAAGAAAAGCCATAGCACCGACTGGGTCTTCGTCATACTGCTCTGCATTATTGTAGTGACCGGGATCCTTCAGCACCTCCTGCACAGGACCGGCTTTCTGGCGGCAGCCAACATCACGTATGTCATCCATCTGATGGCCGTTGTTCCGTGGTTGTTCCGTATGCCATTTTCAAAATGGGCACACCTGGTTTACAGGCCTTTGGCCATGTATTTTGCCGACATCCTGCGGGATGCGATAAAAATCCAGGAGAAGAAAGAGCAACTCATCCCCGGTCTTGCCATTGGATAACCAAACCGAAATGTCATGAAAACGTGTAAAATAGGAGTTTATATCTGCAGTTGTGGGACCAACATTGCCAAGATGGTGGATGTGGAAGCTGTCAGGGAGTACATTTCGACCCTGCCTGATGTGGCACTCTCCCGCACCTACAAATACATGTGTTCAAATCCCGGACAGGAGATCATTGTCCAGGATATCAAAGAGCATCGGCTCGATCGCGTAGTCGTGGCGGCCTGCAGTCCCAGGATGCACGAACGAACCTTCCGCAGGGCGTTATCCACGGCAGGACTGAACCCCTACCTGCTCGAAATGGCCAATATCCGCGAGCAATGCAGCTGGGTCCATGAAGACCCCGTTTTGGCCACCGAAAAAGCGAAAGCGCTGACACGTGCGGCGGTCAACCGGGTGAAGTTCCATGAACCACTTGAGAGCATGTCGGTCGACATGACGGCCAGTTCCATGGTGATCGGCGGGGGCATCGCCGGGATGACCGCCGCACTTGAACTCGCTGATGCAGGACATTACGTTTTCCTGGTGGAGAAAGACGACCACCTGGGAGGGAACCTGGCACGGGTCGATCTTACGGCACCCTACCTCGATTCGGCCAGGGATCTGATCGTGGAGCGGATTACAAGGATAAGGAACCACGCTAAGATTGAAGTCCATATGGGATCAAAGGTGACCGAAGTCAAAGGGTATATCGGGAACTTCACTGCCCGGATCGAACTGGTCAACAAGCTCGACAACATCCTTTACCAACCCGATGAGGTCAAGATCGGAAGCATTGTGGTCTGCACAGGTTACAAGGAATTCGATGCTTCCAGGATCACCCACTACGGTTATGGGAAACTGCCCAACGTAATCACCTCCTTTGAATTCGAGAAGATGATCAAAGCCGGCAGGATCGAAACCAAGCAGGGCCGGACGCCCAAATACATTGCCATCATCCATTGTGTGGGAAGCCGAAGCCAGGAGTTCCACACCTACTGCTCCCGCGTTTGCTGCATGACCGCGCTCAAGTACGCCCACGAGATGAAATCCGCCATCCCGGGATGTTATGTTTCTGACATCTATATTGATATGCATGCTTTCGGGAAAGGGCACGAAGATTTTTATACGCGAACCTCGGAGGTCAAGACCTTGTTCCTGATGTATGACAAGAACGATAAACCCGTGATCAGGCCCACCGAGCCGGGCGACAACTGCGAGATGCTCATCGAGGTGAATGAACGGCTATCGGGGGAGGTGATAGAGATCCCGGCCGATCTGGTGATCCTTATGGTGGGGATGGAGGCAAGGGAAGATGCCCGTGAGATGGCCCGTCTGGTCAATATCAGCACCGACAAGGACGGATGGTTCATGGAGAGCCATCCGAAACTGGAACCCGTGGCAACTACAACCGACGGGATCTACATTGCCGGCACCTGCGTGGCCCCGAAGGACATTCCCGACACCGTAGCTCAAGCCCGTGCAGCAGCGGCACGCGTATTGGCCAAGATCTCCAAGGGGAAGATCGATGTGGATGCCGTATATGCCGAAGTGAACGAAGAGCTGTGTGCCGGTTGCAGGCTGTGCAACACGCTTTGTCCTTACAGTGCCATTGAATTCATCGAGGATAACGGAAAACCTCGCAGCCATGTGATCAGCGCCCTTTGCAAAGCCTGCGGGACCTGTGTCTCTTCCTGCCCCTCCTCCGCCATCAAAGGACGTCATTTCACCGACCAGCAGATCTTTGCCGAAATTGAGGGAATGCTGGCCTGAGGCTTCTCTATGGAGTAACAAGCACCTTGACCGTTCCTACTGAACCATCCAACCGGATTCGGAGAATGAACAGACCGCTGTGTTGAATCCTTACAACTTTATGTCTTGTTTTGCCTGTGCAAGGAATGTCCTGATACAGGATGCCGTCGGAAGAATAGATCTCGATGCTCCCAATGGCTTTTTTAGCTTCAATGACGAACTCCCCACTTGTAGGGTTGGGGTAGAGGCGAAACGGAGTCTCATCATTCTCCTGAATCCCTGAGAGCTTTCCTTTTTGAATCACGGTGAATTCAAGTGAATCACCCCGGTCCGAGAGCAGCGTAAACACTGCTCTGCGGTCCTCATCATCCGGATTCTCCTGGAGGGTCTGGAATGTCAGGTATCCATCTCCGCTCCCGAAAAGCGGACCCCCGGTTAAGTAGTCCGGCATCGTTCCCAGGATGGTCCAGGAGGTATCGCATTCGATGTGAAGGCTGTCGGCGTCATAACTGGTCTTTTCCAATGACAGGGAATCGACAGACAGGGTGAATGCATGCAGGTCGGAGAGGGCACGCTTCCAGACGCCTCCGCCTTTACCGTTATTCACAAATAAATCCCGGTTGCCAAAACAGATAGATCGGCCTCCAAAGAATTCGTCATCACTGATTTGAGTGAACGTTTCCCCAAGATCCCTGGAAAACATCAATCCGTAGCCAGTCATGATCACCACCGTATCGTTCCTAACGGCAATACCATCCGCTCTACCCGTGACTATTTGGGGTTCAACCCGTGTCCATGTATGTCCATGATCCAGGGAACGGAATACCCCTTCATCCATGGTGCCCGTAAACAAAACATCTTCGTTCCCGGCCAGCACCATCGTGGTCAGATCTTCAATGCCGTTGTTCAGCGCTTCCCATGGATGTGCCCCGCTGATCCCACGGTGGAAGATTCCCAGATCCCAGGAACAGATGAAGAGGTCGGTATCGGCGATCAGTAAAAAACTCGTCACAGAATGATCAGGGGGCAGGCCGTCATCGAATGGTTCCCAAAGAATGCTGCCTTTCTCCGACCGGAAGGGGCCGTCAGCCGGACCTCCTTCAAACCCGCTACCGGCAAACACATACGGACCGGCACATTGAACGGAAGAGATGTAGCCGGTAGTCAGCCCATCGTTATGGGGTGCCCAGGATGCCCCCCGGTCATAGGAGATGTAAACGCCATCCTCCGTGGCTGCATAATAGGTGGATCCATCAACGGAAAGATCGGAAACAAGGAGTTTGACATGATCGTAGCGATCCAGTCCACTGGCAATGTTCGTCCAGTTATCTCCGTTGTCGGTCGTATAAAAAAACCCGTTCGTGATGGTGCCTGCCACCAGCCGTTCCTGATCGGGCCTGACGAAACAGTTGGTGGCAATGAGCCCTTGGTTCTGCTTTGTCCAGTTTGAACCATTGTCTGATGAACGAAAGACCGCTCCATAGGTACCTGCAAATACATAGGAATACAATGATGCCAGGGCCTCCACCCTCCAGAAATCCACCCCATTGAAAGAGGGGTACCAGTTGATGTTCAGATCCAGCCCCGAACGGTAGATCCCGTTCCAGCAACCAGCAAGGATGTAATTGCCGGTGATGGTCATGCTGTTCGCGGAGAGGTCGGCACCGGTGACAACCCGAACCCAGGAGGTGCCATTGTTCAGGGAGAGGTAAGCGCCGCCACTGATGCTGCCGGCAAAGATTTGTTGTTCATGAAACGCCATGCAATTGATCTCCGTATCCGGCAGGGAACATACCCAGGTCCCACCTTGCGAACGGAACAGCCCGGTATGGGTTCCGGCCCAAACGGCGCTGGCTCCGGAAGCGAGACATTCTATATCATATCCCGGGAGCCCTGTGAACTCCCAGGCATTGCCCAGCAAATTTCCTCGGTATATTCCTCCCTGGTTGGCCGTATTGATATACAAATAAGTATCATGAATTGTCAGAGGATTTCCACCGTTGGTTTCCGGGGTATTGAGCTGCATCCAATGCAACCCATCATCCCTTGTTTTAAACAACGAACTCCCTCCCGCAGCAAAAAGCAACGTATCACAGGAAGCAAAATCCCAGATCTGTACCGGGCCCAGATCAATCCCGCCGGAAACGGCTTCCCATGAATCTCCGAAATCGGTTGAACGGAAAACACCGGCTCCGAGCGTGGATACAAAAATGACAGACCCCTTAACGGCCAAGGCAACCACATCGCCTCCCTCGGGCCCGTTGGTCTGAACCCATTGAGCCTGACCCACAAAGGAGGCCACGATCGTGAATATAAAGCACAGGAACCACTTGAATGTAGTAAAGCACGTTATTTTTGGGGTCGGAGATTTTTTCATAATGCTTTCCCTCCTATTAATTTTTCCTTGAAATTACGATAAAAACAAACTGAAAATCAAGGGATAAGCATTAAGATTCCATTAAATCCAAACGGGAAGGTCCTCTATCTCCGGATCACGAACATCCCTGATGATTCTCCATTGGGGTAATGGAACCGGCAGATGTAATGTCCCGGAGGAAGGTCAGATAACGGGATCTCCATGTTGTAGAACCCTCTTGCCAGACAGGAAGAGCCGGTTCCCTGCAACCTTCTTCCCTGTATGTCGAGGATCTCCAGAGAGCATACTCCGGGCTGTTCCACTGCCACATGTACCCTCACCCAATCTGTGGCCGGATTGGGATAGATCCGCACGATCCCTTCCCTGGGATCATCGGAAGGGGGTTGCCCGATCCCTACACCTCCGGTCACCGACTGACAGAGACCCTGAAGGTGTGGTGATTTATAGAGGGAATCTTCGTTGTCCTGGTAAACGATCAGGTTGATGAAACAGTTGGACTCAATCCAACCGCTATCGATAGGGATGTTCCAGGATTTGGTCACTTTCTGGCCTGAAGTCCAGAAAGAGGTGATCAAGTCCTCGCCCCAGTGAGGTTCGGCCGCTGAGGAGTCGGGGATAAATTCCACGGCACGGATCACATAATCATTGATATAGGTTGAATCAAACGGCAAGCCATGGGGATCATTAGGTGTGGAACAACCGGCGGCTGTCCGGTGGATGTGCACGAGGTTGTTTTCCGTGACAAAGATCTGGCAGCGAAATGTTCTGGAGAGCGATTCCCCGTCATTGGTAAAATCCACTGACAATTGAACTTCGCGCGAGGTTGGCTCCCATTGCTTATTCGTGATATCAATACCTATCTGGGTCTCGTTGTTATAGGTATACCGTTCGTCTACGGCCGGCTCCAGCACCGCCCATGCATGATCACTTCCGGTGCCGTCCAGGAATCCTGAAGGTTCATACTGGCTTTTAAAGGTCACATAGATCTCCTTTCCCCTGTAACTGTTGTAAAATGAGCCGAATGGCAGGGGGCTGTGAACGCAGATGGGAATGGTACGGGGATATCCCGGAACAATGGAAACCCTTATAAGGGAATCCATACAGGTACAGGGGCCGCAATTCGTACTGGTCAGATCATACAAAACAACGTTCCTCAGGTGCTGCGACTGCGATGCAAGGGCTGAGATCAACACACCGATGATCAGGAGAATCATTCGTTTCATAGGGTTTATATTTGGTTCACCCAAATATAATCATTTTCACAACCGAATTTGTACATTTGCAGAATTAATCTTGCATTCATGACACCCTGAATGCCTATCTCTTAACCTTAAGAACCAACTCATGTCCGGAAAAACCTTTGTGGAGAAAATCTTTGACGCCGATGCCGGAAGCATCGTGTTTGCTGCCCCCGATATCATCCTGTCTCATGACAATACGGCTAGTATATACAACACCTTTAAAAAAATGGGAGGCGAATCGCCGGTCAAACCGGATGCCCTGCTGATCACGCTCGACCACAACGCCCCTCCCACCAACTCAAAGCTGGCCAATGATTACCAGACGATCCGCGATCTGGTGGAAAAATTCGGCATCGTGAAATTCCATGATGTCGGCGATGGGATCTGCCATCAGCTCATGGCGCAGTATGCCCGGCCCGGGTTGATCATCGTGGGAAGCGACAGCCATACCAGCACTGCCGGGGCATTCAACGCATTCGCTGCCGGCATTGACCGCACGGAGACAGCCGGATTATGGAAACAGGGCGAGACCTGGTTCCGGGTTCCTGACACCATGAAGATCACGCTGCACGGACAACTTCCCGACGGTGTTTTCTCGAAGGACCTGGCTCTCTGGATCATCGGAATGATCGGCAGCAGCGGGGCCGACTACCTTTCCATCGAATACCACGGCACCGGGGTCTCATCCCTTACGATCGCCGATCGGATGGTGTTGGCAAACCTGGCCAGTGAGATGGGAGCTAAGAATGCCGTCTTCCCTGCCGACACCGTTCTGCAGAATCACCTGGGCGAACCTGCTGAAGGCATCTGGGCCGATCTGGATGCCAGGTACCTCAAAGAGATTGAGATCCGGCTCGAAGAACTTTTTCCGGTGGTTGCCGCTCCGCATCATGTCGACAATGTCAAGGCATTGTCGGAAGTTGAAGGAACGCCTATACAGGAGGCATTGATCGGGACCTGCACCAACGGCAGGATTGAAGATCTCCGGGAAGCCGCGGTGGTGCTGAAAGGGCATAAAATCCACAAATACATGCAACTGCTCGTGATCCCGGCATCCAAAGAGATCTACCTGCAAGCGCTCCAGGAAGGATTGATCAATATTTTCATGGAAGCGGGAGCCAACGTGCTGGCGGCCTCCTGTGGCCCCTGTCTGGGCACCGGCCAGGGCATCCCTGCCGACGGATACAACATCATCTCCACTGCCAACCGGAATTTCAAGGGGCGGATGGGCAATCCCAATTCGAACGTCTACCTGGCCTCTCCGGCCACCGTCGCCACCTCCGCCCTGGCCGGTTCGATCACCGATCCGAGAGGGGTGAGCCACCAGGATCATTACCCTTACCACATGGCACAAAGCGCCACGGTCGACATCCCTGAAGGAGACGACAGGTACAGCGAACAAACATGGAACTATGCCGACGTGGATAACCTGAATACCGATCAAATGTTCGCCGGAAACCTGACCTACAACGTCCAGAGCTCGGAACCCGACAAGATCCTGCCGCATCTCTTCAAAGGCTTTGACAACAGCTTCTCCGATCGCGTAAATGCGGGAGACATCATCATCGCGGGATCGAATTTCGGCTGCGGAAGCTCCAGGGAGCATCCTGCCGTCGGCCTTGCCTTTGCAGGCGTAAAAGCGGTGATCTGCAAATCGGTCAACCGGATCTTTTACCGCTCCTCCGTTAACCAGGGCCTGCCCATCATCCTGCTGTCTGAAGCAGTGGATGCCTACCACCAGGGTGACCGTGTGGAGATCGATTTTTCGAACGGAACCGTGACCGTTGCCGGAAAAGAGTTCCGGTTTGCCCCGCTGCCATCCAAGCTGATGGAGATTTTCAGGGCGAAAGGGCTGATCAATTACGTTAAAAACCGATGAAACGGATTCTTCAATGGTTTCTGTTTGTCTGCGTTTCACTCCTCATTGTCTGGGCCCTGAAACACACCTTCCCAAAAAACACCGGAGCCCTTAACTATTTTCTCCTCTTTCTTTTCCTCGATGCCTTCCTTTGGGTGATGACCTGGCGGGAGATCCGGTCTCTGAAGACTTTCTGGAAATACCTGCTGGCAGGGCTCTTCTGGATCCCATTCGGCCTGGTCATTGCCGGAGTGATCGCCGGTTTCTTCAGCACCTACTTCTATTGGCCACTCTTTGTCAAAACCTACCTTACCAGTGTCGTCTTCACGGCCTATGCCTCCAAGGTCATTCCCATCCTTGTCCTGCTGGCCATTCTCCTTTATCAGGGGCTTTTGTTTCTTCTCTCGAGAATCTCCCCCCGCATCAAACCCCTGCAGCACAGGCCATGGATGCTCTTTCTGGGGGGGTGGCTCGCAGGGATCCTGGTATTTCTGATCATGTTGGCAGGGATGGTGATCTGGGAACATCACTTCAAGGTGCGAACCACGGAGGTCACGCTGAAAAAGCTTCCTCCTGCCTTCGTTGGCTTCCGTATCGTTCAGATCTCCGATCTTCACCTGGGAAGCTGGAACCGGAAATCGAAACTTGTTGAACTGACCGACAAGATCAACCAGCTTCAACCCGATATAGTTTTCTTTACAGGAGACCTTTGCAACTATTCCACCGAAGATGCCTTGCCCTTCAAAGAGATTCTCCGAAAGATCAGCGCTCCTTATGGGATCTATGCCATTTTGGGAAATCACGATTACGGCGACTACATGACCTGGATCTCCAAAGAGGCCAAACAAAAAAATATGCTTGACTTGTATCGTTTTTATGATGAACTTGGCTGGCATCTGTTGCGAAACGAAAACGATATCATCGTGAAGGATCACGACAGCCTCGCGCTCATCGGTGTGGAGAATTGGGGTGCAATGAACCGGTTTCAGAGGTTGGCAGATATGCCCAGGGCCATGGCAGGTACAGAAAACGTGACAACAAAACTGTTACTTTCGCATGACCCTTCACATTGGGACAGCATCATCAGCCGGAAATATCCCGATATTGACATCACCTTTGCCGGACACACCCATGGCGGGCAGGTAGGGCTGGAAACCGATGGCTTTCAATGGAGCCCCATTGAATACACCTATCCCGAATGGGCCGGCTTATACAAAAAAAACTGGAACGACAGCACCACGCAATACCTCTATGTAAACCGGGGGGCCGGCACGATCGGATATACCGGAAGGGTGGGGATCTGGGCAGAGATCACCCTGGTCATCCTGAAGAGAGATCCCTGAACACATTCAGGATATTGAAGCAGTATAGTTTATGGAAATAAAAGATGCGATTGAACGGTTGGAAAGAGCGCTCCTTATGATGGACCGGAAGTCGGCGCGGGAGGTGATCTTTCAGGTCTCTTCAGAGACGGATCCTTTAAAGACAGCCAGCGAGCTTGTATCACGAACCCTTGAGCGAATTGGAACCGGCTGGGAGACAGGAACGCTTTCCCTCTCACATGTATATATGAGTGGCGTGATCTGTGAAGAGTTGATCGATGCATTGCTGCCTCCTAAAAGTCCGGTCAGGATTGATCAGCCGAAAATGGGCATGGCTGTTCTCGAAGATTTTCACCTGCTTGGGAAACGGATCATTTATGCTGTACTCAGAGCCGGAGGATATGAGATCGAGGATCTTGGCAATGGGATCTCGGTAAATGACCTTGTGAACAAGGTCAGGAAGGAGAAGATCAAAATCCTGCTGGTCTCCGTGTTGATGCTCCCATCAGCCCTGCGGGTCAAGGAGCTGAAAAGACTTTTGAACGGATCAGGGGTCAAGATCATCGTTGGCGGAGCGCCATTTCGTTTCGATCCCGATCTCTGGAAGGAGGTGGATGCCGACGATTGCGGTCATAATCCGGCAGATGCCCTTCGGATTGTCAAACATCTAATCAGTGCTTCATGAAAACGAGAGAGATGACCTCCATGGAAAGGGTGCTTACCACCCTGGGACACCGGGAGCCCGACCGCGTGCCTCTTTTCCTTCTGCTGAGCCTCCACGGCGCCAAAGAGTTAAACATTTCCATCAGGGAATATTTCAGCCAGGCCGACCATGTCGTGGAGGGACAGTTCCGTCTTCGCGAAAAATATCAGAATGACTGTATCTACGCCTTCTTCCATGCTCCCATCGAAACTGAAGCCTGGGGTGGAGAGGTGATCTTTACCGATGATGGTCCACCCAATTCCGGCGCTCCGTTGATAAAGGATTTCAGCAGGATCAGATCCACCAGGGTGCCTTCAGTGAAGGATTCCAAAGGATTGCAGCGGGTGTGTGAAGCCATTTCGAAAATCAAGGCAAAAATCGGAGACAGTGCCCCGATCATCGGTGTGGCCATGTCGCCCTTCTCCTTGCCGGTGATGCAGATGGGTTTCGACAAATACCTCGACCTGATGTATCTGCATCCCGATGAGTTCAACATCCTGATGCAAATGAATGAAGCCTTTTGCGTGGAGTGGTCGAATGCCCAGCTTGCCGCCGGAGCCACCGCCATCTGTTATTTTGACCCTGTCTCCTCACCCACTATCATTCCGCGTGAGAAATACCTTGAAACCGGCTACCTGGTTGCCAAACGGACCCTCAGCCAGATCCAGGGACCGACAGCGACGCATTTCGCTTCCGGAAGGTGCCTGGAGATCCTTGATGACGTGGCAACCACCGGAACAGCCGTAGCAGGCGTTTCAGCCCTCGAGGAACTCTCCCGACTCAAAGAGCTGGCCAAGGGGAAGATCACCCTGTTGGGGAACCTGAACGGAATTGACATGCGTAACTGGACCCCGGAACAAGCGGAGACAGAAGTCAGGGAAGCCATCCGCAAGGCCGGAGCGGGCGGAGGGTTTATCCTTTCTGATAATCACGGAGAGATCCCTTTCCAGGTGCAGGACGAAACCCTGATGGCGATCTCAGATGCAGTCATGAAATGGGGTAAATACCCGTTGCATTGAACAAGATGGATCCAAAGCTTGCCATATTTGTTTGTGAAACCTTCGCCCCCGAAGTTGCAGCCGCTCTTTCACAGGAGGGATTTACAGATGCAGAGGTCAGATCCTTTCCGTTGAACTGTGGCAGCCCTGTCCTGTCCGCTGAAAAATTGCAGCAGATGATGAACGAGGCGTCCACCACTGCCACTCATATGCATTATTTCGGCAGCAGTTGCATCCAGCTGCAACCAGAGGCAAACGATATCCCCGATCATATTTCCGTTACACACCTACCCCAGTGTTTTGACATCCTCATTCCCTCTGATCTGACTTCCCGGTTGATCACCGAAAAAAAATACCTCGTCTCCAGCGGCTGGCTCCCCTTCTTTAAACAACAGATTCTTGGATGGGGATTTGATCAGGAGACTGCCAGGAAGTTCTTCCGTGAATCCGCCAATGAACTGCTGCTGGTTGAAACAGGTGTCGGGAAAGAGACCGGTCACCTCATGGATGAGATCAGCCAATTCATTGACCTGCCATGCAGCACACTTCATATCGGACTGTGCCACTGCCGGTTGCAACTTCGGGGAATCGTGCTCGGATGGAGGTACCGCTTGGAGCGTGAAACCACACGAAAGCAGATGGTAAGCCTGACACGGAAGACAGCGGAATATTCCATGGCCTTTGAGCAGATCAGTGAGCTTGCCCTGATTTCCGACGAAAGCCAGATCATGCAAAAGATCTCGAAGATGATCACCCTCCTGTTTGCCCCCAAGCGTGCCTCCTACCTCCCTGCAGCAGGCGAAGGGAAAAAACATCCGGTCGTGTTGATCCCACCTCCTTCGGGGACAAAAACAAGGGAAATGAAAGAGAGCTCCTTTTCCATCCAGGTGTTGTCAAACAACCAGAATATCGGGCAGATAGAAGTTGTTGAGGTCATGTTCCCCCAATACATCGACCAATATCAAACCCTCTCCCCTATTCTGGGAAAAATCTTTGGGCTGGTGATCTCCAATGCCAAACGGTACGATACAATCAAAAGACACGAGATGCAACTGAAAGCCAGTTCCAATGAACTGGCTACCATGAATGCAGTAAAAGATAAATTTTTCTCGATCATAGCCCATGATCTCCGGAATCCTTTCAACGCGATGCTTGGTTTTATCAACCTGTTCATTGACGGATACGATGAATTTTCGGATCCCGAGAAGCTGGATTTCATGCACCGGATCCGGAAAATCTCCCAAAACACCTACAGGTTGATTGAAAACCTGTTGGACTGGGCGGGAACCCAAACAGGTAAATATGAGCCGAAACCTGTGGCGTTCTCCCTGCAGAAGATGATGCTGGACAATGTTGAAATCTTTTATCCGGGAGCCAATCGAAAAAACATTCGGATACGATTGGAAGCAACAGGTGATTTAATGGTGTTTGCTGACAAATATTCACTTGATGCGGTCATTCGAAACCTGATCAGCAATGCAGTGAAATTCACCAAACCAGAAGGTGAGATCAGGCTGAATTTTTTCAGGAAAGGCAGGATGGGTCACTGCAGTGTCAGCGATAACGGCATTGGGATGTCCGCCATGATGGTTGACCAACTGTTTCGCCTTGAAACGAAAGTCAGCAGAAAAGGAACGGATGACGAACGGGGGACCGGACTCGGCCTGATCCTGTGCAAAGAGTATGTGGAGATGAATGGTGGAAAGATTGGGGTGACCAGCGAAGAGGGAAAAGGAACGACCTTCTTTTTTACCATCCCATTATTTGATCGCCCGGGAAACCTGGATGAATGAGACCTCCACATCTCCTCCCTGGGGGTAGATGCTGATCCAGTTGTTGTCTTCGCGGTACCACGGATCCTGGTCTTTCACGCTGATGAGCCGTTCATTGACCTCCCCGTCGGTGGAGACATTCCGGATGGCCAGCCCCCCGCTCGTCTGATCCCCCTTGCCGTACCGCATCAGGATGTTGAAGCTGTTTTGCGTAAGATTTCTGACTTTCAGATAGATGAAGTTATTCCTCCGGGAGGCGATGTTTACCGGATCAAAGGGAAATTTCTGTTCTTCGCCGGCTTTGATGACCATCGGGGTATTGAGCACATCTGCAATTGCATTCTCTGAGATGGTCTGCCTGATCTTGGCAATCATTGACCGGGGATACTCTTCATTGGGCAGGAACGAAAGCGCCCGGGTGTAAGCGTCAATGGCCTTGTCGTATTCGAATGTATTGAAAAAGCTGTCTCCCTCCCCCACCGCTTTGTCATAGTCGGCCTTGTTTGCCCTGAAGATACTGTCGATCCTGATCTCGGTGACATGTAGCCGTTCCTTTGGATAGCTCTCTTCGGGGAAGAGCTCCAGCGCCTGGGTGAACTGATCCCTGGCCTTGTAGTACTCCTTCCTGCCGAAATACTGATCCCCGCCGGCTACCAGTTTGTCAAACGTCTGTCTCCTGCCCTGCAATTCAGCAAGGAGTTGGTTGACCTCCCTGATTTTTTCCCTGGGGTAGCTCTCCGATGGCTTCATGGAAGCTGCATTCTGGTAAGCTTCGCGAGCCTCTTCGTATTGCTGCTGAACCAAGAGGGCATCTGCCTGCGATATGGCTGACAGGTAAGCCTCATTCACCCTCTTTTGCTCCGCCAGGATCCGGTCGATCTCCGTCACCTGCTCCTGCCAGTAGCTTTTCTCCGGGCGCAAGGTACCGGCACGCGCATAAGCTGCCCGTGCCGAATCCAGGGAGCGGGCCCCAAAAAACTGATCGGCTTTCAGGATGATGGACCGGTACTCCTCATCAATCTGTTGCTGAAGGGCCATTTCCTGAAGAATGGAATCGATCCTGCCTATCTGTTCCGCCGGATAGCTCTCCGAAGGTTTTACCTCCTGTCCCCGCTTGTAGGCAGCGATGGCAGGTTGCCAGGATTGTTCTGAAAACAACCGGTCGGCTGTCTCAATCTCAATCAGGTATTGCTTGTCAATGGCCTCTTGCCGGGCCACCTCTGCCAACGCTTTCTCAATTTCCGCCAGTTTCGTTTTAGGGTAGTCCTCATCGGGTTTCAGATCCGACGCGACGTTAAACGCATGTTGTGCGGAAGTCAACAGGTTGGCTGCCAAAAGGCTGTCACCCTGTTTCACAGCCTGGGAATACTGCAACTCCAGGGCCTCTTTCCGGGCGATCTCAGCCAGGATTGCCTCCACCTCGGCTTTTTTGGCTGCCGGATAACTCTCTCCGGGTTTCAATGCAAGAGCCTTGACGTATTCCTCCCTGGCTTCAGCATATCTTTTTTCCTGCAGGAGGTTGTCGGCCGAGGCAATCTGTAAGGCATACGTTTCATCCAGCTTCTGTTGGTCGGCCAGGGCGGCAAGGATGCTGTCGATCGAAGCGATCCTCAGTCCGGGCAGGGATTCGGAGGGCTTGATCCTCTGCGCAAAAACAAACGCCACCCTGGCTGAATCGTATGCCCTGGCCGCCAGGAGATTTTCAGCTGAGGCCAACACCTCATGATATTGTTTGTCGAGTGCCTGCTGCCAGGCGATCTCAGCCAGTTTATCCTCGATGGCTGACAGTCTCTCCGACGGGTAGGAGGCGTCTGGCTTCAGACTCAGGGCTTGCTGATAGGATTCTTTTGCCTTGGTCCAGGCGCTGTCATCAAAATACTGATCTGCTGTAGCGATCGCATCGTTGTATTGCTGGTTGAGCGTTTGAAGCCGGGCGCGCTCGGCAAGCAGGGTGTCTATTTCTGCGATCCGGGATGCCGGATAAGCTTCACCGGATTTCAGGATTACGGCTGATGTATAGGCCTCTTTTGCCCTACGGTAGGATCCTGCATCGAACAAACTGTCACCCGTTGTGATGGCAGCAAGATAATCCGCTTCCCGTTTCTCTTCCGCCGCGATCTTCTCGAGGATCTCATTGATTTCACGGATTTTTCCGGCCGGATAGCTCTCTTTCGGCTTCAGTGCCAGGGCATCCTGGTATTTCTCCAGAGCTTCCCGGTACTCCTGTGTCTCCAGGTGATGATCCGCCGCGGAGATCAGATCGGTATATCTTGCCTCGATCGCCTCCCTGTCGGCCAGGACCATCAGGATCGAATCGATTTGCCTGATCCTTTCAGCAGGAAGAGTCTCTGTGGGTTTTACCTCCTGTGCCTTTTCATATTCCGCTCTGGCAGGCTCGTAGGAACGGGCTGTAAAGAGCTTGCCTGCTTCCGTGATAAGGCTCCTGTACCGGGCGTCAATCTCCTTCTGTTGGTCAAGATGGGCCAGGATCTCGTCAATTTCCGAAAGCTTGCCGGCCGGATAGGATTCTGCCGGCTTCAGCTGCAGGGCAGCCTGGTACTGTTCCTTTGCCTGGGCATAAAGGTTATCCGCAAAAAGCCTGTCGGCATTCTCCAGGATCCGGACATAGCGGGCATCCGCCTCTTTTTGTTGGGCAAGGGCGGCAGCGATCCGTGCATCTATTGCGGCGATCTTTTGCAAGGCATAGTCATCGTTGGCCTTGTAAGCCAATGCATTGGCATATTCCGTTTTGGCTTCCTGCAGTTGCTCCTGCTCCAACAGCTGATCGGCTCTGGCAATGGCTTCCCGGTAGGCCTGTTCCATAGCCTGGGCGTCAGCTTCCTGGGCTGAGACCCCCTCTGTGGTCTTGGCAAGCATGGCCTTTGGATAGGATTCGTTGGGTTTGATCTGCAGGGCAAGGGTGTAATTCTGGCGGGCACGAATGAAGTTACGCTCCATGTAGAAGCTGTCAGCCAGGTTCACATAACGTTCAAAATCAGTATTCTCGCGGTCTATTCTGGCAAGTATCGCATCAATCTCACTGATCCTGGTTGCCGGATACGCCTCTTTTGGTTTCAGTCCGAGCGCCTCTTCATAATAGCTCCTGGCATCAGGATATCGGGTATCATCAAAGAGCTGGTCGGCCAGGGCTATCGCCTCCTTGTAAGCCTGTTCCAGCGCAGCCAGGTCGGCCAGGATCTTGGTCAGCTCCGTGATACGGTCTTTCGGATAGGACTCTTCAGGCTTTTGCTGCAGGGCTTTCTGGTACTCTAACAAGGCACGCTGGTAACTCTTCGTGGCATAAAACCCATCTGCGGCTGTAATGGCCTGCTGATAGAGCTCTTCCCTCACCTTCCGGTCGACAAGGATCTTGATGATGGCATTGATCTTTTCCTTCGGGTAGGCTTCATTCGGGAGGATGTTGCTGGCATTTTCGTACTGCTCCTTCGCTTTTTCATACTCTCCTGATGCGAATAATTTGTCGGCACCGGCCACGGTGACATCATACAGGATATTCTGTGCCTTGTTGGAACGGAGAAGTTCCATCGTCTGGTTCAGCTTCTCTTTGGCGTATACATCATTGGGCTTGGTCTCCAGGGCAAGCTGGTAGGAGGCTTTCGCATTGAGGTAATCTTTCTTCGCATAATAATCATCGGCCATGGAGACCAGGCGCGTGTATTCTTCCCGGATCTTTTTCTGCTGGGCAATCAACCCCTCCACCCGGATGATCCGCTCCTGGATAAAATCGGCATCCGGCCTCAGCTCCCTGGCCTGTTTCAGCACCGCCAGGCACTCCTCGTACTTCTTCTGGTTGAACAACAAATTCATGTCGGAGACCAGCCTCTGAAAAAGGGAATCAGAGGCCTGGCCCTGGCCGTTGAGGGTGGTATCAGGAACCGGATTATCCGGTTTGTATTCACTGAAAGGTCCGAAGAACCATCCTGATGCCACTGCGAGGGTGACAATGAAAAGGGTAAGGACAAGGAGGGAACTGGATCTTTTCCGTAAACTTCTGCTCATATTTCGTTAACGCTGATTCTGGAAAATAATTTTACGGAGGATCATGAATCGATCACCCCATCCCGGATGGTGAGTTTCCTGTCGGCCATTCCCGCCAGTTCTTCATTATGGGTGACAATCACATAGGTCTGGCTGAAATGATCCCTCAAATCGAAAAAAAGCCGGTGCAACCCGATAGCCGAGGCGGAATCGAGATTCCCCGACGGTTCATCAGCAAAGACCACTGCCGGGTTGTTGACCAGGGCACGGGCGACAGCCACCCGTTGCTGCTCGCCCCCCGAAAGTTCAGAGGGCTTGTGATCGGCCCTTTCCTCCAGCTTCATAAAGGAGAGGAGCTCCATGGCCCTGTGGCGGGCATCCCGGCGCGATTGTTTGGCAATGAAGGCCGGAATACAGATATTTTCAAGCGCGGTGAATTCAGGCAGCAGGTGATGAAACTGGAATACAAAGCCGATCTGCCGGTTGCGAAACTCCGACCGCCGCTTCTCATTCATTTTCTCAAGTGAAAAATCCCCCACCCGGATGGTTCCCGAATCGGCTTTGTCAAGCGTGCCAAGGATATGTAACAAGGTGGATTTTCCTGCCCCGGAAGCCCCGACAATGGAGATGATCTCTCCCTTCTGAACCTCCATGCTGATCCCCTTCAGCACCTTCAGGGAGCCAAACGACTTATGGATATCCTTTGCAACAATCATTTTCGCTCAATAAAGGGGCAAAGTTAGCAATGTTATTTTGAAATCCGGTTCCGAGTTAGTACTTTTGGTGTCTCGTAAAATATGGATATACATATGAATCTACACGAATACCAGAGCAAGCAGCTCCTGAAGAAAAACGGCGTTTTGGTCCCTGAAGGGATCCTGGCCAACACACCGAAAGAGGCGGTTGAAGCAGCAGAAGTCATCCAGAATTCCTCAGGATCAGACAAATGGGTGATTAAGGCACAGGTACATGCCGGCGGACGGGGAAAAGGCGGCGGTGTAAAAGTGGCCAACTCACTGGAAGAAGTGAAGCAGTATGCCGACCAGATCATCGGGATGACCCTGGTAACACCACAGACGGGAGCCAAAGGCAAGAAGGTTAGAAAAGTCTATGTGGAGCAAAATATATATTATCCCGGACCGACCGAGCCGGCAGAGATCTACCTCAGCGTGCTTTTAAACCGGCAGAAAGGCCATATCATTTTGATGTACTCCCCTCGCGGCGGAATGGACATCGAGAAGGTGGCTGAAGAGACTCCCGATCAGATCTTTACCGAAGAGATTGACCCGATGCTCGGGCTGCAGCCGTTCCAGGCGAGAAAAGTGGCTTTCAACCTGGGATTATCCGGCGAGGCATTTAAAAACATGACAAAATTCGTCAAGGGTGTGTACAACACCTACATCAACTCCGATGCCTCGCTGGTGGAGATCAATCCGGTTTTCAAAACTTCCGACGGCAAGATTCTGGCTGCCGATGCCAAACTGACGATCGACAACAATGCCCTCTTCAGGCATCCCGACATCATCGCCATGCGCGATTTTGACGAAGAAGACCCGATTGAGGTGGAGGCTACCGCTTTCGATCTCAATTACGTCAAATTAGACGGGAATGTCGGGTGCATGGTCAACGGGGCCGGACTGGCCATGGCCACCATGGACATCATCAAGCTGTCGGGCGGCGATCCGGCCAATTTCCTCGACGTTGGGGGCAGCGCCAATGCCAAGCGCGTGGAAGAGGGATTCAGGATCATCCTGAAAGACCCCAACGTGAAAGCGATCCTGCTGAATATTTTCGGGGGCATTGTCCGCTGCGACCGGGTAGCCCAGGGGGTGGTGGATGCCTACCGCAACATCGGGAACATTCCCGTTCCCATCATCGTAAGGCTTCAGGGAACAAATGCCGAAGAGGGAAAAAAACTGATCGATGAATCCGGACTGCATGTCCATTCCGCGATCACCCTCCAGGAGGCAGCCAACCTGGTTACACAAGTATTGAACTAATAGACAATTAGCTAACCTTTATTTAAGGAGGGGATACGCTTCCCTCAGCCTGCTCTCCTCCCGGAACAGGAAATTCCGGATCCCGTCGAGCATGTCAAGACTGCTCTCATTGAATGAGAACCCTTTCTGGAGGGGGAACCTGAAATCAGGATAAAATCTGTGGAACCAACCGGTCAGGTTCTCTTCATCACTCCTCCGGCTTGTTTTTTGTTTCTGCTTGAGGTACTGCAGGATCCGGAGCCCATCGAACTTCTCGTGGCAGGCCCTGACAAACTGTTTTTCATCGGTTGCATTTTTCCGAAGGGCTCCGAATGGATCGGCCTCTCCGGTCATTTCCCGGAGAAAACCGGTCACCGGCAATTCAACCTGTCCGGCATAGGCATCAGGAAACCGTCGATAGCTCTCTCCTATATCGTCAAACAGTCCGGACGAATAGATGGGGTAACTTCCCCAATCACCACGGGCGCCCCGGATCATCGCCGGGCCGGTCCCGAAAAAAACCCTTGAAGAAAACCGGGCCTCGGGATAGAGGGTCTCCCTGTTCCGGCAAACCAGCGCGCCCCCTTTCCTGAGTTTCTGCAGGAAATAGAAATCCTCCCCGCTCAATTTCGGGGTCATCCCTCCCACCTTCCGGTAAGCCCATACAGGGAATGCCATGGCGGATCCGAGAGCGGTGAAGGCATAGGGACTTCCGATCCGAAAGAGATTCAGGAGGTAATGACGTATATAAATCTCATACCGGAGGATGGCCCGGGCGGCCACAGGGTCATCCGGAAGCCTGTGGTAGTAAGGTATTGAAAGCGCCATGGCCGTGGGATAGGTTATCAGGGATTCGACAACCGACTCAAGGTAGCGATCACAAAAAACGGTGTCTGCATCCAAACTTAGAATTATATCCGTTGAAGCGGCTTCCCCGGAGATCTGGTCCATCACCGTCTTCCTGGCCCAGCCAACCCCATGTTTCCTGCCCCTCCATCCGGAACCCCTCGAGCTGCAGTCAATCACCTCAACCCTGAATTCCCTGAAGGAGTTCAGCAATGCAAGGCTATGGGCATTTGTCTCGCAAATGACCGATTTCTCCGGATCGTCCCACCAGCCGTCAGGCTGGTTGACACAGACCACCAAGGTGAAATCACGGAACGTCTGTTCCTTCAGAAGGTTCAGGATGACCGGGAGCCCCCCGGCTTCATCCATCACCGGCAAGGCAACATAGATGTGCGGAGGGTTTGTCAATGGTTCAGGTCCCTGAAGAGGGCATCATCCTGGATCACCTTCACCGCCTCCATCACCTCAGGATCACTCTCGTTGGCAATGACGTAATAGGAAGTGATATCATAAAGTTTCTGGGCGATCAACCCCTTGATCTGTATTTTGATCAAAGGTTCGGAAGCGGTGAATTGTTCTTCATTCATCTTGATCTCAGCCTTCTCCGCTGCTTCAAGGAATATTTTCATCAGAGATTTCCCGACGCTGAAGCTCTGTTTGAACGACTCGAAATCCGGGTATTCTTTCAACAGCGACTGGCGATTGGCATCAACATATTCACTGACCAACGGATTGATGATATTGTTTCTGCGCACATCCATGTAGTAATCAGTCAGGAAGGAAGAATCCCAGGGGATGAAGACATCGGGCATGATCCCCCCTCCGCCATAGACGGTCCGCCCCGACGCGGTCTGGTATTTCAGGGAATCCGGAAATTTGATGCTGTCGGCGTGAACCAGTTCCCCGTGGCTGTATCTGTTTGAAAAGTCCTTGTAATAATCCTCCACCCCGTTGTCATAAGGCTTCTGGATGCATCGGCCCGATGGGGTATGGTACCTGGCTGTGGTCAGCCGGATCTGGGAACTGTCGGGAAGATTGAAAGGACGCTGCACCAACCCTTTTCCGAAAGAGCGGCGGCCAACGATCAAGCCCCTGTCCCAGTCCTGGACGGCCCCGGAGACAATTTCACTGGAGGAGGCGCTGTTTTCGTTGATCATCACCACCAGCTTCCCGTTCTCGAAGTTTCCCCGGTATGTTGAATAATAATTCTCCCTCGGGCTGTTCAATCCCTCGGTGTAGACGATGAGTTTGCCCACCCCGAGGAATTCATCCGAGAGTTCAATGGCCGGAGCCATGTATCCCCCGGCATTGTTGCGCAAATCGAGGATCAGGTTTTTCATCCCCTCCCCCTTCAGCTTTTTCACGGCATCCGGAAACTCCTGCGTGGTAGTGAGGGAGAACCGGTTCAGATTGATATAACCGGTTTGGGGAGCGATCATATATACGGCATCAATGCTGTTGATAGGGATCTTATCCCTGACGATGACGAATTCAAGCAGATCCTTTTTCCCTTTCCGGTAAATGGAAACTCTGACTTTGGTTCCTTTTTTCCCGCGAAGATGATCTAAAACAAATTGGTTGGTTACCTGTTTCCCAACGACATCCTCCCCGTCAATCTTCACGATTTTATCTCCCGAGATGATCCCGAGTTTCTCGGAAGGACCACCCGTGAGAGGGTGAACGACCACAATGGTATCCCTCAGGATCTCAAATTGGACCCCGATGCCTTCAAAATTTCCCTGCAACGGCTCATTGGCCCTCCGGAGCTCCTCCTTGGGGATATAGATCGAATGGGGATCCAGCTCCTTCAACATCTCCACGATGGCTCCTTCCACCAATTCGTTCTCATGGACCGAATCCACATAATAATAATCGATTGCCTGTATCACCACCTGCAACTTTCTCAATCCTTCATCGGGGTTTCTGTTCTGTGCTGTAAGGAATAACGGAAAAAAGAACAGTAACAGGAAGTATATGAACTTGTTATCCATCAATGTGAGCGTGATTCTCATAGTGTGCATCTTGATTTTACTGGTTATTTTCTGGTGCCCAAAGGTAGGATTTTTCAGGGGATGCCTCAGGGCTGCTCCATTTTCATTAATTTTAACTGCTAAATCAGGGAAATATTGCAAGGATGGACAATGAACGGAGCAAACTGATCCGCTGCCTGTTTTTTCCGGCTATCTTCATCGTGGTCCTATGGATGGTGAAAGCACTGGAGATCATCTTCGACACCCCTTTTGCCGAATACGGGCTGGCTCCGCTTCAGTGGAAAGGGCTCATCGGGATCCTGACGATGCCGCTGATCCATTCCGGCTGGGAGCACATTTTCGCCAACTCGGTCCCGCTGTTCCTGCTGTCGGCTCTCCTCTTCTACTCCTACAGGGAGATTGCCTGGCCCGTCATGATCCTGATCTATATCCTGTCAGGATTCTGGCTATGGTTCCTGGGCCAACCGGGATCGGTGCATGTCGGCGCCAGCGGAATCGTTTACGGGTTGGCGGCCTTTCTCTTCACCAGCGGGATCATTCGCAAAGAGGTCAAACTGATGGCGATTACTCTGCTGGTAACCTTTCTCTACGGGGGATTGATCTGGGGACTCTTTCCGCAGTTTTTCCCAAAGGAACGGATCTCCTGGGAGGGACACCTGATGGGATTGCTTGCCGGCGTGATCCTTGCGATCTATTACCGGAAGAAAGGGCCACAGCGTCCCCGCTACGACTGGGAAGACGAGGATGATGACGAAACGGACTCATTCGACGCAGAGATAAGGCCGTAACCTCAGAAAGGCAACACTGTCGTAACTTTTCATCTCCTTCAGTTCGTCAAGGGAGTATATTTCCTTGTGTCTCTTCCGGTAGAGGGCAATCTCCTTGGCCAGCTCATAAGGCATGTATGGATGGGCGATCAACTCTTTGAACGATAACGTGTTCAGGTTCATCTGCCGGATAGCGGCGCCGTCCACACGCAGGTGGCTCCGGATCCCTTCATAGCGGGCCGAATCAAATCCGTACACCTCCAGAAGCTGTCCGACGGAAACAAAACCGCCGAGCCGGTTCCTGTACCCTGTGATCCGTCGGGCAAACGAGGGGCCGATCCCCCTTAGTCGCTGAAGGTCAAGGGTATCGGCATGATTCAGGTCAAGAATGAAGGCTGGCTCTCCATAGTTTTTTTTCGTCAAGGAGGAGTCCTTCCTACCTCCGGATAACGGTATCCCAGCATAGGACTTACCCGAACGGTACTTCCCGGAAGTGGCCTTGGCATGGTTCATCTCCTCTTCAAAGCGGGTGATCTCCATTCTGAACGCGGAAAAATCGACCGGGTCCGGATGCCTGACATTCGGCAGAAACCATCGGAAGAGGTTGATGCTCAGAAGGATCAGGCCAAGAATGATCACTCCTCTCTGTTCACCCCGGCTGAAACTGAGGTATTGCTTGATGGCTTGGGAAGGTTTCATTCGTGATACGGTATTAAGTAAATAAGTCATTTGGTTATGGGGTGGTTTTTTAACAGACTCGTTCCGATGCGGCAATCGAGGCATCTTTTCTGATCACAGTAAGCCTGTTTGAGATGCTTCAGCGCCTGTGAGAAGAGGGCGTTTCCCGATGGGATCCCCAACTCCGACCAGCGGGATGTCAGGCTGTTTTTCTCTCCGGGGATCTCATCCAGCAGGGAGAGGGCCCGCTCAACGGATCCGGGCCGCTCTTGTTCAATTCCCTTGAAAAAGAGCAGGGGGACCACTCCGTTGATCAGGATCAGGTGAACGGCATTTTGCCCCAGGCGCTTGATGCTCTCCGCAGATACCCGTTCAAATGTGTAATGCGAATCCCAGTAAAGGCTGGCGGTTGCCTGAAAGAGGCCGTTCCAGCTCTTCAGGGAGAGGTTGTTCTCCAGCTGTTCGTGAAAGCTTTCGTTCCGGTGGATCAGGTCGGCTAACTGGCTGATGCGAATGGTCGGGAAATTTGGAGGCCGGAGCCTGAGAAACTTCCAGATGCCTTGTTCTATGGGATTCAGCCCGTATTTATCCCGGTAAAAATGGTACCACCGTAATAGCTCTGACGGATAGTTTTCGCGGCACGACGGATCCAATAATCCGGCCTGCCCGAACAACAGCGACTCTAACACGTGAACCTGGTCGCGGTGCCTCCGGAGAATTCTGTATGGAGTGGCCCGGGCAAGAAGTTCAAATGGTTGTGCATTGATCTGATTGCCGAAGGCACTTGCCACCATCTGGTAGGCTAGTTCATCCCACGAGTGCTCACTTGCATGCATCCATCTCCTGAGCGTCAAGGCCCTGGCATACAGTTTCTCAAATACCAGGGCAGGAGCCCACAGGCGGAACAGGGAGAGCTCCGCCCCTGCCAGCATGTTCTGACACGGGATCCAGTGTCTCGCCCCGAGAAGCGCCTGGTAGGTTGCCAGCAGACGGGAAGGGTACTTTCCACAGATCTCCAGGCAGGGGATCGGCTGGTTGCCAGGCCCGGCAACCGCCTTGTCGCAGCGATCCACCACGTGGAGAATGACATTGTTATAGGCAGGATCGGTTTGATGGCCATGCCGGAACCAATCCGAGGCCCGGAGGTGGATCTCCACACATCCCGCCCACAACGTCCCGCCAATCCGGATACGGGCATTGATGAAATCAGGCCCCCCATCGCCGTTGTATTCTCCCGGATGAATGATCTGCACCGGCTCTCCCGTCACGCAATGCAAAGGGGATTGAAGCAGCCGGAAGCGCCATAGATAGTGTAAGAAGGCTTCTGAAAGCATTGGATTAACAATTGAATCTATACCCGTTAATCGGGTTTCTGCCCGAAAGGTTATATCCCCGGAGGAAAAAAAAGGGCTGGATCCATTGCATACAGTCAATCAAACAAGTATATTTGCATTACCAACAGAGGGAAATTCAGTCATGGCAGATGTTGAAGCGCTTGTTTCTGACATTGAGTTGAAAGTCGGGAAAATGATTGAACGGTTGCAATCCCTGCAGAATGAACATGTGCAACTGGAAAAAGAGATTCATGAACAAAACCAGATAAACCATAGACAAAAACATACGATAGAAGAATTAGAGCAAAAAATCAACCTATTAAAAACAACAAGAAACCTTGAGATAAAGGAAGGGAGCATTGATGCGAAAGTGACTGTCAATGAACTTTTGCGGGAAATCGACCGATGTATAGGACTCTTGAACAGGTAGACATAGTATAGCATAGCGGATGAGTGAATTGACCATTTCATTGAAGATTGCCGACAGATCGTACAAGCTGGTCATTGCGAAGGAACACGAAGGGTTGTTCAGTCAGGCGGCAACGTTGATAGAGAAGCGGATGAAGGATTATTCAGTCAGTTATGCATACAAGGACAAACAGGACTTGCTGGCCATGGTGGCTCTTGAATATGCGACCAATTATTTGCAGGATGAACACATGCTTTCCGAACAGGAACATGGGGAGGACCAGAAGGAGCGGCTGGCGAAAATTGACAAACTTCTAACCGAATACCTGACAGGATAAGCCTTTTCGTTCTTTGAAACCTGAAGATTTACCCGCATGATTCCCAGCAGTTTGTAAACCTAACATTACAAACATTAGGGCAACTCTCACTGTCATGTAGGACAGGCCTCTTTGACTCTTTACCATAGAACGACCCGGTTCGCCGGGCCTTAAATGGCCAGGAGGATTCCGGTACGCCGGGACGGTGGAAGTTCGAAATGACTGGCAGCCCTATACGTGTCAATTCGAGGTTTATCAATACCTCATGGGATCGTGCGGGTTTTTTTTTCTCCCTTCCGCAGTATAAACCAATCAAACCTCATCAGCTATGGAAATCATGATATTTGTTATTGTGGGGGTGGCTGGCATCATCGTTGGCGGGCTGGTTACAGGAACCATCCTGAACAAGGCACTGGAACGAAAGCGGGATGCCCTGTTAAAAGAAGCCATGGATAAAGCCGAAGTCATTAAAAAGGAGAAAATCCTGCAGGCCAAGGAGAAATTCCTGCAATTAAAGGGGGAGCACGAAAAATACATCAACGAAAAAAACGATGAACTCGCCAGGAGCGAGAACAGGTACAAACAAAAAGAGGTCGCCCTGAACCAGCGGATAGAAGAGTTGTCGAAGAAACAGAAAGAGGTTGGTACCATCAAGCAGAACCTTACCAACCAGATGGAGATCGTCAACAAGAAGCAGACGGATCTCGACAAGACCATCTCCCAGGAAGTTGAAAAACTTCAGGCCATCAGTAACCTTTCAGCCAATGAGGCCAAGGAGCAGCTGATCGAAACCCTGAAAGAAGATGCCAGGACGGAAGCCCTGATCCACATCAAGGACATCGTGGATGAAGCCCGGCTGACTGCCAATACGGAAGCAAAGAAGATCATCATTGAAACGATCCAGCGGACCGCAAGCGAACATGCCATTGAAAACACTGTTTCGGTCTTCAACATTGAAAATGAAGAGATCAAAGGGAGGATCATCGGACGTGAGGGACGGAATATCAGGACCCTGGAATCGCTGACCGGCATCGAGATCATCATCGACGATTCACCTGATGCCATCATCCTATCGGGGTTTGACCCGGTGCGCAGGGAGATTGCCCGCCAGTCGCTCCATAAGCTGGTGACCGACGGCAGGATCCATCCGGCCCGGATTGAGGAGGTGGTGGCCAAAACGAAAAAACAGATCGAGCAGGAGATCATCGAGACGGGCAAGCGGGTCTGCATTGACCTTGGGATCCACAACCTGCACCATGAACTGATCCGGATGATCGGCCGCATGAAGTACCGCTCTTCTTATGGACAAAACCTTCTCCAGCACTCGATCGAAGTGGCCAAACTCAGCGCCACCATGGCGGCCGAATTGGGACTGAACCCCAAAATGGCCAAACGGGCCGGGCTGTTGCATGACATCGGGAAAGTCCCCGACAACGAACCGGAACTCCCCCACGCCATCCTCGGGATGAACCTGGCCGAAAGGTTCAAGGAAAAAGCGGAGATCATCAACGCCATCGGCGCTCACCACGACGAAGTTGAAATGGACAACCTGATCTCTCCCATCATCCAGGTGTGTGACGCCATTTCGGGGGCCCGCCCAGGCGCCCGCCGCGAAGTGGTGGATGCCTATATCGAGCGGCTGAAACACCTCGAAGAGCTGGCCCTCAGCTACGAAGGCGTGGTGAAAACCTACGCCATCCAGGCCGGACGGGAGCTGCGGGTGATCGTCGGGGCCGACAAAGTGTCGGATGCCCAGGCCGATCAGTTGGCCTTCGACCTCTCGAAAAAGATCCAGACCGAGATGACCTACCCCGGCCAGATCAAGATCACCGTCATCCGGGAGACGAGAGCGATCAGTTACGCGAAATAACCTGATCAGATAAACGCCCGGATAAAAAAGAAGAGAAAGATCACAGAAAGCACCAGTTTCATCAGGGTGCCCGCTAGAAATCCCAGAAAGGAGCCGAATGCTGCTTTAAAGGCATCTCCCGACTGCTTGCCTGCCATCAGTTCACCCACCAGCGCGCCAAGGAACGGCCCTACAATGATGCCGATGGGTGGGAAAAAGAAGATCCCGGCAAACACACCGATCATCGCCCCCCACTGCCCTTTTTTGGTGCCGCCAAAGAATTTGGTCCCGTAAACCGGCACCACGTAGTCAAGCACCACGATCCCCGCGGTCACCACCGCCCAGATCACAAGAAACCGTTCTGAAAAGGGATGGTGGGAGGTGAATTGCAGCAACAGCAGGGAGAGGAAGGAAAGCGGCGGCCCCGGCAGCACCGGGATGAAGCTTCCGGCAATCCCGAGGATCAGCAATACAACTCCGATGATGATGAGGAAGGTGTCCATGCCGGTCGACTTAAGAGACAATAAAGATAAGGAGTTTCTGTCAGTAAATGCAGGTGACCGTCGGAAATGAATTCATTAACATTCGTCTTTCATTCGTCTTTCATTCGTCTTTCATTCGTCTTTAATTCGTCTTTCAGATGTTTCCCTAATAGAAAATACACGGGAGCCTAAAATAGCAGCATAGAAAAAAGAGTACTCGGGACCGTGACAGGGCGGCATAAAAAAAGCCCTCATTGAGGGCTTTTTCTTGCGGTCTGGACGAGACTCGAACTCGCGACCTCCGCCGTGACAGGGCGGCATTCTAACCAACTGAACTACCAGACCGTAAATTCGAGGTGCAAATTTAATCAAAATTATTAAATTGCAACAGAGATTAACAAAATGTTTTACGTCTATATCATCCAAAGTAAAATAGATTCTTCTTTCTACATTGGATATACTTCCAATCTTGAAAAACGGATTATGGAACATAATGCTGGAAAATCAAACTATACTTCTCTACTTTCTCCATGGAGTTTGGTTTTCAGCGAATGTTTTCATACTAAACGCGAAGCTATAATTAGAGAGAAATTTCTTAAAAAACAAAGAAACAGATCTTTTTATATTAATCTGATAATTAAAAACACCTAGCCGCCCTGTCACGGTTCCGAAGCCAACAACATGAGGGGGAAGGGCAGGGACATCATTCGAGTCTCAACGGAACACTTAGCGCACGATTATTTTCCGGACATCTATGTCACTGCCGGTAATAAGCTGGAGGAGGTAAAGACCAGGCTTGAGATCTATTGACAATTCGCTTCCTTCAAAAAAATCATGGAAAAAAACTGTTTTTCCTGTAATGTCTATAATGGTGATTTTATCTGCATGAATAGCGCCGGAAAACCTGATGGTGCCACGTTCAACCGGATTCACAACGGTTGCCTGTTCCACCTTTGACCGTTCGATTCCAGCTATGGCGATGCAATTATCCGAGTTGGGATTTTGATCTTCAATGAGTCCTTTGGGTGTGAGATCTTGTCCTTCAAATCCTGGAAAATCCTCGGGATATTTTTCACCCCGGAAGATATCATTGCGTTCCGGGATCTCGTACTGCGGACAAATGACAAGACCGGAGGGATTTTTATATGTCCATAGTAGCTCTCCTTCTTTGGTTATCTCCGACACTTGTCCCAAAGAGGTCTGGGTGATGATTACGTTCCCGTTTGGCAAACTTAGGGTCCCGGATCTATTGTTTTCATTTACAACCACTCCTAAGATGGATCCGCTCCATGACCAATCATAATCCAGGGGCAAAAAAATACCGTTTTCCATTTGATAAACTCCCCCTTCAAACGAGGGTTCTAACAGGTGCACTGAGCTGAAGGTACCCGAACCGTCACCGAAATTGTTAAAAACGGAGATTTTCCCTTCATCGAGATATCCCGGGGCAACCCATTGTGCATCGTGCGGAAAAAACAATTTTTGTTCCTGCGCTCCCGCCTGCTGATACACCTGGGGATTTCCCCACCGCCATAAAAAGTCGCCACCCATGCCTGAATTTCCTCCGCTATGACCCGCTGCTTCCAGTGTGGTGGTGCTATGGTCGATGATATACAACTCACTCAAATGCCTGGATGTGATCATGATTTGATCCAGTTCAGCGTTATAATCGATGGCATTGGAATGTGTAAAGTCCAGGAGATTGCCATTGTCATAATTGATGTCAAGGAGTTCCGGATGGGTCGCCACAACCCCATAATTTGCTTTTGTGCTGTCGAAACCCTGAATTAAATGGTCGATTATTTTCCATTCCCACACAATCTCTGCATCATGCCCCCCAACCGGGGAAAGTTCGATCAGTTTATCGAGCCAGAAATTCCATCCAATCAATTTGGGGTCTCGTCCCTGAGCAATTATTTGAGCCTTAGAATAGATATCACGTACGAGACATATTATGTTCCCATTAGAAAGCGGTTGGATATCATGGTGTTGATTTATTCCATTTGCCGTAGTGGCATAAGACCATAGGATGTTATTATCCCAATCCCGGATCTCGAGCGAATCCTGGCCTGCGCGTAAAAGCGTTCCATTCTCGAGCAGGTAACAAACGTTCCCTGGCAATTCAGCAAAGGTCCACTCATTTATTATTTCTCCGCAATTGTCTATTAAATATACTTTGTTATTCCATTCAGGCGTAAACAATGTATATCCGGCGAAGGTACCGGTGTCATAATAAAGAAGTCCTACCGTCGGCGTTTGGGCCTGATCCGAAAATGCAGTTACCAGCAATCCTGCAAGCAGGAATGATGTGAGAATGTGACGTTTCATCTGAATTATTTTTTCAAGTAAGCCGAAAAGATGATGGTAAATCCTAAAAGAAATGGATTTTAACGGAACCAAATGTAGCAAAAAAATACTCTTTCGGAAGAATCTTTATCATTACACAGTTAGTTGATACCGATAAGGCTTTCATTCATGAGTTTTTATACCCTCTTATTTTATCGACCATTTTTGAATGTTTATCGTAGAAAATGGCTGATATATGCCTTTTATTTTCCTTTTATATTGGGCCATTCTATATTTGGTTAAAGCTTACCCATGTCCCATGAAAAAACTGAAAATTAATATGGTCGGGGCGATTCTCATGCTATTGCCCCTTGTGTTTCAGCCTTTCGGTTCCATCGCCCAGGCCCTTTCTCCTGACAAGGTTATGAAGGCTTCAGGAGCCGATATTTCGCCACCTTTGCGCGACATTCCTCCGGATCTGTCAGCCAATATCGATATGGAATGGATAGAGGAATTCCTGGAGAAACATCCGGCGGGCCACCCGATCCTGTTTGAGAAACAAGGGGCGCCGCTTCCTTCCGTCAGAGCTATTGACCATGGGGTTCAACGCTTTTTCGGACGGCGCGACAGTGACACCACCCTGCAGAATTTCGACGGAACACCGAACAGGAGCGGAATCAAGCCCCCGGATTCAGACGGTGATGTGGGCCCTGATCATTATTTCAGTACAGTCAACTCTTATTTCTCCATTTTCAGTAAAACGGGAGAGCTGCTCTATGGTCCGGTCTCCAACAGGACCATATGGAATGGGTTCATCGGTCCATGGACATACAGCCATAACGGCGATCCCATCGTCCTTTATGATGAAAATGCCGGAAGATGGATTTTCAGCCAGATGGCCCTGCCTACCGGGAGCCCTTTATACTACGAAATGGTGGCGGTTTCGCAGACATCCGACCCCCTGGGGGTCTGGAACCGGTATGCCTTTGAGTTTGAATGGCTTCCCGATTATCCCAAATTCGGGATCTGGCAGGATGCCTATTACCTCACGCTGAACCAATGGGACCTGATGAGCTACACCTATAAGGGAATGGGAGCCCTCGCACTGGAACGGGACAGCATGCTCGCCGGCAGCCCGGGCGCCCGGATGATCCATTTCTCCTACATCCCCCCCGACAATGCCCAGTGGATGCTGCCGGCCGACTGCGACGGCCCTTTTCCTCCGGAGGGCACCCCGGGGTATTTCATGTACCTGGGAGATGAACCCGATGTATTATACCTGTTTGAACTGGCTGCCGATTGGGATGACCCGGGAAATTCCACATTCGGAGAGACGGCGATATTGCCTGTTGATCCATATATTGAGGGACCTTTCCTGCCCAGGATCCCACAGCCGGAGACCGATTATACATTGAACGATCTGGCCGACAGGCTGATGTTCAGGTTGCAGTTCAGGCAGTTTCCCGACCATGCGGCCATGGTTTGCAACCATACCGTGGAGGTGGACTCCGCTCATTTCGGGATTCGCTGGTACGAACTCAGAAACAGCGATACCAGCTGGTCTGTTTTTCAGCAGGGGACCTATGCACCGGATGAGGCCTGCCGCTGGATGGGAAGCATCGCCATGGATGAATTCGGGACGATCGCACTCGGGTATTCAATCTCAAGCAAAGAAATTTTTCCTTCCGTTTGTTATACAGGACGATTGGAAGAGGATCCTCCCGGTATCATGACCTTTGAAGAACGTGTGATATTCTATGGAGGAGGTTCACAATTGTGCTGCAACACAGGCTCCTCTCCCTGGGGCGACTATAGCGCAATGTCAGTAGATCCGATACAGCCGGGCGTATTCTGGTACACGCAGCAATATTACCCGGTCAGCTCCAACGCCTGGTGGAAGACCAGGGTCGGCTCGTTCAGCTTCACGGGAGGAGGTACATCCGCCAACCCGACCAATCCGCAGAAAAAAACCAGGATCAGCGTCCTTCCCAACCCTTCAGCAGACCTGTTTGAGATTTCCATCGAAGGGTTGACAGAGGAAGAAGCCGTTCTGTCGGTGGTAAATCCTGAAGGGAAGCCTGTTATCCTGGAACGTTTTACCGGTGGTTCGGAACATCTGCACAGGACGCTTTCCATGGGACAATACCCGGATGGAATGTATTTGCTCATCGTGCAGCAGAAGGATAGATCCGATTTGGTGAAACTTCTTAAACACCGTTGATCTTCTGCGCAGAATTTGGTTTTTTTCGACCGATCGTTTATTTTTACCTCTTCACGAAGAGCCACCCTTTTATGTCATGCCCCCATGAAATTCCTTAAATACCACCTCTTTCTTGTCTCCCTGGTCATCATCATGGTCTCGTATCCCTTTTTGGAAGATTTCCGTTGGGGCGGACTGATCAGTCTTTTCCTGCTCGCCATCTCTTTTTTTCTTTTCCTGACGATCCTTTCGGTTCACCGCCGGATTTTCAGGGTCATGCTGTTTCTCTCCATCCTGACGATCCTGGTGGAAGTGGTTGCCATGATCTTCCCTTCCTCCGGGATCACCACCCTCCAATACCTGAACCTCTCCTTGCTGATCTTTCTATTTGCCGGCATCCTATTTCAAACCATCATGGAACAAAAATCCCTTTCCCTTCCGGATATCAGCAATGCAGTTTCCGTCTACCTGCTGATCGGGATCGGGTTTGGTTTCCTTTACAGTTTCATCGAGAAGATCCATCCCGGATCCATCGCGTATACCTCGGCGGGAAATGCCGACATCAGCGGAGATATGATCTATTACAGTTTCAGCGTTCTGACCACTGTCGGATTCGGAGACATGGCGCCACTCCACAAGGCAGCCAAGGTGCTGGCCATGTTTGAAGCAGTGCTTGGCGTGATGTATGTGGCGATCATGATCGGCCGGCTTGTCGGACTCAGCACATCAGGGAAAAAAAGCGAAAAATAATCATCTATATGGAAAATCCAATCCACCTCCCCACCGATCCGGTTCACAGGCTGTTCCGCCTCACCGATATCATCTTTGCCCTATCCATGGTGATGTTCGTGCTTTCAGGAACCCTGACCGTTGCAGATACCGGCTTTTGGTCGGGGTACGATGAAGATCCCTCCGGCTTTGTCCTTCAGCAGGGCAGGGAGTTGCTGACCGCATTGCTTGTCTTTCTCTTCATCGCCGTTTACTGGGCCACTCATGTCAACCAGGCAAAATACATCATCCGGGTGAATGGCCCATACATCTGGATCAACCTGTTTTACCTGTTTTTCATTGCCATGGCGCCGTTGCCCAACGCGTTGAGCATCAAGTTCGGTTCCAATTTTTTTGTGCAGATGTTTGTCAACCTGAACATGTTCCTGATCGGATTGTTTGGGTTCCTGGCATGGTATTATGCCACCAAGGGACATCGTCTGGTGGATAAAGATCTTTCCGTCATTCAGATCAGAACCACTAACGGGGAAATGATCGTGGAACCCCTGGTGGCGGTGATTGCGGGAGTCATTTCCTTTACCGTCCCATCCTTATGGGAGCTCTCATTGCTCCTGCTGCCAGTGGGGATGGTCATCCTGGGCATCGTCAACAGGAAAAAGGCTCAAGCTGCTGCATGACCCTCAGTTTCTTCCCGTGAGGTCCATCACAAAAGCCCCCTCTTCCGCCACGCAATAGCAGGAAACCCCCAGGGTCTCCGCTTCCTCTTTCCATCTCCGGATGCCGGCCCATGAATTGGTGGGATCGAAAATGATCTTACCGGGATGAAAACACCGAATGATCGTCTCCACTGCAACCTCAGGAATCCCGCGCAGAATGACCAGGTCAGCATCGGGTCCTCCTGACAGTCCGGGTGGTAACCGGCCTGAAAGCACCACAACACGCCATCCTGTACATTGAAGAAAACCCCCCTGCCGGAAGAAAAAGCCGGCCATCTGCCTGGCACTGTCCACGGGAAGATCGCCCGGTATCAGATAGGCCGTCTGCAAGCTGTTGACCCCTTCGGCCCGGATCAGCTGAGACAGGGCATCCCTGGCATAGGCCGGGCCGCAAGCCGCCCGGAAATCTTTCAGGCAAACCGCCTTCCGGCCATGTATGAACGCGTATTGCGAAGCCCCTTTGCAGTGGAAAACAACGATCTTCGTCCTTTCTGATCGCAGGTATTCATTGATCAATCCCATGGTCGACCAGATGATCAGCAGCGTCATCAGTGAAAACAGCCATGCCGTTCTCCGGAAAAACAGGAAACAGAAAATGGTGATGATCACCCCATAAAGCAAAAACACATCCAACCACGAAAGATACCATCCGCCGGATACGGATCCCGGCAACCCTTCGATCCATTGCACTGTCACATTCAATGACAACACGATGAACGAAAGGAGTTTGGCCAGCAGGGAGGAGATCACCTGAAAGGGACTCAGGGCAAGCACCCCGATCCCGGTGTAAATGATCAGGCTGGTCAGTGGCAGCACCAGCAAATTGGTGAGCAGGAAGTAATTCGGGAACTGATGGAACGCATAGAGCGCCATAGGAAAGGTTGTGATCTGCGCAGCCAGGGAGACCGCCATCAAACCCCACAACCGTTTAAGGATCCAGCCGTTGAACGGGATGGCGGCAACCAGAGGCTTGTAAAGGATAAGAATGCCGAAAACGGCAAGGAAGGAGAACTGAAACCCGGTGTGTAGAAGCAGGGAGGGGTCGGCCATCAGGAGGATCATCAGGGCTCCGGCCACGACATTCAGGGAATCGGGCTTTCGCTTCAGGTTCCTGCCCAGGATGATCAGGCTGATCATCAGGGAGGCCCTGAATACCGGCGGGGACAAACCGGTGACCATCGCATAGCACCAGATCAGCCCGATGGTGAGAATGGCTTTGAGCGGCTTGCCGTATTTTTTTCTGCTGAGGAAGGCAAGCATGGTCTCAATAAAGAGAAAGATGACCCCGACATGCATGCCCGAAACTGCCAGGATATGCATCGCCCCGCTGGCGGCAAAGCCCTTTCTCAGGTCACTGCCGATGTCGCCGGTATAGCCTAGCAGGATGGCTGAAGCCACGGCCAGTTCATCTCCGTTGAGGTGATTCTCTTTCAGGATATCCAATAATCGTTCGCGGACGCCCAGGGCTGTTCGCTTCACGGGATTGGATGACTGGATCGGGACCAGCCTCCAGTCGGATGAAGCAACCCACCCCTGGGACTCAATCCCTTTCCTCCCGTAAAAGCCGGCCGGATCAAACCCGTATGGATTGGATTCATGCCGGAGTGCCCTCATCGTGGAGGATACCAGGATCCAGTCGCCATAGCGAAGCGCCAGGGCAGCCGAATCTTTTTCCAGGAAAAGCACCACAAGGCCGTTTCTGGTCAATGCACGAGAATTCATCTCCGGCTCATACCTTGCTGCGATCAGCTTCACGCTGTTGGCCGAATGCGAAGGGGGTTCACGAATCTCTACGGGAAAGATCCGTTGACTACCGCCGATTCCATGCTGATTTGCCCGGTAGGTAAAGACCGTCAGGCCTCCCGAAACGACCATCAGCAGAAAAATGATGCAGCCGGGGATCCAGCGGATACGGTATGGCGGGTTTTTCTTCAGGAGAAGCAGTGCCAGCCCGGTGATCAGCACGGCGGAACCGCCGGCCAGCCAGAGGATCATCTCCCGCTGGCCACCCGGCTGCATCAGGGCACAGATCACCCCGCCGGCAAAGGGCAGTGACAACCGGATCAACGGCAGGGACTTCCAGGGATTCATCGGCACAACACAGTTCTTCTATCCCATTAATCGGGGAAAGAGAGAAAAGGTAATACCTCAGTGGGTGCAAAATTTTTCCAGGTACTCTTCCGCTTTGGCCGAACCCAGTTCCTGCGCGGCTTCCCAATCATCGCAGGCACCGGCAAGGTCCTCCTGTTTCTGCCGGGCGACCCCACGCTTGGTGAGCGCTTCCATGTTGGCCGGGTCGATCTCCAGGATCTCGCTGTAGGCAAGCTCCGCATCGCGGTACTGCTTCAGGTAGAGGAAAGCAAGGGCTTTGTTCAGCCGGGGTGTAAGATCACCGGGGCGTTTATAGATCGCTTCATTGAAATCAATGATCGCATCCTGATAGGCTCCCAGCGACGCTTTGGCCGCTCCCCTGCTGGCAAAATACTCTGCAGGGGAAACATCCAGGGCAATGGCTTCAGTGAAGTCACTGATGGCCTCCGTGAACTCTCCATTGCTGAACCGTGCCAATCCCCGGTTGTAGTAGGCCTCGGCAAAACCGGGTGAATAGGCCAGCGCCCTGGTGAAGTCACTGATGGCTTCATCATAGCGACCCAGGTCAAACAGGGCCAGACCACGGTTGAGATAGGCTTCTGGATACTCGGCTTTCAGCGATATCGCCTTGGTGTAATCGCTGATGGCTCCGCCGTGATCCTCCATGTAATCCTTTGCCAGACCGCGGTTGTACCACGGTTCAGGATAGCTGGGCGAGAGGGTGACCACACGGGTGAAGTCGTCGATCGCTCCCTGATAATCATGAAGTTCACTCTTCACGATCCCCCGGTTGTAAAATGGCTCACCTTCGGTACTATCCATCTGTATCGCCTTGTCAAAATCTTTCAGGGCTGCCTGGTAATCGCCTAACTTCGCTTTGGTGATACCGCTGGTGACCAACTCTTTAGCCGTTTGCTGGGCAACCAGCCATGTGCTGAGAAAGAGCAGCCCGATAAGCAAGGGGTACCGCATGGAAGATCAACTAGTGTCATGTCAACAATCATATGACGGATAAAGTCTTCTCAATTTGATTCGGGCTTTGTCCGTGGTGAAATGCCATTTGATTTTCTTTTCGAGCCCATTTCGAGACTGTTCCCAGGCTTGAACCT